>Ga0310813_10001241_pt1 | contig 15436 bp, 23 predicted proteins | sample YN3metagenome_FD_203086 | JGI IMG/M metagenome (GOLD analysis project Ga0310813, IMG submission 203086) | Soil microbial communities from experimental microcosm in Duke University, North Carolina, United States - YN3 | ecosystem: Engineered > Artificial ecosystem > Soil microcosm > Unclassified...
CTTTTCGCGTGGAATGGTGCCGCGTTAGGCTACTTGCGCCATGACGCAAATAGATAGGGGCCCGGTTCGGATCGGGCAGTGGGTGGTATCGGCGGCTAACGATCGGCCGCAAGACGTCGGCCGCTCACACGCTCGTAAGCGACCGTCTGCGAGCTCGACGGCTAACGCGGCGCTTATCGAGCGATGGCAAGCCGTAGAGCGCGCCACGCTCGAGCGTGTCACGGTCGCGCTCGAGGGTCGCGACAACGGCAAGGGTCTAGACGGTAGCGCGATGCCGCGCGAGTACCCATCGAATAGCGAGACGGCCGCGCTAATTGATCTAGGCGTCAAGATCGCACGCGACCTGGGTTCCGCGATCGACCCGCACCCGATCGAGGCTATCGCCGGTCCGCCGGCGCCTACCCGAGCTCGCCGGCGGCGTAAGCTCGACCTGTGAGCCGGCGCCTGCCCGAGCCGCGATGGCAGACGCCACTACCGGCCGGCTGGGTTGACTCATGGGGCCCGGACGTTGCCGCGATCGCGCAAGCGGTACTCGGGTTCGAGCTCGACCTATGGCAGCGTAAGGCGCTGAACCGGGCGCTACTGTACGGGGCGGATCACAAGCTATTACACAGGCTCTACGTCGTCTCTACGGCGCGGCAACAGGGTAAGACGGGCCTAGTACGCGCGCTCATCGCCTGGGCGCTTACGAACGCTTCTGGGCCCGACTGGCACCGGATCATCGGTCTAGCGCATGACAAGCGGCAGGCGCGCCTCATCTACGAACCCGTGATGACGGATCTAGAGCCGCTAGCTGCGCGTTATGGGCCGGCATCGCGCGGCGGTCTAAACGTGACACGGTACCTGGGCATCCGGTCCGGTATGTATGGGCGAGCTCGCGAGTATCACGTCGGCTCGCGCGAGGCTCGAGACGCGCTACGCGGAGAGACGACGGACCTAGGCGTGTTCGATGAGGTCCGCACGCAAAAGGATCATGCGACCTGGGCCGCGCTCGAGCCGACCACGACGTCCCGACCCGAGCCCCTGATATTCGGGATTAGCACGGCCGGCGACGATAGATCCGTCCTGCTACGGGAATTCTGGGAACGCGGTGTACGGATCATTGACGGCGCCGAGCCCATGACAGATTTCGGCATGACGTGGTATGCGAGCTCGGAGCGGTATCCGCCGGATGACCCGCGGTCATGGCGCGAGGCGAACCCATCGCTAGCGGAGGGACGCATCGCGGAGGCGGCACTACGATCGGCCGTAGGGACGTCGGGCGGCGCGGATACAGCGATGTTCCGGTCGGAACGTCTGAACCTGTGGGCCGACGCCATCGATACATGGTTGCCGCTCGGAGTGTGGGCCCGTCAGACGGTCGCGGATCAGCCGGACCGCGGGCGTGTCGTGTTCGGTGTCGAGACCACGCCATCCTGGGGCGCGGTCACGGTCACGGTCGCATGGGCGACCGATGCCGGCGCCTATGTCGGTGTCGCTGGGTTCGATAGATCGACCCTACCGCGGCCGGATGGCACGCTAGCGTCATCGGTCGCGCCGTCCGACCTGACGGCGCTACTGAGCCGTTTACAGGCGTCCTGGGGCGCTGTAGCGGTCGCGTGCGTCGGCACCGCGGCCGCGTTCCCGCACGTTGACGCCTGGGCCGCGGAGAATGACATACGCACAGTGAAACTGGGCTCGGGACAGATGCGCGCGGCATCCGAGCTATTCCGGTCCGAGCTCATCGGCGGCCGGCTGACACACCCGGAGGATGCCGACCTCGCGGCACAGGTTCGGGACGTGCGCCCGTCACACCCGATCGAGTCGGGGTCATGGTATCTGTCGGCCCGTGAGTCAAAGGGACCCGTAGAGGCTATCCGCGCGGCCGCCTGGGCCGCCTGGGCCGCGATCGCGCCGGAGGATGCGGAGCTACCGCCCCAAATTTTCGTCTAGGATCGCGCTACGTCGGATAGCGTGGCCGGCGCGTGTCTGAGCTCGAGCCGGTAATACCTGGGCCGGCTCGAGTTTTGACACAACCTATTGTCAAAATGCACCGGGTAGCTACACTTAGTAGCCGTGGTTAGTCCGTTGCTCGGGCGATGGTCGGCGGACGTTGGCTACGCCTCCCGGTGTTCCTCCCGGTCGAGGCGTGGCCGGCCACATATCCCCAGCTACTAGCGGAGAGGCATGACCACGGTAGACACCATTCGCGCCGTATTCACTTACGCGATCGCGCTCGTCGTGGTCACGGGAGGCGGCGCCGTCATCTTCGTTTCGCGCGGCGATGCGGCATCGGCCGATACGGTCGCGATCATGGCCGGGTTCATCGGCGCTGCGCTCGCGTTCGTATTCTCGTCAGAGACGCAGACGCGCACCGCGCGACAGACGTCTACCGCTACGCGCGAGGGAGTCATCGCGCACGCGAACGGCATCACGTCCGAGAATACGCGGACTCCGGGGGATGGCTAAGCGCGACAAGCGCACCCGTAAGGCGATCGACCGGCCGGCGGAGCGGCACGGGTTCGATACCGGCGGCCTACTCGGGCATGACGCGACCTACAACGTAAACGTCACTGAGTCTGTCGCGCTGTCCGTTGACGTCGTGTTTGCGTGCGTGCGCACGCTGGCGGATCTGACCTCCGATGCTCAAGTGGGCGAATTCCGCGGTACCGAAAAGCTCATCGATAGCCGGCTCGTCCTCCGGCCTATGGCGAGCATTACGCGGCGCACGTGGTTATGGATGCTCGTCGCGATCATGGCGCTATACAACGGCGCGTATCTGTGGCGCCGGTTCGGTATCGCACCGGACGGCGCACCCTACACGCTCGAGCCTGTGGCGCCTCCGCGCGTGCAATGGCTGAGTGCTACGCGCGTACTGATCGACGGAGAGGACGCACGGCCGGAGGATCTGCGCTGGGTTCCGCGTATGACGTTCCCGACCATGACGCGCGACCTTGCATCGCTTATCCGCCTCGCTCGAGAGGCTATCGCGGCCGCCTGGGCCGCAGACTCGTACCGGTCGGATTTCTGGCAGCAAGGCGGCGCGCCACAGTGGTACGTGACGACGGATCAGCCGTTGTCCAATACCGACGCTGACGCCATCTCGGATCGCATCACGCAAAAGCGCACGACGTCCCCCGGTAAGCCGCTCGTGCTCGGAAAGGGCGCTAAGCCGGCGACCCTGGGCACGGATCTAGCCGCGGCCGGCGCCGCGGATGCGACGTCTAAGCTCGGAACGTCAATTGCACGCTATTTCGGGATGCCGGCTTGGATGGTGAACGTCCCTAGCGAGGCTGGGTCGCTGACCTACGCGAACGCATCCGCGGCCGGACTCGACCTCGTTCGCTACACGCTGCAACCCGGATACGCGGGCCCGATCGCGGATGCATGGTCGGATGAGCTACCCGGTAACTACCTGACCGGGCGCCGTGTCGTCCTGGGGCTCAACCACCTGACGCGCGGTACCGTGCTGGAGCAATCGCAGGCATATGCCATCGCGACCGGTAATCAAGCGTGGATGATTCCGAGCGAGGTACGCGCCGAGCTCGGACTCCCGCCCGACCTGGGCCTAGATGAGACCGGCACACCGGCACCCGCGCTAGAGAGGATCGCACCATGACGTATCGATGCCCGATCGACGGGCGCGAGCTCGCAGAGGGTAAAGCGTGTCCCGAGCACGGTATCGCGTTCGGGCCCGATGGCCGCGGCGGTACCGTTGTCGCGTCAACGAAACCGATCGGGAACCGGTCGGAGACCGCTGACAAGCCGGCCGGCGACCGGCCGGCGACCGGCCGGAAGCGTAAGGCGGCACGATGAGCGACCTACACCGGCTCGACGCGGGTTCCGTAGCCATCCGTAGTGATGCGGAGGGCGACGGCCGCACGATCGAGGGATACGCAGTCAAGTGGGGCGAGCTCACTAGCCTCGGAGCGGCCGAGGAATTCCCTGACGCTGCGGAAGGGTTCGAGCGCGGCGCATTCGCGGACGCGATCGCTGCGCGAGCCGATCGGCCGTGGCCGTTCCTCGCGACCCACAATGGCGTGCCGGTGGCCGGTATCCGGTTCGATGAGGACGACACCGGATTGCACTACGTCGGGCGGATGCTCGAAACGCAGGCGGCGAGGGATTACGCAGCGACCATCCCGGCCGGTAACGATGGCGTGTCGCTCGAATTCATGGTCCGCGGCGCGACGTCTAAGCGGCGCGGTAACGCAGTCATTCATACCCGAGTGCCGGCTATCGCCGGGTTAGCGGGAACCTATAAGCCGGCCTATATGGGCGCGACGATCGCGCTCCGATCGGAGGGAGATACGAACATGACGGATACGACCGAGGCGACCGTGGCGGAGCGTGCCGAGGCGGCACCCGCGCCGCTCGGGATCTCGCGCGATGACATGGTGCAGCTCGTCCGCGACACCGCTACAGAGGTTGTCCGCGGGATGGCCGAGCGCGGCGCATTCGTCGCGGGCCCGAAGCCTGCCGACCCGTTCGCCGGGTACAAGAACCTGGGCGAGCTCATGCGGGCCGCGTTCGCGACTCGACCGGAGACGACCGCGGATCCTTCGAGCGGCGCTACGCCGCAGCGCGACGACCTCCGCGCCTACGCGGCGCGTGCGCTCGCGGACGTCGTGTTTACGTCGGGCGCCAATGCTGGGCTCGCCTCCGGCAATCTCGTTACGACCGATATCAAACGGATCGTCAATGGCGGCCGGCCGGCCATCACCGCGTTCGGTGGTCCGCGGGGACTGGGCGACACCGCGGGGCTTACGCTCGAGTGGCCGTATTTCGATGGCACGCTGTCGGATTACGTCGCGGCACAGTCCGCGGAAAAGGCGGAAATCGAGTCCGCCACGATCGATATCAAGCTGGACACTGAGGCGCTGAAAACCTACGCAGGCGGCGCCGATATCTCGTATCAGGTACTCCGCCGGGGTAATCCGAGCGTGCTGGATGCGTTCGGTCGGATCATGCTCGCCGCCTGGGCGGCCGTGACCGATGCCGCATTCGTTACCGAGCTCGAGTCCGGATCGGTCACGGTGGATTACACCGAGGCGCTTGCATCGCATGACCTCTCGGAATTCATCGCGAACCTCATCACGGCATCGCTGGCCGTGCAGGCGGCGACCGGGCAGCCGGCCGATTTCGTGCTTGCCAGCACAACGGCATTTGCCAAGCTCGCGAACCTGATCATCCCGTCAACGATCACGATCGCGGGCGCGTCATCGGCGGACGTGCGCGGTATGCGGATTGAGCTCGCGAACGTCCCCATCGTTCACGTTCCGAGCATCACGGCGGATAAGCTCATTATCTCGAACCCGCTGGCCGCGGCATGGTTCGAGGATGGTCCGTTCCAAGTGTCCGCGGAAGATGTGGCACACCTGGGCCGAGACGTCGCGTTCTGGTCGCTTGGGGCCGGCGCGCGGTTCATCCCGGCCGGCATCGTCGAAGCCTACGACGTCACCCCGTAACCATGTCGACCGATCGCAACACGCGCTTGCAGGAGGTCACGGCGCCCGGTACTCCGGTATCGGGCACCGCGGTCCTGTACGTCAAGTCAGATGGCAAGCTCTATTGCAAGGATGATCAGGGAGTCGAGCGAGCCGCCTACTACACGCAGGCGGCCTACGTGAACCCTGGAACGGCCACGGCCGGTCAAGTCGCTACGGCGCTTATCAACGCCGGGCTTATGGCCGCGTCCTAGGGATGGCGGCGCCATACGTCACAGGGGCGGATATCCTGCAACACGTTGCCGGCTCGGGCGCCGCGTCTACGGACGCGGAAGATATCGCCTGGGCTGACGTCGTGGCCGCAGCGATCGAGGGCGCGATAGCCTCGCGCCTGGACGATGGCGCCTATACCCCGACATCGTCGCAAGAGGCGCAGCTAGTCGCTGCGGCGCTGCAGGATGGCGCGGCGCTCTACGTCGCTCGCAAGGCGCCTAACGGCATCGTTAGTTTCGGCCCGGACGGTGATATTGCGCGCCTCGGGTCGGCGCAGCTACGCGCTTGTGAACCGATCTTGTATCGGATTAGTCCGGGTATCGGATGACCGCAACCACACTAGCGACGGCGCGAGGCGAGGCTATTACGGCGCTACAGGGCGCCGGGGTGGCCGCTAGTGGTGCGCCGATGGCCGAGCCGCCATATGTCTACGTTGCCGGCGATGGTGGCGAAACGGGGCGGATCATGGCCGGGCAGGTTGCCGCGGTGTTCCGGTTTATCTGCGTCGGCGGCGCCTGGGATGAGGAAGCGGCCGCGGTCGAGCTCGACGCGCTGAAACAGGTAGTGCTAGAGACGCTGCGCGAGCTCGACGGATGGCGGATTGACTCACTCGGCCGCGACGGTGCGCGCGACTGGCAGGGCGGAACGTATCTAACGGCCGATATCGGCGCGGCGCGCCTAGTTACGATCTAACCCGGAGGGAGAAGATGGCGAGTAACCCGCAGCTACTCAAGGTAATCACGTTCGAGCTCGACGGCGACGACTACAGCATGGATGCGCTAGATGTCGAGCTCGTGCCGACACCGGGCGACGTGCAGTCGGTTCGGACGCTCGATGGCGTGTCACACAGTGACGCGGAGGGCGAAACCTGGGGGCTCCGGGTGCGCGCCGTCATCGACTGGGATACGACCCGGCCGGGGCTCGCCTACTACCTGTTTGCCAATAAGGGCGATCAGGTTACGTTCCGGTTCCGTAAGGATACGGCCGCCATCTCGACCTCAAACCCGGAAATCGGCGGCACCGTGACGCTCGTCCCGATCAGCTATGGCGGCAACGGCAACGAGTACGCGGAGGCTGAGGTAATCCTGCCCATTGATGGTGACCCGACCATTGACACGACACCGTAGCCAATGGCGCGCAATGGTGGGCGCGCCGGAGTAGAGGTCGAGGGCGGACCCGAGCTAAGGCGCGCCTTTCGCAAGCTAGACGACCGCGCAGCGGATCTGAAACCCGCTAACCGGGCGGCGGCCGAGCTCGTAGAGCGCGAGGCGGAAACGCTCGTACCGCGCCTCACGGGCCGGCTCGCCCGGAGCATCCGTAGCACGGCTAGTAAGCGTGTCGGATCGGTCCTGGCCGGCCGTTCGATGGTTCCCTATGCCGGCCCTATTCATTTCGGCTGGCGAGCTCGCAATATCGAGCCGCAGCCGTTCCTATATGACGCGCTCGATAATCGACGGGATGATGTGGTCGACCGCTACCGCGCGGCCGTCGATACGATGGTGCGCAGGTTCGAGGCGGAGGCGCCCGATTGATGGAGGCTAGCTATGGCGGACGATCTAGGAACCGTGACATTCGACCTGGAGACCCTGACGATGGGCGAGGCGTCGGAGGCGGAACGGCAGTCGGGTCAGCCGTTGTCGGCTCTACTGCGCTCCCCGATCAGCCGGCGAATGTTGGGAATGTTCGTTCACGCATTGCGGCACTACGAGACGCCGCTAACCTGGTCCGATCTATCGAGCCTCCGCCTCTTAGACGTCTCACGATCGAGCTCGCCCGAGCCGAGCGACAGCCGATCAGCGAAATAGAGCGGCTGACGGTCTATGAGGCGCTATGGCTTATCCGCGTTCGGCGCGAGGAACAGATAATCGCGGAGCGGGCGCGGCGATCGTCGGGAGTGAGGTTACGTCGTGGCGCGCGCCGATAGCACCGTCCGCGTAAACGTCATTGGCGATGCTAAGTCGCTGCAGACGGCCGCGAAAAAGTCAGAGTCCGCAATCGGCGGTATCGGCAAGGCGGCAAAGCTCGCCGGCGGCGCCATCGTTGCCGGGTTCGCGGCCGATGCGGTACTCGATTTCGCGCAGACGGCGCTAAGCGAGTCCGACCGGATCGGAGACGCTACCGCGCGCCTGGAGGCGCAGCTAGGCGACCTCTCGGCCCCGCTTATCAACGCGGCTAACGGGTTCGAGAAGCTAGGCCAGTCACGGCAGGACGTGCTAGAGCTCGAGGCGCGGTTTACGGATCTAGCAAAAGCGGCGCACCTATCGGGCGAGGAAATCGCGGGTTCGGCGCCGAAAGTGGTAGAGGCGGCATCCGCGCTCGCGCTACTGGGCATCGGCGGCGGCGATGCCGCTACCGTGCTCGACCTGATCGGCAAAGCGGCCGGCGGCGGATCTAAGCCGCTGAAAGAGCTAGGTATCGACCTATCGGACACTGAGGTACAGGCGCGGGCCCTAGCGGACACCGGGAAGTCAAGCGCGAGCGCGCTCACGGATCAGGAGCTAGCCGCGGCGCGTCTGTCACTGATCATGGAAGCGCTGCAACCACGCATCGCGGCAGTGACTGAGGGTTCGGGCGACCTGGAGCAAAAGCAATCCGAGCTACAGGCGAAATTCGAGACGCTTACAGGCAAGATCGGGCAGGGACTCGAGGGCCCGTTGACGTCCCTGTTGACATGGATAAACGAGGGCATTGACGGGCTGGGCGAGCTCGGGCTATTTGTCGAGTATGTCGATAAGACGATACGCGACGCGCTGGGCCCGATTGCAAAGATGGCCGATGCGCTCGCGGATCTACTGAACCAGATAGACGAAGCGCTAAAGGGTCTAGGACTCATCACGGGCGGCCATACGCAGGCGGACATCATCGCGCACCACACAGGCGGTACCGGCGGCGGTACCGTGACCGTCAACGTGCAGGGTGGTTCGCCGGAGGTCATCGAGCAAGCCGTAAAGCAAGCCGTGATACACGCGCAAAACACGGGCCCGACACCGTAGCGCGATGGCCGATGACCTAAACCTGCTATACGGCACCGTCAGCGATGGCGGCGGTACTAAGACGTGGGCCGATCCTGGGAACGCTAACGATGGCGTATCGAGCTCATATGCCGTCATCGGCTCCTACGCGGCCGGCACCGGAACGTATGAGGGTTATCTCGAGTCCGACCTGGGTTCCGTGTTCGATGTGGGCGAGCTCGTCGTATGGGGCGACTACGGGTGCTCGAGTGACCCGCGGGCCGATCCGGATAACGGCTGGGAAATCGAATACAGCGACGATGGCATAACGTGGTCCGTCCCCGACTACACCGCATCACGGTTCGATGCCGGCGCGCTTACGGAACGGGTGCGCTACGTCCTGGGCGCCGTCTACAGCTACCAGTATTGGCGCCTACGCCATCGCGACACGATCGCGGGACTAGGGTTCCGGTGTGGATCGAACGTGCAGACGTTCGAGATTTTCGGCGCCGTATCCCCTACTGAGCCGCCTACCGATCCGGGCTATACACCGCCCGAACCCGGCCACGCGATCCTGGAAATCTACGTACACGATGAGGACGCTACGCGCTGGGGCACTGCGACCTGGGGCGACAACCCGCCTACGGGTAGCACGGGCATATGGTCCGGGGCCGGCTGGCAGGACGTCACACCGCAAGGCTTACGGGCGCACGTTGCCTGGGGAACCTCGCGACCCGAGCGCGGGATCCTCTCGACACAAGAGGCGCAATCGTGGCTAGTCGAGACATACGACCCGGATCGGGTGCTAGATCCGGGCAACGAGTCATCGCCATACGCGCCGCAGCTAGTCTCGGGTGTCCCTATCCGGATCAGCTCGAGCGTGTCGGGCCGGACCATCCGTACCGGCATCATTGACAAGATCGCGTACAGCTACAAGGCGCCCGAGTACCGCGGCACGATCGCGGCGAGCTCGACCATCGCCTACGCATGGCGGGCCGACGTTCCGGAGGATGCCACCCTAGGCGACACGCTGCGCGAGCGCGTCAGGGACGCGGTAGCGGCGTCGGGCATCGCGATAGGCGGCGTTCCTATACTCGGGTTCACTGACAGCTTCCCTGACATTCCGTTGTCCGCGAAAATCGATGGCGCCGAAAAGCTTTGGACGCACATATACAAGGCGGGCGAGGAGGCACTCTGGATCATCTATGAGGATGCGGCCGGCACGCTCCAGAGTGCGCCCTATGGCGGCGGCGTAGATCGCGGGTCAGAGATTACGTATGCGAACCTGGAGGATCTAAAGGCCGAGTCTGCAGACGACGGTATCTATTCTGTCGTGCGGGTCACGATCGAGGACGGGTCGGACGTCATCGAGCGAGTAGCTGCACCGCTACCGCGGTACGGCCGGGTGCCATACGAACGGACTGAGAAAACTATCAACCCGGAGGCTTGGGCCGATGCCGTCCTAGCCGATCGCGCGTGGCCGGGTGTCGTCTGGACTCCCGGCACCGTCTGGTGCTTTACGGAGGCGGACGTGGATTTTATGGCATCGCTGGAGCTCACAGAGCGTGTCCGTATCGTGGTTCCGGGTGTGGTTGATATCGCCGGCCAGCTATTAGGTATGGAAATGTGGGTCGAGGCGAAGGACGCGACCGAAACCCGTTGGCTATTCCTCCCGCGTATCAGCACGGCCGGCGCGGTCGCGCTGGGCGATACGATCCTGGCCGCGGACGACGGTTCCGGCGATTTCCTACTAGCCGACGACGGCTCCGGCGATTTCCTGGAATATGAGGGTTAGCGATGTCAACTAGACCGGCGAGCGAAAACCCGTTCCCGGAGGTTCTGCTAGATGAGGTCGCGGCGCCATCGTCCGCGCCATCGGGCAAGGTCCGGCTATACGCGAAAAGCGACGGGTTGCTTTACTCGAAGGATGATGCGGGCACGGAGGCTCCGCTAGGCGGCGATATCAGCTCGCATACCGGCGACACGACAGACGCGCACGACGCCTCCGCTATCTCGGCCGTCACCTCCGGGTACACGAATAGTGCCGGCGACGACGTGCAAGAGGTCTTAGACGATTTCGACGCCGCCATTACGGCCGCATCCGGCGGCGGCGGAGGCGGCGCAGGCGCGATTGACTGTAAGGGATGGGTCGCGCCGTCCTACTCGTCTACGAACGCGTTTGCGATCACCATTCCGGCGCAGGCGTCGGGTACCCGGATCCTGCTAGCGGTCGGCACCCGATCGAATGACGTTACGTCGGTCACCTGTACTAACGTGACCTGGACGGAAGTCAAGGGCTGGAATAGCAGCACAAACACGTACCTATCGATCTACGTCGGTGTGGTGTCGGGTACAAGCGGCACGACAATCACTGTCAACGTCGGCGGTACTAACTTCGTGTTTGCAACGGCCGTGTTCCTGGGCGATGCGTTGACGCCTACCACGGGCGCGGATGCGTCGGTCACGGGTACCGCGAGCACGAACCGACGCCTACCGCTGTCGATCGCGACGTCTCCCGGCGATATCGTCGTGATGGCGTATACGACCTCTGACGCGAGCTCGCCTATCACGGCAATGGAGCTATCGTGCCCATTCTTTATCGTCCCCGATCAGCTACAGGACGGGCTATGCGGCCTGCACCTGGTGGTGGGGATGGCCGCGGCGGATCATGTGTCCGGGTGGTATGACGGTGGCAACGGTACCGCGATAGTCGTCGGACTAGTCGGTATTAGCTGAGAGGTTAGATATGCCTATCCCGACGCGGCCGGTAGACGGCGCAGCGACCGAAACCGAATGGGGCCAAGCCGTACACGATGCGGTGTTCACACCGCACGGCACGCGGGTAGCCGGCGGCGCGAGCTCGAGCGTCGGTACGACACTCGCGCAGCTACAGCTAAACACGACCGTAGACGATCCTGGCGGGTGGCTCGCGTCGGATGCCCTTACCGTCCCGGTCGGCGCCGGCCGGCTGTATTTCGTGTCCCTGGAAGTGCAGACGGATAACGGATCCGTAGGCGAACGCACCCGCGTACAGGTTCGCGTCAACGGCGCGGGTGTCCGCGGGTTCTTTATCGACAATAACGGCGCTACGGCCGAGACGGATAGCCGCGGGTTTATCTACCCGCTCGATGCCGGCGACGTCGTGACGGTCTACGCTGCCAAAACAGGCGGCACGAACCCTGACGTACTCGTCCGCGCGCTGGACGTTATCGAGCTCGGATACGAGATAGGCGCATGACAGAGCGATACCGCAATGAGCACCGGTCGCAATATGACCCGGATTGCTCGACCCGAACGCGCCGGCAAGGGTGCGTCTGGACCTCCCTATCTAACGGCATCGATGCGCAGTCGGGCGGCCGGCGCCTCATGTCGCCCGATAGCGTGCTGAACCTCATTCGCCCGACTGAGGAAACGAACCCGGCCACGCCTGGGTGGTCCCTGGGCGATGCCGCGCTCGCGATGCAACGGGCGCATATCCCCTTTGAGGTCCGATCGGGCCGCGGATGGGATGCGGTACTGGAAGCACGCTCCGCGGGGCTGTACGTGGTCCTACAGGGAGACTCTGACGTGTTTTCGGATGCGACGTGCTCCGGTGTGTTCGATGGCAACCACTGTATCGGGATGCATCCGGACACCGATAGCGAGGATCGGTCGCGGATCGATGACCCGGTGTGTCCGAATGCGCGCTACACCGGCCGGAGCATCCTCCGAATGTATGCGCAAAAGCTATCGGCAGGCGTCCTGTTCGGAGTGTTCACAAACCCGGTACCCGCGATCTATCCCCCGGAGTATTGGGCCCTAGTCGGCGGCCGCACCGCGACCTACGACGGTCAGGGTCGGCGCCTGGGCGACGTATCCGGGTTCCGGACACAGACGGCCGAGCGCGTCAAGGTCGGCCGCCGTTGGCTATTCCGGATCGTGCAGGGTCGCTATGCCGGCCGCTATCTCCCGGCGACTAGCACAGTGACGTATACCCGGATCGGATGACCGATCCTCAAGCGGTAGCCGTGGTCTTGTCGGCCGTTGTCATCCTCGCGCTAATCCTCTGGGCGAGGGAGGGAGACCGGCGCTAGCCGTAAATTTCCACACCCTTACCTACGGAGGACGACCATAGGGAGTCTGTCCGTAGTAGGTGACTATCGTCTCTGCACTAAGGGTATGGAAGTTTACGGATGGGGATTGACGGACCCGAGCTCGCGCGCCTAATCTCCGCGATACCCGCGGGTTGCCGGATCGGGACTAGCCTCTCTCTAGCGACCCGCGGTACTACATCCGAACCGACCATCGCCCGATGATCTAGAGAGAGGCTAAGAGTGAGAGGCTAGGTAGAGGCACGATGCAAGATCCTGTATGCGGTATCTGTGGCGCACCCGTCCGACAATTTAGCGCGAGCCTGTGGGTTCACGTTAGGGCGTCTGTCGCACCGCACGCGGTCGAGCTCGCATACGTAGATCGGCCGTCCGAGTGGATCCGGCGAGCTCGTAATCGCGAGCTACCGACGCGCGACGACACGCAGCCACTACAGCGGATCATCGACGGGCCGCGACGATGATGCCGGCTGACCGCCACGCGGCACTCGTGCGTGTCCGCGAGGGTGAGGCGGAATTGGCCGATATGGCATGGCTGCGCATCGTGTCCGAGCCGGCTGACCCGATCCCGTTCCGGTGCGATTGCCGGTGTCGGTGTCACGGGCCCGTAGGCGGCGCGGTCGGGCGCAATGGTCGATGCGATAAGCCGTTCCGGCTAGATGACCTGGACTGTGAGCGAGCGTGTCGCGCCTCGCACGTCCTGGCCGGCGAGTGTTCGCTAGATGAGGGACGGGCCGATGCATCCTGACCTATTCGATTTCGTCCTGTTCGCTACCGTCGTCGTGCTCATCCTCGGGCTTATGCGTGTGTCGTATGAGCTCGGGCTAGATGACGGCTGGGAGCAATCCGGGCGCTGGGCCGACGATCACATTGGACCCGTGGCATTCACGCTCGAGGGCGAGCGGATCGCGGCGCGCCACGACGCGGACGTCATCACGGAACGGACCTTCCCGTACAGGGGCGAGGTCGAATAGATGCGGCCGGATGGCACCGTGCGCGGACTGAACCTCCCGCGGGAGTCTCACGCGGTTAGCGGTGTCCGGCCGTCCTGGGCGCGATCGACGGTCTACGGATCGTCTGTCGCGCTCGGGCCCACTCAAGAGCTCGTCTACCGTTACGCCTGGGGGATGACGGCAGGCGGGCGACGTCCCGAGGTCACGCTAGCTCGGATAGCTGCGGATCTAGGGAAACCCGTCTCGAGTGTCCATGCGGCACTCGGGCGATTGCGGGCGCTGGGCCTAATAGGCGTTAGTGCTCGCATGGGCCGAACGGGTGGTCATCGCCTATGGCGAGTGGCGCGCAGCGCGGCAATGTCCGGCGCGCTAAACGTTGCTCGCCATAGACGGGCCATTGCTCGGATAATGTCTACGTGGTATCGCGCGGGTTCCGTGGCCCGATCGCATACCACTGAGGATCGGCCGGTACCCGATCCTCCCGCGCCCGGTCTGTTTGATACGGTCCTGCCCCCCTCGGACCCATCGCAGACCGGGCGCCCGTTCGGAGAGGCTATGCGGGCCGCTGGGTTCCGCCCCTGGTGGAAAGAGGCTAGTAATGACGGATCTACCAATGGACACCCTGAACCCGATACGGATCGCGATCGAGGATCCGGAGGGCAAACAGCTACTTACGGGTTACGCCTGGAGGGTGCCGGCAGTAGGTGACACCATTTCGGTTCCCGTCGATGTGTTCGAGGATGGAACGGCCGAGCTACTGCAAGGTGAGGTTGTGCACCGTCATTGGTACGGAGTCAACCCGCGCGGGGAACCTAGCGTCACGATCACGGTGGAGCTCGCATGACGGATGCGCCCGTGCGTCTGCGCCGCGTGCGCGCTCGTCAATTGGCTTCCCCGCGTAACGTGTCACGGATGCCAAGCGAACCTCGTTACGGGCGCCGTGTCACGGGCCGACGCAATCGCCTACTTGCGCTCGCACTCTGGCACCGCGACTCGGGACGCTGCGGCCGATGCGCCCTACCGATCGACCTCCGGCACCATTGGCTATCCCGCTACGCGCTGACGATCGGGCATATCCGGCCACACTCACAGGGTGGAACCTACGACATGAGCAACCTCCGGCCCGAGCACCGTGGCTGTAACTTGTCTGGCGGTGTTCGCGATCCTCGCCCGACACCGCGGATAGTCGAGCCATGAGCGCTCCGCGCACCGAGGTCGCTCGGCTATACGACGTGTTTACCCAGCATCGCTACTCACACACGTTACGCCGCTGTATGTGCGGCTGGAGGGGTGATGACCACATCGAGCATGTAGCCGAGGCCGCTGCGGGACCACGAGAGTCGTCCGGCCCCGAAGCTGAGCCTCTGCCCCTAAGCAAGTACCCGAGCTTCGGGGAGCAATGGGCAGAGCGGAGACCCGCCGAGGCCGCTGCGGGACCAGAACCGGAGTCGCCTGCATCGGCTTGGCTAGAGGGATATAGGCAGGGGCGCATCGAGGCCGAGGCCGCTGCGGGACCTGACAGTCCGCTAACCCCATGGGACCAAGGCTACGTGCAGGCCATTCGCGACGCTGACTCGGATCTAGCTGACGTTGTGTCCGATGCCCTAGCAGCCGCGACGCTTGGCACCGACTACGCGGAGGCGCCCGCTCCGTCCGATGAACCCGGCTCGCCTTACGTGCTGCGATTGGCTAGCGAATTAGCTGCGCGCGGTGCGCGCGTTTTTAGGTGAGATACCCGCGGCAAC
>Ga0310813_10001242_pt1 | contig 15434 bp, 16 predicted proteins | sample YN3metagenome_FD_203086 | JGI IMG/M metagenome (GOLD analysis project Ga0310813, IMG submission 203086) | Soil microbial communities from experimental microcosm in Duke University, North Carolina, United States - YN3 | ecosystem: Engineered > Artificial ecosystem > Soil microcosm > Unclassified...
CGAGTTCAAAGTTTCGTATGCAATCGCGGTCGGAGGAGCGAAAGCGATCGCCCTTATCGGGCATACGCAATGCGGAATGGTAAATCTCATCGCCCGGAAAGACCAATTCGTCCGCGGGCTGGCGGAAAATGCCGGCTGGACCATGGAGGCGGGGGAGGAACATTTCTCGAACTTCGCGCCGATGTTCGAGATCGGCAACGAGGTCGACTTCATTCTCAGCGAAACGAAACGATTACGCCTCCGCTACCCGAAAATCCTGGTCGCTCCCATGCTCTACCGCGTCGAAGATAACAGGCTCTACCTGATTCAGGAGTCATAACACTTGTCTGGCCGGTGCCGGCTTTCCGATCCGGGAACCGCAGCACTCTCCTTCATCCATTCCCTCATTTTCACCGTGTCTTCAGCTCTACGGGGAACAATTGCATTTCACCGCTTGTTAAAAAAATATGAGCAGTAATGCTTGCATTGTTCCATTAACCACACATTACAGACCGCACGAGGGGTGATATATTTATGAAAGGAGTACGTATGACAACGCGAGATAATCACAGAAGGCCGCCGGCGACGCCGGAAACCCCGCTGAACGCGAACAGGCTGAGCAAATCGCTGAGAAGCATCCGGGAGTCGGCACAAATGCTCGAAGAGCAGCTCCTGGACCTTGACGAGGACGGCGGATTTGATGCCGCTGAATGGAAAGATAAATTCGTAAAGACGAAGGATGCTGTCGTTTCAGGAACCAAGGATGTCGCGCTGAAAACCGATGAGTATGTCACCAGTTATCCATGGGTGGCGGCGGGCATCTGCGCAGGACTCGGCGTCCTGACGGGCATGATGATCAGTCGGAGGTAAGCGAACCATACTGCCACGCACCCTTGCGGTGCGTGGCAGCGCTGTTACTTCTTAGTCGTAATACTCCAACCCAAGATGCGTGATAAGCTCCTCCCCCTTCAAATGCCGCAGCGTGTTCTTGAGCTTCATGAGCTGAATAAACAGATCATGCTCGGGATATAATCCGGGCGCGACCATCGGGCTCTTGAAATAGAACGAGAGCCACTCCTGAATCCCCTTCATCCCCGCCCTCTGTGCAAGATCCATAAAGAGAACGAGATCCAGCACGATCGGCGCCGCAAGAATCGAATCGCGGCAGAGGAAGTTCACCTTCACCTGCATCGGGTAGCTCATCCAGCCGAAGATGTCGATGTTGTCCCAGCTCTCCTTGTTATCGCCGCGCGGCGGATAATAGTTGATGCGGACTTTGTGATAATGGTTCTTGTAAAGCTCGGGATACAACTCGGGCTGAAGAATGCCTTCGAGCACCGAAAGCTTGCTCTCCTCTTTCGTCTTGAACGATTCGGGATCGTCGAGAACCTCTCCGTCCCGGTTGCCAAGAATGTTGCTGGAGAACCAGCCGCTCAGGCCGATGAGCCTCGCTTTGAGCATGGGGGCAAGAACGGTTTTCAACAACGTCTGGCCGGTCTTGAAATCCTTTCCGGAAATCGCCACGCCGCGTTTCTTCGCGAGCTCCATGATGCCGGGGCAGTCGACCGTGAGATTCGGGGCGCCGTTCGCGAACGGAACGTCTTCCATCAATGCCGCGTAGGCATAGAGCATGCTGGGGGCGATGTCGACATGGTTTTTCTTCATCCCCTCTTCCATTTTCTTCAACGTCTTGTGCACGCCATTGACGGGAATGAATACTTCCGTGCTGCCGCACCAGATGAGAACGCAGCGATCGAGTTTATGTTTCTTCTTGAACTCCCGGATATCGGTGCGTACCTGCTCGGCAAGCTCGAACTTTGTCTTACCTTTCTTGACGTGCGTGCCTTTGAGCCGTTTGACATAGTATTGGTCGAAGACCGCCTTCATGGGGCGGATCGCCGACAGCTCGGATTTTACTTCCTGGAGATGCTCTGCGCTCAGAACGCCGGCGTGCACCGCCGATTCGTAGCCATTCTCATCGCGGATGTCCCAGCCGCCGAAAACGAGATCATCGAGCTTCGCCAGATCGATGAACTTCTTGATCATCGGGGAGCGATGATCTGTCCGTTTACCGATGCGGATATGCCCCATCTGCGTCAGTGACCCGATCGGCTGCGCGAGACCTTTGCGCACCGCCATGACACCGGCAAGAAACGTGGTCGAAACCGCGCCGTTGAGTCCGACGATAAGAACGCCGAGTTTTCCCTTCGGCTTTTGAATTGTATGTGTTGACGCCATTGCTCTGTTTCCTTTCAAGGATAGGATAGTGTTCTATAATAGAATGCTTCTGATCTCTTCAAACTTCCGTATGGTATAATCTGCCGCGCCTGTTGACGCGGGTGAATTCCAGGTCTTCCCTTTGAGCCAGATCGTCGTGCAGCCAAGCGCTTTTCCCGGAACAACATCACGCTCGTACGAATCGCCGATCGTCCATCCGTTCTCCGGCCTTACTTCAAGCTTCTTGAGCCCGAGCTCCCAGATTGCCGGATCGGGTTTCCGCAGCCCGACGACGACCGAATCGACATACGCCGTGAAATACCGGTACAAATCAAATTCCCTGCAGACAATCTCGAGGTTGCCGTAGAAGTTCGAGACGATGCCCAGCCTGTAGTGCTCTGACAGTTTCTCGATCAGTTCCTTTGCTTTCAAGACGGTCCGGTCGACATCCTGGTAGCACTCATCGAGCATGGCCTGCAGCTGCGGTCCCTTTGGGTCGAGCTTTAAGAATTTAAACTGTAACCTCAGCTGCTTGTGGAGCGTTTCATAAAAGGTCGCCTGCTTTAGCACCGGGACCTCACCCAGTTCTCTCTCTGTCGCTACGAACGCCCGTTCGAAGTCAGGCTTCTGAACAGGAACGTTGAACTTCCCGTAATAGTCCCAGAATTTTTCGCTCCAATGGACGCCGTCCGAATCAATCGTGCCGCCGAAGTCGAAGAGAAGTCCTTTCATTTCGCGGTGACTGAATTCATCGCGGCTGATGATACCGCGTAGCTCTCGCCGAGGAGTTTCATAACGACTTCGGCCTCGATAAGCCCGTCGTCGCGGTAATTCTTTGCCGTAATCCGGTTGACAAATTCCTGAAAGAGCCCGGCATACCACTGAATATACTGTTTTTTATCTGATACATCCGGCATCGGAATTTCCTGCGGGCCGTCGGAGCCGGTATGGACAAGTTTCACCCCATCATACATGAGGCTCCCCTTGGTCCCGACGATTGAGGCGCTGTTCGCTCTGTTGTTCGCGGCCCATGTGAGATTAATCTGCACGAGCGTATTCGGGTATTCGAGCGTCACGAGGGCGGTATCCTCAACGCCATAATCGAGGTGCTTGAGTGTTCGCAGCACAGCCTCCAGCCGTTCGGGAACGCCGAAGAAGTACTGCGCAAGATAGAAATAATGGGCGCCGGTATCGACGAGGATCCCTCCGCCGCTATGGTTCTTGTTGGTCCGCCATTCGGGGTTCCAGGCGGCAGTCCCGGAATCTGCATGCAACCGGAACACGTTGAACTGCGCGAGCGTAATGTCGCCCAGTTTTCCCGTGGAAATAAAATCATGAATGCATTTCCAGAGCGGCGAGTACTTATATTGATGGCACGGCATGAAGACGATGTTTGCCGCGCGAATGGTTTTCGCAAGCTGGGGCACTGTTACCAACGACTCCGTCAGCGGCTTCTCACAAATAACGTGAATACCCTTCGAAGCACATGCCGTTATGTATTGAGCGTGCGTGTGCGGAGGAGTGCAAATATCCACAAAATCAATCCGTTCGGAATTCAGCAGCGAATTGATATCGGTATAAAAATGGGCATCCGGAAAGAACTCGCGAACCTTTTCACGATTCTGCTCGACGACATCCATCACCGCCGTGATCCGGCAGTTGCCGCTGATACTATCGCTCAAGTACGCGGGTACATGACCGCGGGTAGCGATATTACCGAGTCCTATGATTGCGCCATTGTGCATGAGTGATGGGATATCCTGAAACGTTCAACAAATAGACAATAATCGAGTTACCTGGTTTCTCCGACGAGCTCCTGATTCCGGGAGCCGATGAGCTCGAGCAGGCGGGCGCTGAGCTTTTCCTGGTGCATCGTCACAAGAATCATGATAAGATTAATGACGATGATCTCGGTCAGAAAATAGAGCGGGACGAAATTGATCAGGACGGCGACGGACATGACGATCATGCGCGTGTTCGTCGTGAGCACAGCGTACCATTTCATCAGCGGCCTGTTTAACGTTCTATATTCGTCGGCGAACCATGAAGGGATTTCTGTTCCGTAGTTCTCATCGACGCTCTTTCGGAGACGCTGAAAGTTCTTCGAGTAGCGCTCCTGCTTCTTCGTGTAATCCAGGTAAATCGCCAGAAGGATCTTCTTAAGCGGGTTCGCCCTGAATGAAGTTGCCTTCCACTCCGCACGGACTTCGTCCGAACCTTCGAGCTCTGATTTCTTCGTATCGACGACAAACTTCAGGTACGCGTTCCGGTAGTAATCCGCCAACCCGCTCTGAAGCGAATGGCTGAATCCTCCCGCCAGGGTCAGCGCGAGAAGGAACGGCCACCAGATGTCGGGATACGTGACGACCATCCTCGCGAACAGGTGAAGATAGATGCTCACGAACATGATGTTCCCGCCAAGCCCGTCGAGAATCCTGCCGATCTTGGATTTGTGGTTCGTCATGCGGGCAAGCTGCCCGTCCACGCTGTCGAGCGTGTCCGCGATGATCCAGAGAACAATTCCCCACACGTTCGTGGTGAAATCCCGGAAGTACAGCAGATGACCGCCGTAGACGCCGAAGAAAATGCTGACGACGGTTACGACGTTCGGCGTGATGCCGAGGGCCTGACAGCCTTTCGCAATTCCGTAGCCGAGGGGACGATAGAAATAGATATCTATCGTCTCTTCGACGTCCCGGGCCTTATATGTTGCTTCTATTTGCGACAAGCGCGAACACCTCGTCCATAATGTCGATTCCCTCTTCGGCCGTCGCCTCGTCGATCATAAGCGGCGGGTTGATGCGGATATCCGGGTTGTAGCTCATCATGATCAATCCGCGCCTGAGACATTCTTTGAAAATAAACTTGCATGTTTCTTTATCCATCTTCTCCTTGGTCTGCGTATTCTTCACGAGCTCGACGCCGAGGAGCAATCCGCGTCCGCGGACTTCTCCGATGAAAGGATACTTCTCTTTGAGCGCCGAGAGCTTGTTCAGCATGAACGCGCCGACTTTCGCCGAATTTTCGACGAGCCCTTCTTCGATGATCGTCTTCACGGTGACATAGGCCGCCGCGGAGGCGAGGGGATTTCCGCCGTAGCTCGACGAGCTTCCGCTCGGATTGGCAAACGGCTTCGAGAAGATAATTTCTTCTTTCGCCATAAGTCCCGTCATGGGATAGCCGCCGCCGAAGCTTTTGCCGATCGTCATGATATCGGGCACGATGTCGTCGTGCTGGCATCCGAACATCTTGCCCGTGCGGCCGAAGCCGGTGATCATTTCGTCGACGATAAGGACAGCCTTGATCTCGTCCGCGATGCGGCGAAGCTCTTTGAGATATCCTGCCGGCGGGACGACGTTGCCGTTCGTTCCCTGGATCGGTTCGACGATGATCGCGGCGATGTTATTTGTCGTTTCGACCTTGATTTTCTGTTTGATGAAATCGACGCACGCCCACTGGCAATCCGGGAACGTGTGATTGAGCGGACAGCGGCGGCAGTTCGCGTACGGCGTGTTATAGATGCCGTGCGGTAGCGGACCCAGGCCGTGCTTGAAATCGTCACCGATGAGGCCGAGCACGCCGAGCGTTTTACCGTGGAACCCGCCCCAGAACCCGATGACTTCGGTCTTCTTGGTATACGACTTCGCCAGGCGAAGCGCGGCTTCGACCGCTTCGGCGCCGCCGCTATAGTACTGTGCGCGGCGCACGCTTCCCGGGCCGAGCTCCGAGAGCATTTTCGACAGGTCTGCGCGAACCTGCGTCGCGAAGCTGCCGACGTGGATCTTCGACACCTGCTCCTGCATCGCCTTCACGTACTTCGGATGATTGTATCCGAGGCTTGAGACTGCGACACCCGCGAAGAAGTCGATGTAGCGGTTTCCGTCGACGTCCTGAATAATACACCCCTCGCCCTTCTCCATCGCGAGCTGCGAGAGCGTCGCGATCGTTTGGGTGCCGGGAGCGATGAACTGCTGTTCAAAATCGAAAATAGCTTTCGATTTGGGACCCGGAAGGTCCATCTTTACTGATGCTTTTTTTGTCATCGTAACGCTAGTCATTATGTTCCTTTGCCTTTCGTAGGATAAGTTGTGCTATGTGTTTGCTGGCCTCGTCGCGCACGGGCGCGAAGCTCGGCCAGTCATTGATGTCGATAATTGTAATGCTGCCGTCTCTTCCGATAATCGCGTCTCCGCCGTAGACAAAGAGATTGAGCGCCGCCGCCGACGCGGAGGAGAGCTCGCGCAATTTGCCTTCGTTGAACGGGGTGTGGTAGATCCCGTTGAGATAATACCAGTGAAAAAGATCCGACTCGCGCACGGCGTAAAATTTCACCGTATCGCCGTCGAGGTGCTCCTGAAGGATCGCTTCGGATATGCCGCGGGAATGAAATTCTTTCAGCAGCGTCAGTTCTTCGTCGTCGGTGTTCGCGAGCGTCACGTCTTCCTTGTGAACGGCGTGAACGTCTCCCCGTTTGATCCAGAGTTTTTCGGTCTGAAATCCCGCCTGGCGGCCGTTGATATCGGAATCCGTCGCCACGATGACGCTCTTGGGAAACGGGATCCCTGCCTTCGGCAGCAGCGTCACCATGTTGATGCGGTAGCAGTTCATCACCGCTTTCGGCGAATTGATGATGGAGGCGCCGCGGTCTTCAATCTTTATGAGCGTCTTCGATCCGGTCGGCCCCTGCGCCATCGAAAAAATGAACTTCTCTTTTACCGATTCGGCAGTGATCAGCCCTTCGTCGTACATCGTCACTTCCGCGCCGAGAGCGCGCAGCGCGTCGGCGGTACGGTTGATGATGAGCATGTCGTTGACGACGTGGTTCGGAGAAAACTCCGTTTTCCGGCTGACGCCGGCAAATTGATATTTCATGAGAACACCTTCGACAAAAATGAGGGCGGATCGTCAGGCGGCTGCGGGATGCCCGCCGCGATCTCGCGTTCACGGCGCAGGACCGCCTGCTCGTCGATATCACGTTGAAAACGATAGTCCACCATAATAGTGCCGACGACAAATCCGATAAGGTTTGCAAAAAAGACCACCTGCAGCGCTAGCGCGAAGCCGCGGATGTTAAAGAGTACCATGGCGAGATACCCGAAGTACATCATGAAGCGTTTAAAGCCGGGATCAAATTTCGACATGGGCTCGATCATCGTCACGAGGAGAATGGCGATGAACGCCAGCCCCACCATGGTGAAGCTCACGTAACCGGTCATCGCAAGAGCGAGAAACATCGCAAGCTCGTTCAGGCGGTCAAAAATAATTTCCAGGAGCTGCCCGGTTTTCGACTGCAAATTGTACTGCCGCGCTACTCCGCCGTCGAGCCCGTCGACGATCTGGGAAACGGCGAGAACAATGAGGCCGGGAACAAGATATCCCATCGCCACGAGGACAGCCGCCGCGATCCCGACAACAAATCCGATCGTGGAAATCTGGTTCGGAGAGAGGCCGAGCGTCTCGTGCACGAAGCGGATGAGAAATTTCAAAATGCCGTCGGATTCTTTGCCCATGATTATAGGTACGTTGATGCAAGCGCGACAATCTGGTGCCAGCCCAGCGCAATGCTGAGCGCTCCGCACACCAGACACGTCCAGATTTCCTTGGATGTATCGGAATATTTTTGAAGAATCCCTTCCGTCGTGTAGGTACTGAACGGATAGAAAGGCCTCTTCTCGTAGCTCACCATATAATCAAGCGCGAAGTGCGAGAAGAAAAAGAGCGCGGGTACATAGGTTCCAAGATACAGCGAAAGCGGGATGATCCACATCAGGGCGATGGGCTCCTGAAGCGGCGTCCGCCAGTGATAGTGGTGTTCGTTCTTCTTCCCGTTCTTCTTTAAATAGAGAGGCAGCTTGATCGGATGATCGACAAGATCGATGCCGTAGCCGAACGTGTAGGCGAGGACGATGTCCTTTCCCTCGAGTCCGAGAACCTGGACGCCGACGGTCGTTAATAATAAGTGAGGAAGAATGGTCACGAATTAAGTCGTATATAACGAATCAATAGAGCCTATACTGGTGCGGATGAAGTCTCTTTCTTATTCGACGTCAACAGGATAAAGATCAGTCCCAGCAGGATCCAAAAGAATTCCCGAACGCGCATGACGACGCCGAGATACACGCCCATCATCGCGGGCAGTGCGAGCGATTCCAGTCCAAGGTAGAGCCCGCCTTCGCGTGCCCCGAGATTCAGGGGAATAAAAAAGAGGACGTTAATAATAATAGAGTAGACGACATAAATAAACATTGCGGAGGCGATGCTCGTTTCGACCCCGACGCCGTGGAGAATGAGATACACTTCGATCCCCATGCAGACGCGGCTCAGAAATTCTATGAAAAGCGCGAGATAAAACTGCCCGCGCCGGTTCCGGTATACACCGGTAATAATCTCGTCCATGTTCGCGAGATGGCCCTCATATTTCTCCAGGTATCGTTCGGCCTTTCGCAGCAGCGGAGTCCGCTGAATGAAACGGTGCAGGCGCTCGAAGATTCCGCCCCGGTGCCCGGCGAGAGTCAGCAGGATTACCGACAGAATACCGCAGCCAATCACAAACAGAACTCCCTGAATCACGAATGACAGCGGCAATGCGACGAGGGCAAGGATAATTCCCACAAGCAGCATCGTCATATGCCCGAGCAGGTGGACCATCCGGTACAGCACGACTGCGGAGAGCGACACCTTCGGGTCAAGCGAGTCCGATAACGCCTTTACTTTATACGGTTCGCCGCCAAGCGCCAGAATCGGGGTGATATAATTCAGCACAAACCCGGAGACGGTGACCGTGAACAATTTCATGTACGAAATTCTGTCCGCTTGCTCGCCCAGCGAGAGCTTCCAGGCAAGCGTGTTGAGGAGATACACGAACAGCCAGACGATGATGACGTAGACAAGGCTCCAGCCGGCGCGCCCGACGTTGTCGAGGATCTGCCCCACGCCGAATTTCCAGACCAAAAACGAAAACATCCCCAGTCCGAGAATGAAGAAGAGTATTTTCGAGGTGGCCTTCAATTAAAATACAGAAACGTGAATATAGCGTCCGGGATTTTGCTTGAAGTCGACGAGCAGCAGGTTCAGATCTTTCATGAGCGAAAGGAGCTGGTTATAAACATCAGGATCGCCGATCAGCTTCGAAACATTGCTCGAACTGTCGTTCACTTTTGCCATGAGAGAATCGGCGCGCGACGTGAAGGACGAGAGATTCGTGTAGAGCTGTTCATCCATGATGAGCTTTCCCATGGTCCCTTTCCCCTGCCGGATCTGGTCTGTGACGGACTTGAGATTCGCGGAAACTTCGGAGATGTTTTTGCCGACATTTTCATCGTAGACCATTTTGCCGAGCGCTCCCTGACGGGTTTCAAGCGCGTGCATGACGCCGTTGAGCGAAGTCAGCAGCTGCTCCATTTCATTCGCGATCTTCGGATGTTTGACAAGCCGGCCCAGCGTCCCCTCCCCTTTATTGATCGACGCCATGACGCCTTTCATCTCACCCATGACATCGGTGAAATCGGCGAGCGCTTTCTTGAATTGCGGGCCCGCGGCCTCAAGATCGAACGCCGCAGTCATCGGAATGTAGGAGTTCTCGCCGAGCGGTTGTTCGCCCGGCGACCCGATCGTGAGATCGATATATTTATCTCCGAGCAATCCGATCGTCTTGATCTGCCCCATCGAGCTTGTCGTGATCGATGAGCGATAGGTCGTAATGAGATCCATGGTCACGTCGACGCCGTTGACAGAATCATGTTTCGCGAATACCATGCCGCTGACGAAGCCGACTTTGAGGCCGCCGAGCGTTATCTGCGCGCCGTTGACCAATCCCTGGACATTCGGCAGGAACACTTTCAGGTGATACGTCGATGTAAAGATATTTTGCTCGGTGCCGACTATGCTGACGACGAAGACAAAAATAACCAGCCCGATGAGGACGACGATGCCGACCTTCAGGCTTGACCACTTTAATTGGTTCGAATCCATTAGAGTTTAGGCTTGATGTGGTAACATCATTAATAATCGTTGTGGGTACATCACGTTGAATGATGTGTCAGTAAACTGGCTTCCTCGCGGATTTCAGAAAGGAAGTTTTGCACGAATTCATTCTTCGACGAAACAATTTCCTCGGCGCTGCCGTCAAACACCATGCGGCCGTCGCTCATTAGCGCGAGCGAGTCTCCGACGGCAAACGCGTCGCGGAGGATATGCGTGACGACGACCGATGTCACTTTCCGCTCGCTTTTCAATTTCAGCACAAGCTCGGTGACCGTTTTCGCGTTGATCGGATCAAGTCCCGTCGTCGGCTCATCGTAGAGAATAACCTCCGGATGAAAGGCAATTGCCCTTGCGATCGCCACCCGCTTTTTCATCCCGCCGCTGATCTCTTCCGGAAGAAGCTGCTGAGTGTTTTTTAAATTTACGAAATCAAGACAGTCCTCGACGCGCGCGCCCACTTCCTCGTCTGTCATCTTATGATGTTCGCTCAGGAAATAGCCGACGTTTTCCTCAACCGTCAGAGAATCGAACAACGCGTTTCCCTGAAACACCATCGACATCCTGCGGCGAATCGGGAGCTGCTCCCGTTCGCTGAGGTGGGTAATCTCCTGCCCGTCGATAAACACGCGTCCTGAATCGGGGCGCCAGAGCCCCAGAATTATTTTCAGCAGCGAACTCTTGCCCGCGCCGCTCGGCCCCAGGATGACCTTTGTTTCACCTTTTTTGACCTCAAACGAAACGTCGTCCAGAATCTTCCGACCGTCGACAATCGTCGTAACGTGTTCGAGCCGGATCATCTACAATATCGTCCAGATAACTTTCGTGAAAATAAAATCGTTAAATAGCACCGCCGTCGAGGCCACGACGACGGCATTCACCGCCGCACGCCCCACCCCGACCGTGCCGCCGGTCGTCGTCAGCCCGTAATAGCAGCTGACGGTGGAAATAAAAAATGAAAACACCACCGGCTTTCCGAATCCGACAACGAGATCCTTGATCTTCAAATCGTGGACAGCCGAGTGCCAGTAAAATGCCTTGTCCACGTGCAGCCAGACATCAGACACGAGCATGCCGCCGACCAATCCGACCAGATCGGCGACCAGCGTGAGGGGCAGAAACATCACCATTGCCGCCACCAACCGCGGAACCGCAAGTTTTTCAATCGGGTTCGTGCCGAAGGCTCTCAGGGCGTCGATCTGTTCGCTCACCTGCATCGAGCCGAGTTCCGACGCGTTCTTCGCGCCGGTGCGCGCCGCCATCATGAGGCCCGTGATGACGGGGCCGAGCTCACGCACAAGCGCCAGCGACGTCGTCCTGCCCACAAGAAGCTTCGCTCCGAACGTCTCCAGCCTGTGTCCCGCTTCGATCGCCATGATGATGCCCATGAACAATCCCGAAAGAAACGCGATCATGAACGCCTGGGCGCCGATGATATACATCTGCTCCAGGGTGTCGCGGCGATATCTCCAGACCGACGGAAGTGCGCGAACGTTTTCGTACACAAAAATCGAATACCCCTGCAACCCCAGCAGCCTGCGTTTAAAGGCGCGGACCGGCGCGATATCGCGGACTTCAGCTGCCACTATGCACGGCCCCGCAGGAGCGATTCGGCCGTCTGAATGTCCCCGACGTGGTCCACGTCGACAATCTTCGAAAACCGGTATGCCTCAAGATGGTATTCATGTTCAACAAGATATCCAAGAAATTTTCTCAGGCGTTCGATTCCCTGCCCCAGCACCGCGTCAATTTCCCGAAAAATGGAAGGAGAAAACACATAGATCCCTCCTGTAATCCAGGGCGTCTTTCCCGATTTCGAAAAGCTCTGAATCCTGCCGGACGCATCCAGCTGAACATAGAGCGGGTTTTCGTCATCAATAAAATCTGTAATTCCGAGAATCCCGTCTGCCCCGGTGTTCTGTTCCGCCTCCCTGATAAACGCGGAAAACTCGCCTTCGTCGAATACCGAATCGACTGTCGAGAGAAGAAATTTTCCCCCCGCCAGAAAAGGCGAGAGCGCGAACAGGCTGTGCATCGAGCTTGGCGTTGTTTGAACGACAAATTGTACCGGGAAATCCAGCTCAAGCGTCTCCACATAGCGCCGGACTTCGAGCGATTGTTCGTTGATGATGCAGACGACGTCGGAAATTCCGCAGCGTTTGAACGAGCGGAGCAGCCGTTCAATGAGGGGCATTCCACCGACACGCACGAGAGGCTTGAGAACCGCGACCCCTTCTGATTTCAGGCGACTTCCATCCCCTGCAGCTATGATGCCGGCTTTCATCTCTCGCTGCGAACGGTCTGTTGTATCGGTATGGTTCCTGACTGCTGCAGAGGAGTACGCTCAGTTCAAAAAAATGTTTGAAAAGATACCAAAAATCCGGCTGATTTACAAACTTGGCGATTCTGATTCAAAAATAAACTTTTTTTAACGTGCTATTTTCACTGAATCTTCGTAGTTTGAGACGCGAATTTGGGAGCGCAAGATCTAATCCAAGCCAATCGCTGTACTACTCACAACTAACAAGTGATGCCATGAAGATACTGTACGTTCTCGCCCTACTTCTCACTACTCTCTTTGTCGGATGCAACAACAGAAGCGAAGAACTTGAGAAGCAGAATGCCGACCTTCAATCGAAAAACAGCCAGATGACCCAGGAAATCACGGCCCGCGATCAGTATATCGACAGCGTAACGCAGTCGATTAACGACGTCTATACGAGCCTTGAAACCGTCCGTTCGCGCGAAGGGATGATCCTGAAGGAAACGAATGAAATGGAATCGAAAAAGAAGCTCTCAAGCCAGGAGGTGCGTCAACGGCTGTTGAGCCAGGTAAGCCTTATCGACTCCAGCCTGAAAGAAAATCGCGCGCGCATCGCGAAACTTCAGTCTACTGTCAGCTCATCAAAGAAACAGTACGCGGGCCTCAGAACGATGGTCGCGAACCTGAAGCAGACCGTGGCAGAACGTGAATCGACGATTGCCTTCCTCGGCCAGAAGATCCAGGGCCTTGAAGCGGAAGTGAATACGAAAACCCAGATGGTCGCCCAGCGGGATTCCGTCATCCAGCAGCAGCACGGCGTCATCGGCACGCAGCACGCGGAGATCAACCGGGCATTTTACATCGTCGGAAAGCGGCACGACCTTGAGGAGAAAGGGATCATCACAAGCCAGGGAGGGTTCCTCTGGGGATTGCTCGGCTCCTCGACGGTTCTCGCGAGCGGATTCGATCCGAAATTATTCACCGCCATCGACAAGTATGACAATACTTCGATCGATGTCAACGGAGGGATTGACGAGATCGTTCCTAAACGAAGCCAGCAATTTTACAACGCGAAAGAGGTGAGCCGAAACCAATCGACGCTGACGATCGCCGAGCCCGATCGGTTTTGGCAGGACAAGTACCTCGTCATCATCACGAACTAGCTGTAGACCAAGTGCGAGGGTTCTAGAGACCCGCGCAGTAACAAAAACGCCTTGCTCGCGTACATCCCGGAGCAAGGCGTTAATTTTTTCCAGAGGAAGGTACTTACTCTTTCTTCATTCCTTCGCTTTCCGATTCCACCTTTGTGATCATGATGCCGTTCACTCCTCCTTTCGAGCGGACGATGCCGGTCGCTTTGACGCTCTGCGCTACGTGATCCAGCAGTTTCGCGTTGGGCCCGGTGCTGTGATCGTCGGGCAACACTGACACATACAGCTTTCCGTCTTTTGTAACGATGCCGAGCGGGCTCCCGTTCTTCGCGCAGGCTTCGCCGCAGGCCTTGTGATCGGCGCCCATCCCCTTCATGCCGTGAGCGAGATAGCAGGAAACATCGACAACTTCTCCGTTAATCGTTGTCTCTGTTCCTTTGGATTCCTTCTTGGATTCAGTTTTAGCTTTTCCGGCTTGTTCCGTTGCCGGCTTATCCTGAGCGTAAAGCACGCCAATCGCGAGACCCCAGGAGAAAAGAACATACAGCATGCGCTTCATATAACGTCCTTTCAGAAATGGTTGAGGAATGATTTGTTGCCCGGGCAACTTTCCGGGTAAATTGCGCTGATTACTTACGGATGTAAACGTAGAGCTCTTGTCCCGGTTTAACAGAAATGGACTTCAAAAGATTCCATTTTAAAATTTGCTCGACCGTCACCCCATAGAATCTGGCTATGGACTGCATCGTTTCCCCTTTTTTCACCGTGTGGACGGTCAGGTCACCCTCGTCATCCGAAGATGAAGAATTCGACTTCGGAGCCGGTTTTGCGGCGGGCTGCCGGGCCGGTTGCTGCGGAGGTTGCTGGGTTGGCTGGTGAGTTTGTTGCTGAACCTGCTGCTGAGATTGTTGCTGCTGAGCCTGTTGTTGGTTGGTCCGGTCTGCCTGGGTCTCCGTTTTCGGTTTATTGAACGAAGGCGACGCCTGCTTCCCCGTTTTCTTTGCCGGAGCGGTCTCTACGACCGGAGGAGGGGCGACTTCTTTTTTCGGGATAATCAGCGATTGAGAAGGCTGCGTCTTCTTGCCGCCGAACGGCGAAGGAACAACTTTCGGCTCTTCTTTCGGTGGTTCTGTTTTCTCCGCAGTTTTCTCCGGAGCTTTCTCTGCCGTTTTTTCCGGCTTCTTCTCTTCCTTCATTTCCTCCTTCGCGGCAACCGGTTTCTTTTCCGGAGGCCGGGAGGCCTGGGTTATGGAAGGAGCCGGTGCGGGTCTTCCCGCGGCGTGCTCGACCGGATTCAACAGCTGCTGAGCGGTGAACTTTCCGATGGAATATAATTGCGCCGAGGTTGAAGTCTGGACGATATACTTCGAAGAGTCGGGAAGTACCGGGTAGAGCGTGAGAGAAATATTTTCTGCTCCCTGGACGCCGATCGTCGCCGGCTGGGCCTGAAACTTCATTGCCGTGTCGACGAAATCATCGGCACGCAGGTTCGCGAGCGTCGTCAGCAAGGGATTGATTTCACTCGTCTCGACTGTTCTGTCGCCGGATTTCCATGACGTGCTGTCTTTATGGAAATCATATTCTTTTCCCTTCACGTTAAGGGTAAGGCTTCGTATGGCTTCGGCAGGCTGTGCGAAAATCGTCTTGTCCCGCCATTCCTTCAGGTCCTTGTTCACGGACCAGGAGTCAACGCCCTCGCCGAGATATACGTCTTTGGATGTCGGTACGCGGAAGTAGACTTCAGAAAAAGAAGGTCCCATCTTCCCGATGACGAGGCTTGTCGATTTGCCCGATCGTTCTGTCACAATAATGTGCGTTCCGCCGGTATCAACCTGGAAGAGATG
>Ga0310813_10001243_pt1 | contig 15427 bp, 10 predicted proteins | sample YN3metagenome_FD_203086 | JGI IMG/M metagenome (GOLD analysis project Ga0310813, IMG submission 203086) | Soil microbial communities from experimental microcosm in Duke University, North Carolina, United States - YN3 | ecosystem: Engineered > Artificial ecosystem > Soil microcosm > Unclassified...
CGCGACTGATTCACGCCACGAAGCGATTCAAGAATTGCTCGCCGGCGCTGAGCGTGGCGACGAAGCGAGCGTCCGACGTGTGCTCGACGACCATCCCGATATCATCGACGCTCGCGCCACACTGCCCGGTCACACCGGAGAACGCACCGCGCTCCACTTCGCGATGAACAGCATGAACGAGCAGGTGATCGATCTCCTGCTCGAGCGCGGCGCCGACCCGAACATTCGAGACGAGGGAGATAACGCGTTTCCGCTGCACTTCGCCGCTGAGCGCGGGAAGCTCGACGTCGTCCGAAAGCTGATCGCGCATGGCGCCGACCCGGTCGGCGCGGGCGACGTGCACGAGCTCGAAGTCATCGGCTGGGCGGTGTGTTTCGCATATGCGTTGCACATCGATGTCGCCGAGTACCTCCTCGCCCACGGCGCCCGCCATACGATCTTCTCTGCCGTGACGATGGGTGACATCGATGCCATCGAGTCCATCGTCGCGGCGACGCCGGCCTCACGCCGCTCGATCAAGCGGCGCTCGACGGCGAAACCGAGATGGCGCGGCTGCTCGTCGAGCGGGGCGCGCGCGTCGAGCTGCCGGCTGCCATCGCCCTCGACCGCCGCGACGACGTCGAGCGACTGCTCCGCGAGGACCCCGGTGCGCTCGGGCCAACCGGCCGCTGGCGCGCTCTGATCCTTCGCGCTGCCGAGCGGTCACCGGCTTCGGTCATCGATACGCTCTTGCGATTCGGCGCGTCCGTCGACGCGCAAGACGACGCCGAAACGGCCGTCGATGGCGCCGACGGTTACACACCTCTCCACGCCGCGGCGTTCGCCGGAAACGCCGACGCGGTTCGCGTCCTCCTCGCGCATGGAGCCGACACGCGCGTTCGCGACACGAAGTACCACAGCACGGCGGCGGGGTGGGCCAACTACGCCGGCCACGTCGCCGTCCGCGACATGATTCTCGCGCAATCGACCGACGTGTTCGACGCCGTGCTTTTCGATCGTGCCGATCGCCTCAAATCTTTGTTCGATGCCCATCACTCGTTGAACCAGCCCCTTCGACAACACCTGACGAGCGACCCGGGGCCGAGCAGCCAAATCGAAGGGTGGTGGACCCCGCTCGCGTACGCGATCGTGCACGACAAGACCGATGCCGCGCGGGAGCTTCTTCGCCTCGGCGCGCGAACATCGGCCCGCACGTCGACGCGTAACGACGCCGAAACGATTCGGCTCAGAGACTTCGCGGCGAGTCGCGGCCGAGCCGACATCGTCCGGGTATTCGACGAAATCGACGCGATCGCCGGCGCCGACTGGCCCAACGAAGCGTCGAGCCGCGAAATGCTGGTCGCGCGCTTCCTCACGAATGCCTGCCCCGACCACCACGTTCGCGGCGGGTGGTCGCACGCGTCGGCACGCGACGCGGCGATGCGGTTACTCGATCTCCATCCAGAGATCCCGCGCGAGAGCCTTCTCACGGCTGTCGTCTGTGGCGAGGTCGAGCTCGTGCGCGAGATGATAGCCCGCGATCCGGAGCTGGCCCGGCGCCCCGCCGGACCGAAAGGCTCCTACGGCGTCGCGGGACAGCGGCTCGTCGTCGATCCGGCAAAACCGATGCTGCCGCTCTGGACCCCGCTGCTGTACCTCTGCTTCACACGACTGCCCCGCGCGGCGACAAACGACAACGCCGTCGCCATCGCGACGATGCTGCTCGATGCCGGCGCCGACCCGAACGCGTACTTCATGGCCGGCGACAGCCGTTATTCGCCCCTGACCGGCGTTGTCGGCGAAGGCGAAGAGGGACGGGCTCCGCACCCCCGCCGAAACGAACTGGCGCGCTTACTCATCGAGCGCGGCGCGGACCCGTACGACGTCCAGGTCTTTTACAACGTTCATTTTCGGGGTGACGTCCTGTGGTACCTGAAAATGATCTATGAGCATACGATAAAAATCGGTCGCGCCGCCGATTGGCAGGATCCACAATGGCCAATGATCGACCTGGGCGGCTACGGCCTTGGCGCGCGCTATCTGTTGGACATCGCCGTGATTCACGACGATGCCTCCCTCGCGACGTGGATACTCGAGCACGGCGCGGACCCAAACGCCGGATACCCGATGGGATCGAAAATGCGACGCGGGACGCTCTACGAAGAAGCCGTCTCGCACGGCCACCTCGCGGTCGCCGACGTCTTGGCGCGATCCGGAGCGCGAACCGGTGGTCGCGTTCCAACGAACGACGAACGATTTGTCGCCGCGGCGGAGCGGGCGGATGTCGAGACGATGCGTCGTCTGATTGCGGACGATCCGTCGCTCCTCGGATCGTCGCGAGCACTGTTAGAGGCGGCCGCGCGTGACGACGTGGCGGCCGTCACCGCTCTCCTGGATCTCGGCGTATCGCCGAACGTCCAGGACGAGAAGAAGCAGCGAGCACTGCACACTGCGGCGTACGAGAACGCGTTGCGAGTGGCGCGACTGCTGATCGAGCGTGGCGCCGACGTCGACGCGGTCGAGGAGAACTACGGCAACACTCCCCTCGACGCCGCGATCTACGCCGATCACGCCGAGATGATCGCGCTATTGGCGGAGCGCAGCCGGTATGTGTGGGGACTTACCTTCGCCGGCGCCGTCGAGCGGCTACGCGAAGTGCTGCGAGACGAGCCGCACCGTGCCAAAGCGAGCTACCAAGGCACGACGTTGCTGATGTATCTCCCCGGCGACGAGACGAAGGCGCTCGCAATCGCGAAGCTGCTATTGGAGCTCGGGGCAGATCCCGCGCCCGTCGGTGAAGAGGGACGGACCGCTGCCGAGCTGGCCGACGCGCGCGGCATGCCGGCAGTGGCCGAGGTGCTACGGTCGGCGGCGGCGCGGCGGTGAGACGAGGAGCGGCGGCGCCTATGCGGCGTGGGCGCCGCTGGCTTCGAGCAGCTTCACCATGAACACCTCGTCACGCCACGATCCGAACTTCCAGCCTACTTCAGCAAGACGTCCGCGCTCGGCAAACGCCGAGCGCCGAAAGAGCGAGATACTCGCCGTGTGCGCCGCGTCGATGACGGCAACGAGCGCATGCAGACGCCGTTCACGAGCGGCCGCCTCTATCGACTGAAGCAACTGCGTCGCGACGCCCTGACGTTGCGCCGAGGGATGGACGTACACGCTTACCTCGGCGGTGAAGCGATACCCGTCGCGTCCGCGAAACGTGGACAACGAGCTCCAGCCGACGACGCGCCCGGGGTCGTCCGGCGCGAAGGCGACGAGTATTGGATGCCCGGTGCGCTGATGCTCCTCGAACCATGTTCGGCGCGCGCCGATCGTCGTCGGGATTTCAGTCCAGACGTACGGCGATGACGAGATCGCGAGATTTACGATCTCGACGATCGAAGGCAAATCGGCATCCGTCGCTTCACGGATGCCGATCGCCTGTTGCTCCTGAAACGAGACCTTGTTCATTGCGTGTCGCGTGCCCGGTGTCTCAAACGGGAAAGAGCATCTCGCGGTACTTCGGCAGCGGCCAGCAGTCGTCGCTCACCGCGAGCTCGATCGCGTCGCAGCACTTGCGCACTTCGGCCATCGTGTCGGCACCCGCGGCCGTGAGTAGCTCCGCCTGCTTCACGATGTCGTCGTGCATCGCTTCGGCTTTGTCGATGACTTTGCCCAACGCCGTGCGATGCTTCTGGAGATCGGTGATGAGCGCGCCGAGGTCGTTCGCGGCACTGATCTGCGGAATCACCTTGATTCCCGCGGCCTTCGCCTGCGCCGCCGAGTCGGCGAGTCCGCCGGCGTAGTCGAACGCCGCCGGCAGCACCATCGTGTCCACGATCTCGCGCAACGTGTGCAGCTCGATCAACATGTCCTTGATGTACCGCTCGAGACGCACGTGGTACCGCGAGTCGAGCTCGTCGTCGCTCAAGATGTTGAGCGACGTGAGCAGCTTGCGCGACTGTTTCGTCATCATCTGCGCGAGCGCTTCCGGCGTGCGACGGAGGTTCAATAGTCCGCGCTTCGCCGCTTCCTTCACCCACTCCTCGGAGTAGTTGTTCCCCTCGAAGCGGACCGGCGTCGTCTCCTTGAAGATCGGACGCACGACTTTGAGCACCGCGTCGTCGACCCTCTTCGTTTTCTTGAGCTCGGCCTTGAGCGCGGCCGTGATCTCGGCGATCGCTTCGGCCACGGCGGCGTTGAGCAGTACGATCGGGAAAGCGATCGACTGCGACGAGCCCACGGCGCGGAACTCGAACTTGTTGCCGGTGAACGCGAACGGCGACGTCCGGTTGCGATCCGTGTTGTCCTTCTCGATCTCCGGGAGCCGCGCCACGCCCAGCTTGATCATCGCTTGTTCGGCGTTCGTCGCCGACGTTTTGCCGCCCGCGAGATCTTCGATGACGCGCGTCAGCATCTGGCCCATGAACACCGAGATGATCGCCGGCGGCGCTTCGTTCGCGCCGAGACGATGCTCGTTGCCCGATGTGCCAATGCCCGAGCGAAGAAGACCCGCATGCTTGTGCACCGCGCGCAAAACCGCCGCGAGGAAAACCAGGAAGCGGATGTTCTGGTGCGGCGTCTGGCCCGGCTTGAGCAGGTTGTAGCCGTCCAGCTCCGGATTGTCCGCGGCGATCGACATCGACCAGTTGCAGTGCTTGCCCGATCCATTGATCCCGGCGAACGGCTTCTCGTGCAACAGCGCCTGCAGCCCGTGGCGCAGCGCGACCCGGCGAAGCGTCGCCATCACGAGCTGGTTGTGATCGACGGCGACATCCGTCTCCTCGAAGCGCGGCGCCATCTCGAACTGGGACGGGGCCACTTCATTATGTCGGGTGACAATTGGTACGCCGAGTTTATAGAGCTCATATTCGACGTCGGCGATGCACGCCTGAATGCGCTCCGGGATCCCGCCGAAATAGTGATCCTCCAGCTGCTGTCCGCGCGGCGGAGGCGCGCCCACCAGGGTGCGGCCGGCCATCACGAGGTCGGGGCGCAGCGCAAAGTGCGCGCGGTCGATGAGGAAATACTCCTGCTCCGGTCCCATCGTCGTGTAGACGCGATAGACGCCCGTGTCGCCGAGCAGCTCGAGCAGCTCCATCGCTTTCGTCGACAGCGCGTCGGAGCTGCGGAGGAGCGGCGTCATCTCGTCGAGCGCTTCGCCGTTGTAGCCGACGAACACCGACGGAATGCACAGCGTGCGCGAACCCGCCCACTCCGCGATGAATACCGGACTCGCCGGATTCCACGCCGTGTAGCCGCGCGCTTCCCACGTCGCGCGCAAGCCGCCGCTCGGGAAGCTCGACGCATCGGGCTCGCTCTGGATCAGCTGTGAGGCGCCGAACGATTCCAGCGGCTGCCCGTCGTCGAACGACAGGAAGGCGTCGTGCTTCTCGGCGGTCAGTCCCGTCTGCGGCTGGAACCAATGCGTGAAGTGCGTCGCGCCCTTGCCGAGCGCCCATTCCTTGATCGCCTGCGCCACGCGCGGTGCGATATCGACGTCGAGCTTCTTTCCGTGGCGGATGGCGGCCAGAAGTTTGGCGTACGTGTCGCGCGGCAGCTTGTCGCGCATTTGCCGGACGCCGAAGGTGTTCTCCCCGAAGTACTCGGACGTGCGCGGATGCGCGCCGTTTTCGTCGAGCGCCGCGGGCATATGGACCTCGCGCTCAGTGATCTCGCGAATGACTTCCTTGCGGGGAGACAGCGATGACGCGGGCATTTGAGGAACGGGCCTCCAGCTTGGGACATGGTCAGGCTTCGGAGTGCACAATGTACTCCAAAACGTGCAGAAATTGCAAATTTCGGCTGACATTCCTCCACTTTCGCGCCAATTCTCCTCTCCTGCGTTCCCGAACAGCGCCCAAAGCGCAAGAAATATTGCCGCTGCGCTCGTTTGCCCCGCCTCGCACGCCCCCAAACTGCGATGGGGTCAGACTCCAATTCTTGGATGGAGTCTGACCCCGAACGCGGGGTAAACCGCGAATCCGGATCGTTAACCGTTTGTAACCGTTGGAGTCTGACCCCTTACGCGGGGTTTAGGCCCGGATCGCGACGGTTGGGTCCACTCGCGAGGCTCGGCGAGCGGGGACGACGCACGCGACGGCGGTCGCGACAACCAAAACGGCGACCGCGACCGCTTGCGTCGGCACGTCGGAAGGGAGCACGCCGAAAAGAAGGCTCGTCAGGGCGCGGTTCGTCCACCAAATCCCGGCGAGCGCGATCGGCAACGCGAAGGCGAAGAGTCGCATGCCATCTCCGAGCACCATCACCACGACCTCGCGACGCTGCGCGCCGAGTGCCATGCGGACACCGATTTCACGCGTCCGTTCGGCGACGCCGTACGCAATGACGCCGTACGTGCCGAGCACGGCGAGGATGAGCGCGAGGAGTGCGAACGCCGTAAGCATTGTCGTCGTGAAACGATCGCCCGCGGCGGCGGTCGCCATGACGTCCTCGATCAACTGAACGTCGGCCACCGGGATCGTCTTGTCGAGCGACGCGACGATTCGCCGAACGCCGGCGAGAACCGGCGCGGGCGCGCCGTCGTAGGCGATCACGATCGACCCGGCGGTCGACAGCCCTTGTCGCGACGAGATGTAGACCTCGGGCACCGACGGCTCGCGCAGCGAGATCTGTCGGATGTCGCCGACGACGCCGACCACCGTAAATAGCGGCGACGTCGCACGGCCGATTCGCAATCGTTTGCCGACGGCGTTCGGCGTTCCAAAGAACTTGAGCGATGCCGTTCGGTTGACGACTGCCACGAGCTGCGCCGCCGAGTCCGCGACGTCCGTCGGGGCAAAGGTGCGCCCGGCGATCACGGGAATTCCCATCGCCTCGAAATACCGCTCGCTCGCCGTGCGGTATTCGGCCGTCGGCGGCTGATCGCCTTCCGCGTATTGCGAGCCTTCCGTGAGCACATCGCTCGTGAGATGGCCGTCGTGCAACGGAAAGCGGGACACACGTGCGGCGGCCCGGACTCCCGGCAAAGCGCCGGCTCCGCTGAGCAATCGCTCGAAGAACTGGTCAGTCTGTCGGCCGCGACGATAGCCCGCGTCGGGCAGCTCGACCTTCATACGAAGGATGCCGTGAGTTCGAAATCCCGGGTCCGTGGCGGTGAGATGAATGAAGCTGTTGATCAAGAGACCGGCGGACACGACGAGCATCATCGCCAGCGCGAGCTCGGCCACGACCAGTGTCGAATGAACGCGCCTCGCGCCTCGACTGCGCGAGGTTCCCCGCGCGGCGTCGGGAAGCGTCTGGCCGGTGGCGTTTCGCGCCCCGTTCAACGCCGGCGCGGCGCCGCACAGAAGGGCTGCCAGGATACAAACGCCCAGGGTGAATCCCAGCACTCGAGTGTCGACGCGGACCGATCCGATACGAGCAATGGATTCCGGGAGCATGGCCGCGGCGGCGTGCGTCGCGCCGAACGCGATCGCCACACCGACGATCCCGGACACGACGGCGATGAGCGCACTCTCCGTGAGCAGCTGTCTCGCGATCGCGCCGGGCGGCGCGCCCATCGCGTTACGTACTGCCAGCTCCTGTCGCCGCCCCATGACGCGAGACAGCATCAGATTCGCGACGTTGGCGCAGCCGATCAGCAGGACCGCGCACACCGCGGCGAACAGCACGAGGATCGGCCGGCGGACGTCCCCCAACAGCTCGTCGACGAGCGGGCGCACGGTGCTGCCGAGTCCCGCGTCTTCGCTCGGATGTTCGCCGCGCAGCTGAGCCGCGATCGACGTCATCTCGCTTCGCGCCTGGTCGATCGTGACGCCGCGCCGGAGTCGTCCGATCACCGAGAGCATGTGCACCCCGCGACGATCGTAATACCCACCGAGGATCGGCAGAGGCACGATGACGTCTACTTTGTTTTGCGGAAAGGTGAACCCCGGTCCCATGACGCCAACGATCGTATAGAGCTTCCGGTCGAGCAGGATCGACTTGCCGATCGTCGCGGGATCGCTGTTGAAGGCCCGCGTCCAAAAGGCGTTGGAAAGGATCACGACGCCGGCCGCGCCGCGCCGGTCCTCACCGTCGACGAAGTCGCGTCCGATGCGCGGAGAAACTCCGAGCGCTCGCAAAAAATTGCCCGAGACGGCACCGACCTTCAGCCGCTCGGCGACATCAGGCGCGTTGTACGTCGCGTTCCAAATCGGGAAGAAACCGGCGAGCTGCTCGAACGAACGCGAGCGATCGCGCCAATCGAAGTAGTCGCCGATCGAGACCTGGTAGTGAGGGTTCGATTCCTTTGGGTTGTCCGACCACACCGCGACCAGACGGCCGAGATCGCGATAATCGAGTCCACGGAGCAGCACCGATTCCACGACGCTGAACACCGCCGACGTCGCGCCGATGCAAAGCGCCAAGGTCGCGATGACGATGAGCGAGAAAGCCGGTCGTCGGGCGAGCGAACGCGCCGCATAGCGGACGTCGTGCGCGAAACGAGTCGAGCCGAGCCCCGCCCAAGCGCCATGATGGCGAGCGATCCAGAGAGCATCGACGATCGCTCCCGCGGCGCGGATCCGCAGACGCCACGGCGGGAGCGGCGAATGCGACAGCTCGGCGATCCATTCGTCGCGCCAGCCGTCGCGGTGTGAGCGCGGGACGATGCGTGCTATGTGGCGCACGATCGATGAGCCGGGCGGTCGGTGCCCGCGGTTCGCGCTCATGTCGGCGACGGCGTGGCGCCGCGTGGCCGCACGCCGGCCAGAGCGGGGAAGCGCGACATGGCGTCACGCGCGGCCTGTTTTCCCGCACCCGTGATCTGGTAGTACCGTCGCGGCGGTCGTTGTTCGTCGTGCGCGGCGGCGGTGCGCTCCCATTTCGCCGTGAGCAGCCCGGCCTCCTCGAGACGCCGCAGGATCGGGTACACGGTGCCGCTGGCGAGGCCGGTGGTGTCCATGATCTCGAAGCCGTACCGGCACCCGCCACTCAGCGCGGCGAGGACGACGGCGGTCGGGAACGTGATACGTGTCGAGGGCACACCGTATCTATATCGTTCTCTACATAGGGGTCAAGGCTGACCGCGTAAGTCTTGTGTAAACGAACCGCGAAACAGCCTTTGAAGCACAGAGGACACAGAGGACACCAGAGGACACGGAGGAGAGCCTTGGCGGTCCAATCGTTCGCACGACGAGCCCGGACGCTCTCTTATGGGAATGCCGCTCCGAGGCTTCAGCAGTCCTCTGTGCCCTCCGCGTCCTCCGTGCCCTCTGTGTTCAAAACCCGCCGTTACCGCCGCCGAGGCGTCGGCGCCCAGGCGGCGGTGTCGGCGGCGCTCATCGGACCGATCTTTCCCTCGACCGACTTCATCAGAGCCTCAGGGTCGTAGACCCGCCCGGCCTTGACGACGAGCCGCGGCAGTCGCACACGACGAATGTCCTGCAGCGGGTTGCCGCGAACGACGACGAGGTCCGCCCACTTCCCAGGCTCGATCGAACCCAGGCGATCGCCGAGTCCCATCGCTCGTGCGCTGTTGATCGTCGCGATGCGAAGCACCGCCGCGCTTGGAATGCCGGAAAGCGACAACGACAACAGCTCGCGATTCACCGAAAATGGCGTCAGATACTCGCCCCAGCTCGGATGATCGGTGCCGAGGGTAATCAGGTCGCCGCCGCCCGCGTCGAAGAACGCCTTCACTTCCTTTCGCTTCGTCCAGTAAATGTTCTCGAACTGCTGATTGACGCTCCGCGGCGGACGGGCGTCGATCACGCCGCGCATGTACGGGGTGAGAAAGCGTTTTTCCTCGCTGAAGTATGCGAACACCGCCGGATCCTTCTTTCCATAGTAGCCGTACGCGCTGAGCGTCGCGTCGAAATAGACGTGCTGCTGTTTGTAGAGATCCGCAATGCGCGCGAACGCCGGCGTGTTGAACTCCATGTGCTCGTACGATTCGTACGCGCTCCGCTCGGAGACGAATGCGTCGCCGCCCATGAAGTGCTCGATGCGATCGATGCCCATCAAGATCGCGTCGCGCGGATTCACACTGTTCCGGTTCCCCGAATCGAGGTGACCGGTCACCGTGAGACCGTGCAGATGCGCGCGCTCGATCAAAGCGTGCAGCTCGTCGGGGGTGATTCCTTTGGCCTTGAATCCCTTCGCGCCGCGCTCGACCCAGTAGTCCACTTCCGAGTCGATCTGCTGTCGCGTGATCTGGCGATTCCAGCCGGGACGCGCCGTTCCGAAGTACGGGCCGGAATTCAACAGTCGCGGACCGGGCTGCTCCCCATTCTCGATGCGAATGCGAAGCGCCCGCATCGCGTCCGGGTCCATCTCGCCGGCAGGGAAGGTCGACGTGACACCGTTCGCCAAGAAGAGTGCGGGGTAGGCAAGCGTCTCATCCTTACGGCCCGCGCCAAACAGCTCCATCGCATAGTGCGCGTGCAGATCGAACAAGCCCGGAATCACCGTCTCTGAATCGGCGAGCTGGATGCGCTCGGCGTCGGCTGAAGCGACCGAGATGTCGCCGCCCACGCGCAGGATCTTGCCGGCGCGCACGAGCAAACCCGGGTTGCGAACGCGATCGTTGCCGACGGAGGAGAACATCCATCCTCCGGTAATCACGACGTCCTTCTCCGGCGCCGACGAGGGGCGCTGCGCGGAGACCACGGTTGCACAACTGGCGATAACGAGCAAAGCGGCGCGCTTCACGAACAAACCTCGACGTTGGCGGACAGGCTGAAACTACGCGCCGCGCCGTGGCGCGTCAGGCCACGTTCGCGCGGACCTCGACGGGCGTCACCTCGTCGATTCGACCGAGTCGGCGGAGGCGCGGCACCACCGTGCCGATGACCAGCACGACGGAAAGCGACGCGAGGCCGCCGAGCACCACCGACGTCACCGTCCCGAGAAGACGCGCCGCGACGCCCGACTCGAATGCGCCAAGCTCGTTCGACGAGCCCACGAAGATCGCGTTCACCGACGACACCCGGCCGAGTAGATGCGCGGGGGTCAGCACCTGGAGCAGCGTCGATCGTATCAGAACGCTCACGTTGTCCGCCATGCCGCTGACCGCCAGCAGCACGAGCGACAGCGTGAAACTGCGCGACAACCCGAAGCCGACGATGCAAAGCGCGAACGTCGCGACCGCGTAAAGGAGTGTGCGGCCGGTCCGTTTGAATGGCGGCCGATGCGCCAGGTACACCGACGCCACCACCGCGCCCGCCGCGGGCGCCGCGCGAAGAATGCCGAGCCCCTCGGGGCCGACGTGGAGAATCTGATCGGCGAAAACCGGCAGCAGCGCTTCCGCCCCGCCGAGCAGTACCGAAAAAAGGTCGAGCGTCAGTGCCGACAGCAACACCGACTCGCGAAACACGAACCGAAGGCCCGAGCTCAGGCTCTCGCCGATCGATTCGTCGCTCGTCGTCGGCTCATGCGCGTCGTAGTCGATGATCCAGAACGTGACGAGGGCGACGCACATCATGATCGCGTCGGCAATGTAGGCGACGCGCGGCGACGCGAATCCGTAGATCAGGCCGCCGAGGGCCGGTCCCAACACGGCAGCCGACTGCCAGGTCGAGCTGCGCCAGGCCACCGCGTTGGCAAACAACGAGCGATCGACGATCTGCGCGCCGAGTGCATTGCGCGCCGGCTGCAGAAAGCTCCGCGCGACGCCGCTCGCGAAGATCACGGCGTAGAACGGGATCGCGCCGTGGCGCGGCAGAAACCCGGGAATGAGGTTGAAGACGAGCAGGGCGACGGAACACCCGAGCAACACCGCGAGCGCGGCAAGCGACACGTAGTGTCGGTTCAAGCGATCCGCCACATGCCCCGCGTAGAGCGCGATCGCAATGAACGGCAGCGCCTCGGCCAGCCCCATGAGGCCGAGCGACAGCGGGTCGTGCGTGATGTCGTAGATTTGCCACGCGACTACCACCGCCTGAATCTGCGAAGAGATGGTCATCGTCAGCAGCGAGACGATGAACCAGCGGTAGTTCCTGACGCGGAGCGCGGCGTATGGGTCGTGAGCCACGGCGTCAGAAATGTAACCAGCGACTGCCGATCCCGATTAACCGGCGCGCATCGCCTCGATCGGCTGAATTGCGAGGGCCCGTCGCGCCGCAATCGACGTCGCGGCGAGCGAAACGACCCCCGTCACGCCGAAGACCGCGCCGACGAGAATCGGCTCGACGGCGCTGACGCCGTAAACGAACGCGACGAGCCACCGGCCGGCGACGATCGCCGCGGCCAGCCCCAGCCCCAGTCCCGCGAGTGCCGGCCACGCGCCCTGCCGCGAAACGACCGCGACCACATTCATCGACGATGCGCCAAGCGCCATGCGAACGCCCAGCTCCGCTCGTCGGTCGGTGACGCTGTGCGCGATCATCGCGAAGATTCCCGTGGCCGCGAGGAGCAGCGCGGCAACGGCGAACGTTCCGAACAAGCGGATCTGATACGCCAACCGTCCCCACGACAAGTGGATCTGCTCGTCGAGCGGGTGCACGTCGAACAACGTGAGATCCGAATCGACGCGACTCAGCGCGCGCCGAATCGGCTCGACCGCCGTGGCCGGCGCGCCGTGCGTTCGTACCAGCACCGCGCGGCTGGAATACGTGAACTGCTTGTACGGCGTGTAGAAATCGGCTTGAAACGGGTGGTCGTCGAGCGGTTGGTTCGCGACGTCGCCTACGATGCCGACGATCTCAGCGCTCGAATCGGGCGAATCGTAGCTGCTCCCGCCGCCAAACCACACGCGTTGGCCGATCGGATCCCCGCCCGGCCAAAAGCGCCGCGCCGCATTCAAGCTGATGACGGCCACGCGGGGACTTCCGGCGCGATCGGTCGGCTCGAAGACTCGACCGCGCAACAGCGGGATGCCGAGCGTTCGAAAGTGATCGGGCGCGACGTAGTGCCGCAGAACGCCCGGGGCTTCACCGGGCTTGGGTATGGGTCTCCCCATCACGTACAGCGTGCTGCTCGCGCATCCGGCGCCTACAGGCGCGCAGCCGTCCACCGTCGCCGCCTCGACGCCGGGGAGGGCCCGAATCTCCTCGAGCACGCGATCGATGAGCGCCGGGGCCTTGGCCACCGGATAGCGAATCTCCGCCGGTCGAATCCAGAAGGTGAGCAGGTGCGAGCGATCGAACCCGACATCAGTGTTCTCTAAACGGCTCCAGCTCAAGGCAAGCAGTCCGCCGGCGAAGAGCAGTCCGGTCGCGATCGTCGACTCGAGTCCGACGAGAAACTGACGAGCGATCGACTTGCCCGACGAGCCGCGCGCCCCGTCCTTCAAATCGCTCACGAGGTCCACCCGTGCGGCGCGGAGCGCGGGGATCAAGCCGGCGACGAAGGTCGCCATCACACACAGCCCCGTGCAAAACGCGACCACGCGCCAGTCGATGTGCGGCGTGGCGAACTCGCCGATCGCGCCATAAAAGTTGCGCCCTCGCGCAGCCGACGCCGGAAGCACGAGGCGACCGGCGACGAGGGCGGCCAAGGCGACGCCCAAGGCGCCACCGGCCACCGCGAGGACCGCCGACTCCAACAACTGCTCGCCGACGATCCGCCGCGCCGACGCCCCCGTCGCGACGCGGATCGCGATCTCGCGACGGCGCGTCAACGCCCGGCCGATGAGCAGCCCCGCCACGTTGAAGCACGCGAGTAGCAAGAGACAAGCGGCGGCGCCGAGCAAAAGGATCATCGGCCGCCGCGTCGACGGATCGATGCGCGCTTCAGCGAGCGAGCCCGCCGTCGCGGCGAAGCGATTCTCGGCGATGCTCGTCGGAACCGGAACGCGCCGTTGAATCTCGGCGCCGAGCAGCGCGAGCTCTTGTCGCGCGGTCTCGAGCGACGCGTCATCGCGCAGCCGGCCGACGACGCTGATGAAATTCTGGGGCGTGACGAGATAGTCCGGATACGTGAGCCGCGGCGCCATTGTGGCCGGAATCCAGAGCTGCGCGCGTCCGGTCAGCCCGTCGAAGCCGGCCGGTGCGACGCCGACGATCGTGAGCGGCACGCCATTCACGGCGATCTTCGAGCCGACGACCGTGGGCGACCCGCCGAACCGCCGGCGCCAGAGCGCATCACTGAGAATCGCGACCGGCGCGACACCCGCCGCCACGTCGGCGTCGGCGGGGAACACGCCGCCGATCGCGGGAGTGATCCGCACCACCCGCCAGTACGCGGACGAAACGAATTCCGCGTTCGCCGGCTCCGACTGGTCACCGGTCAGCGCGAGGACGGACGGCGTGAAGCTGGCAACGCCGGTGAACGATCGCGCGCCGGCGAGCAATCTGAACCGCGGCCAGGACCATCGTTCTCTGCCCGCCGGAGCGTTGCCTCGCTGGCGTGTTGTATAGATGATCGCGAGGCGGCCGGCGTCGGGGAACGGCGGTGGACGAAACAGGGCGGCGTCAACGACGCTGAACACGACCGTCGTCGCCGCGATGCCGACGGACATCGAGAGCACCGCCGCGCCCGACAAAACCGGCGTACGCGCGAGACTCCGGCTCGCGATTCGAGTAGCGCGGGCGAGCGTGGCGATCATTCCGGTCGCACGCGGATTGCCCCCTTGAACGTGCGAACGCTGACGTGCGCGTCCCCGTCGCCCAAGTTGAAGCGCAGCGTGCGCGGCGGCGAAGCGATCGGGCGGATGCGCGTGAACCCATTCTCGATCGGCCCGCTGACGCTCGACAAGGTGAACGCCGCCGATGCCGACGCGGAGAGCGCGAGGTCGACGGCGCCGCTGTGATTCGAGAAATCGAATACCGAGCCGTGGGCCGGCGAGCCGATCCAATGAATGTCGCCGGAAACGGAGACGAACTGTCCGCGCATCACCTTCGGGGCGATCACGTCGAGCGTCCCGCCGATGGTCGACGCGTCGACGTCCTGCGGCGCGCCGCGGACGAGGAGGTGACCGTCGCCCGTTCGCGCGCGCAGCCACGGTGTCGTCAGGTCGAGGTCGAGACTCCCATTCATCGACTCGGCTTCCACGGACGATGCGATGCCGCTCAATCGTATGTTGCCCGACGACGAATAGAACTCGCCGGACACGCCCTCACCGACGATGTTGGCGCTGGCCGTCCTCACCGAGATGCGCCCGCCACGCGGCATGTAGACGACGATGCTGGAGGGCTCAGAGTCGCCGCGCGAGGTTCCTTCGACGCCCATCTTCACCCCCTGGCGCCCTCCGCCGAAAAACAATCTGGCGTTCTTCGCCATTTCCCCGCGAACGACGATCGAATCACGTGTCCAGGCCACCAGACGGACGGATCCTGCCGGCACGTAGAGATTGATCGACCCCGTGGAGTCGAATGCGTGGGCGCGCAGCACCGGCCCGTCGGCGGCGCTTTGACCCAACGCCGACCGAGCGATCAGGGCGACAAGAATCAGCAGTCGTTTCATATCAGCCCGCGTTCGCGCGCTTGAGGAGCTCGACCTTCTGACGATACGACGTCGCGAGAAGCTGACGCAACGCCGGGTTCCTCGGGTCGCGCGCGATAGCGTCCTTGAGCTC
>Ga0310813_10001246_pt1 | contig 15414 bp, 11 predicted proteins | sample YN3metagenome_FD_203086 | JGI IMG/M metagenome (GOLD analysis project Ga0310813, IMG submission 203086) | Soil microbial communities from experimental microcosm in Duke University, North Carolina, United States - YN3 | ecosystem: Engineered > Artificial ecosystem > Soil microcosm > Unclassified...
GCGTCCGCCCTTCGACGAAGTCCATCGCGAAGAAGGGCAGCGGCGGGCCGCTGCGGGGCTTGGTCGTGCCGACCTCGTGGATCGAGACGATGCCCGGGTGCCGCAGCTGCGCCGCAATGGCCGCTTCGCGCCGCATCCGCTCGGCGGCCGCCGGGTCGGCGACGCCCTCTTTGAGGACCTTGATGGCGACGCGGCGCCGCAGGTCCGGGTCCTCGGCTTCGAAGACGACGCCCATGCCGCCGCGGCCGAGCTCGCGGATCAGCGAGTATTTCCCGATCCTGGCGCCCTCGGGCAGCTGGGGGGCGGGCTCGGGCTTCTTCTGCGCCGCCAGCGCGCGGAGCAGCTGCTCGGGGGTGATGTACTTGTGGCGCAGGAGGAGCTCGCCCAGCAGCACGTGCGGGGTGATCTTCTTCTGCTCCTCGAGGCACTCCTCCAGCTGTGCGTCGGTGATGTAGCCCCGCGACGTGGCGATCTCGCCCAGCGGCGCGTCGGGGCCCGGGAGATCGTCGCCGCCGTCGAGGAACTTGCGGATGTCGTTGACCGCGCCGGTCTTGGCGCCGGCGTCCGGGTCCGACGGCGGATCCGCCCCGGGGCCGGACGGGGTAAGGGGCAGGTCGGTCGTCGTGCTCATCCTCGGACGATCTTTTCGAACTCCGTCATCACCTCGTCCTCGGAGGTCGAGTAGTCGCGGATCCTCTCGAGGACGATCTCGCGGAGGACGGCGCGGCAGCGGGCCAGCCGCTTGCGGACGTCGGACTCGCGAAGCCCGAGCTTCGCGGCGACGTCGGCATAGGTGATCCCTTCCAGCTCGCCTTTCAGGAAGCGGCTGGATTCCGCGGGATCGGCCGATCCGTCCGGGAGACAGTACAGCTTGAATACGTCGAAAAGATTCGAGGATCCCTCTTTTTTTAGCCGGATCTCAAGATCGCGGATGGAGTCCCGCAGGATGGTCTTGATCCACTCGCGGTCGAAAGCCTTCTCGGGGTCCACGGTGGGGTGGGCGTCGCGGACCTCCTCGAAGCGGAACAGGAAGAGCCCCTCGCCGGGGCGCCGGGCCTGCTCGCGGCGGGCCGCGTCGATCATGAAGTTCTTGAGGGCCCTCTTGAGGAAGCCGCGAAAGCTGCCGCGCTCGGGGGTGAGCTTCTCCCAGTCCTTCCGCTCGATCAGCCGGGCGAAGAAGTCCTGGGTGAGGTCCTTGGCGTCCTCGACGCTCTTGCGGCCCGAGGCGCGCAGATAGAGGTAGGCCGGCTTCCAATAGAGGTAGATCAGCCGTTCCAGGTGCTCCCGGTGGGCCTTGCCGACCCCCCGGATGAGGTTCCACGAGGTCGACGGGAAGTCCCGCCGCGACCCGCCGATCGACGTGTCTCCCATTGCCATAAAGCTCCTATACATCACGACGGAGCCCGATCATCGCGAAAAAATAATAACGATGCGAGCGGCACGGTCGGATGCGGGACGGTACCCGTACGGACGCGGCGGGAATTACTCCTGGAGATCGACGGAGGCGGGCACGTTCTCGAGGGCGTGGTAGGCGTGCCGGATCGACGAAGGGTAGACCTCCACGATGCGGAGGCCGGAGGGATCCTTCCGCAGCGGCTTCCCGACGGGCCCGGTCGTGATCATCTCCAGGTCGCCGTCCTTCCCGCCGGCGTTCCCGTGGTAGTGGCCCGCGAAGGCGGCCCGCACCCCGGCGTCCTTCATGAGCGCGAGGGCCGGCTGGCGACGCGCCTGCGGGATCGTGAAGTAGCCGTCCTTGTCGTCCGGCCCCTTCAGGAACCAGGAGTGGTGCTGGAACACGAACACATGGCGGGGAGACTGCCCCTTGGCCTCCGCCAGCTGCCGGGCGAACCACGCCTCCTGGGCCTCCTGCTCCTGGGGGGCTTTCGACGGGTCGCTGTACAGGGTCGAATCGATCACGAGGCAGCGCACGCCGCCGGCCCAGAAGCCGAAATAATCGTCGCCGAAATGCTTCCGGTAGGAGGCGAGCGCCGCGGCGTCCGGCGTGTTCCCCAGGTCATGGTTGCCGGGAACGCAGATCAGCGGAATGGCCGGATCGATCTTGGAAAAGATGCTCTTGAACTCGGCGACCTTCGCCTCGTAGTCGGGCTTGCCCGGCTCCGGGTGGACCAGGTCCCCGCAGATGATGACGAAGCGGGGCTTGAGGCGGTTGATGTGCTGGACCGCCAGTTCGGCGTTCTTCCGCTCCTGGGCCGCGTCCATGAATCCGAATTGGGGATCGGCCAGCTGGATGAAGAAGAAGGGCCCGGTCCAGCGGCCTTCCTTCTCCCGGGCGAGTCCGGGGAACTCCCGGTTGGCGGGAAGCCGCTCGGCCTGGCCGGCCGCCAGCGATCCCAGCAGCGCCAGAAAGAGGAGTCCCGTTCGCAGCAGGTTCATGGCAGTGTTCCCTTCAAGTCTTCTCCTATTGCAGGTCCCGGACCGGGTGTTTAGCGAATTAATGGTATTGTAAGCAAAGAATGGGAACCGGTGAGACGAGTCTCGGCGGACCCGGACGCGAGTTTCCCAAGACCGCCGGGGACATGCTCTCGAAGGTCCTGGATCCCTCCACCGGGGTGCGCCGGGCGGGCTTCGAGGACCTGTCCCGTCGCTACTGGAAGCCGGTCTACTACTACGTCCGGCTGGCCTGGGCGAAGACCAACGAGGATGCCAAGGACCTTTCCCAGGCCTTCTTCCTCTGGCTGCTGGAGGGCGACGCCATCCGGCGCTACGAGCAGGAGCGGGCCAGCTTCCGGACCTACCTGAAGCTGCTTCTGAAACGCTTCGTCGGCCACCAGGACGAGGCCATGCAGCGGCTCAAGCGAGGTGGGGGTGTCCGGATCGTTCCCCTGGAGGATGCGAAGGCGCCCCTCAAGGACCTTCTGCCCGATCGGGCCGCGGCGGATCCGGAACGGGTCTTCGACGAGGAATGGCGGAGCACCCTGATCCGCAACGCCGTCGAGCGGGTGCGGAAGCTCTGGCTCGCGGACGAACGCGCCCCGCGTTTCCGGGCCTTCGAGGAGTACGACCTCGCGCCGCCGGACCGCCGACCCACGTACGCCGACGTGGCGCAGAAGCTGGGCCTGAAGGAGACCGATGTGCGGAACCATCTCTTCGCGGTGCGCGAAGCGATCCGCTCCGAGATCCGGTCGGAACTCTCGGAAATGACCTCGGGACCCGCCGAGCTTGCCGAGGAGTGGAATGCCTTCTTCGGCGCCTGAGGACTGGACCTCCTGGGTCGGCGACTCGCTGCGCCGGCACGAGCAGGACCGCGCGAGCCGCAGCGACGTGCCCGCCGTCCCGCCAAGCAGCCTCACCCGCGACGAGGGCTTCCTTCTCGAAGTCGTCGCCCTCGAGCGCAACCTAATCACGCCGCCGCAGCTCGAGGAGTGCCGGCGCGAGCTGGAGCAGGCGCGGGCGCGCGGCGAGTCCCTGACTCTGGCGGAGCTTCTCCGGCGGAAGAACTGGGTCACCGCCGAGGCCCTCGAGGACCTGCTGAGGCAGGGAAGCGGGGACCCGGAGAGCGCGCTCCGCCGACGCTATGAGATCCGGGACCGTGCCGGCGAAGGCGCCACGTCGGTGGTCTACCGCGCCTGGGACCGGGAACTGGGTCGCATGGTCGCGCTCAAGCTCATTCGCGAAAAAGCCGGCTTCAGCGAGGTGGCCCGCGAACGCTTTCGCCGCGAAGTCCACGCGGCGGCCAGCCTGAGCCATCCCAACGTCGTCACGGTGCATGACGCGGGCAGCGAAGGCGGCCGGCTCTACCTCGTCATGGAAATGGTCGACGGCAGCCCGCTGTCCGACCGCATGACGCAAAGCTCCTCGCCGGAGCTCCTTCGGGTGCTGGCCAAAGCCGCCCGGGGCGTCGCGGCCGCCCACGAGAAGGGGATCGTGCACCGCGACCTGAAGCCTGCGAACATCCTCGTGACCGCCTCGGGGGAGGCCAAGGTCGGGGATTTCGGCCTGGCCCACCTCGCCGATTCCGGCACGGACCTGACGCGGACGGGCGCGACGCTCGGCACGCCTCAGTACATGGCGCCCGAACAGGTGCAGGGCCGCTCCAAGGAGGTCACGCCGCGCACGGACGTCTACGCCCTGGGCGCGATCCTCTACGAACTCCTGAGCGGCGTGCCGCCGCACGGCTCCGACGATCTCGTGGAGCTCTATCGACGGATCGTGAGCGAAGAGCCCGCGCCGCCGCGAACGCTTCGACCGTCCGTTCCCGCGGATCTCCAGACGATCTGCCTGAAAGCGCTCGAGAAGGAACCCGGCCGCCGATACGCGAACGCCAAGGAGTTCGCCGACGACCTCGACCGCCAGCTCGCCGGCGAAGCCATCCTGGCCCGGCCGGGCGGCGCGCTCGCTCGGCTCCTGAAGAAGCTGGCCAGGCGCCGGATCGCCGTGGCCGTCGTCGTGATTCTCGCGACGGTGATCGCTTCGGCTGCGGCGTGGACCCTGAGGACCCAGCGGGCCGTCGCCGACTACCAGGCGGCCTACGACCGGGGCGACCGGTCCTGGAACAATGCCGTCCGCATGGTCCGGGCGGAGGACTTCGACAAGGCGCTCGTCCACGATCAGGTGCAGAAGGCGATCGCGGCGTTCCAGGAAGCGTCCCGCTCGTTCCCCGAGCGCGTCGAACCCTGGCTGATGATCGCGCGCTGCCAGCTGCTGCTCGGCCGGGGAGACCTGGCGGAGGCGGCCTGGACCGAAGCCCTGGCGCGGAGTCCCCAGTCCTTCGCGGCCCGCTACGAGCGGGGAAAGTACTTCCTGGGAACCTACGCCTCGCTCCGCAAGGCGCCGGAGATGCAGCTGGGCGACGGTCGCCTCCGCCTCGGAAGAATGCCGGCCGAAGCTCCGGAGGCCGCGGCCTGGCGCCTCAAGGGGGAAGCCGACCTGCAGCAAGCCCGGCAGGCGCGATCGATCGAGCCGACGGAACTGGGCTTCCTGGAGGGTCTGCTGGCGTACGGGGAAGGGAACTATGTCGCGTCGCAGAAGGCGTTCGCGCCCTACGCGGACGCGAATCCCTGGGACGCCCAGGCCCTCGTGCTCATCGCGAGTTCCTTTTATCTGTCCAAAGACTTCGACACGGCGCTCCGCTACTACTCTTCGGCGCTTCGGCTGGAGCCGCGGGCGGCCTGGTACCGGGTGAGAGGGGACGCGCGCTGCTGCCTGGGGAAGCCCGGCGATGCCCTCGCGGACTACGAAGCCGCCCTTCGGATCGACGGCGGGGATGTCGACGTCCTCTGCAATCGCGCGGTTGCCCTTCAGGCGCTCGGGCGCCTGGAAGAGGCGGAGCGGGACGCCGCCCGGGCGATCGAGCTTCGGGCGACGCTCGCCCGCGCGTACAACATCCGCGGCCTGATCCGGACGATCCGGAGGAATCTGGACGGGGCCATCCAGGACTTTCAGGACGCCGCATTCCACGACGTCTCCTACGCGGAGGCCTACAACAACCTGGCCAACGTCCAGTCCATGCTGGACGATCTCGACCAGGCGATCCGGAACTATGACATCGCGTTGAGTTTCGATCCCGACTATGCCGTGGCGCTGTACAACCGCGGGTTGGCGTTCGCGAGAAAAGGACTCCCCGAGAAGGCGGCGGAGGACTTCCGCGAGTCGCTCAAACGGGAGCCGTCGAATCCCGAGCCGAGCTTTCAGCTGGCCCAGGTTTTGTACGATCTGGGAAAGCGGCAGGAAGCGATCCTGCAGCTCCGGAACGTGATCGGATTCGCTCCCCACCGTTGGTCTCGGAGGGAAGCGGCGGAGCAGCTGCTCCGACGCTGGACCGAAAAGTGACGACGACTATTTCGGCTTGGCGGGGGCGGGAAGCTCCGACAGGAAGAAGTCGTCGATCCAGAACGACCCTTCGTAGCGTTCGGAGGACACGTTCGCCTCGACACACACGTTGAAGGCCTTGTCCTTGGCGGTGATTCGGCCCGTCACCATTCTCCAGGACTTCTCCGTGGGGAATTTCCAAGGCTCCGGCGGGTCGGAGTTGTAGATGATGATTCGGGGAACCACCTGTCCTTCGCGGATGTCGTTCCGGACGAACGCGCGGAAAAGGTAGGTCTTGCCCGGCTCCGTCGGAACTCCCTGGGCCACGAATCGAAGGAAATCCGGCTTGGCCCCCTGAAGCTTGGTGCTGACGTCGAAGCGGGCACAGGCCTTGCCGGAGTGAGGGGAGGCGCCGTCCAGCTCCCCGTGTTTCTTTCCGATGGCGGAGAAGAGGGTCGCGTCCCAATCCTTGAAGCCGTCCTCGAACCCCGCGTTCTTGAGCAGGTTGGAGCTCGCCTCGAAGCGGTTGAATTCCTCGAAGCCCTTCGCGGGCTCCGTGGCCTTGGGAGTCGAAGGCTTCTTGCCGGGCTCCACGACCGTTTCCCGGCCCGCTCCCACCACCACCGACCCCAGCGAATTCGTGAAGGTCACCTCTCCCGTTTCAGGTCGCACCACGACCCGATTGTCCTTATCGATCTCGACCAGGAAGCGGGACCCGGTGGCGGCGATCTGACCCTGGGGGGTTTCGACGGCGACTCCTTCGTCGAAGCTCTGGACCACGAGCTTGCCTTCGAAAATCCTGAAGGTCAGCTTGCCTGCCCGCCGTTCGATTCCGAGCCCCCGCTCCGCGGCCGAGCGGACTCCTTTGAGCGCCACGATCGTGCCGGCCTCGGTGCTGAAGGCCGCGTAGTCTCCGTCCCGGGTGGACAGGCGATCCGCCGGACCGACCCGGGTCTCCTTGGAAACGGGACCGGTCTTGGCGTCGCTCGCGCGCCACAGGAGAAGCTCGCCCTTCACCGGACGCACGATCGGCAGGGATTCGGTCGTGGTGGAGGGGTCCTGGGCGGAATACCAGGAGGCAAGCAGGACCAGGAAGGCGGCGGTTCGAATCATTAGCGCACCTAATTATACGCCCGTCGGGATTCTTTTTCCTAAACGGCGTCTTCCGGTCGCGGCATAGGAGGGGGTCCAATTGGAGACCTCCCCATGATCGGACGTCGCTTGCTCCTGGGCGCGCTCTTCCTGTCGACCGCGGCGCTGCCCGTGCCGGGGTTCGTCGCGGAAGCGCCGCTCTTCCAGTTCGTGCAGATCAGCGACTCCCACATCGGGCTCGACCCGAACAAGGAAGCGACCCTGAACCAGATCGTCGATTCCATCAACGCCATGCCGACGCTGCCGGCCTTCGTCATCGTCACGGGGGACCTGACCGAGAACGGTCTCGCCGCCGAGTACACCACGTTCAAGAGCATCATGGCGCGGCTCAACCCGGCCGTCGCCCGCCACTATATGCCGGGAAATCATGAGACGATGTCGGGCACGTGGGCCAACTACCAGGCGCAGATCGGCCCCCTCTATGAGTCCTTTACCTATGCGAACTGCCTGTTCCTTCTGACGAACGGAAGCAGGGACGACGCGCCGAACTATCACGAGAACGGATTCATCGACAGCACGCAGCTCCAGTGGATCCAGACTCAGCTCCAGGGCGCCGGGGGGAAGACGCACGTCGTCCTGGCCGACCACTATCCGCTGGGCACCCAGTGGGGGCTCTACTCCATCATCGATCCCGCGATGTCGACGCTCCAGGGATGGATGAAGGACTACAAGGTCACGGCGTGGCTCAACGGGCACCGTCACTTCGACGCGTTCTACGCCGACACGGCCCGCCAGACGTCTCATATTGCCTGCGGCATCACGACGGGGTACTTCGGCTTCGCGGGTCCGGGGTACCGGCTGAACTCGGTGTACTCGGACCGGATCGTGAGCAAGAGGGTGAAGATGTACGCGGGGACCGATCCCAATTTCGTCGAGCCCGCCGCGGACTACGTCTGCCCGAATCCCCGCGCGGTCGCAACTCCTCCCGCGCCGACGCTGCCGCGCCCCGATCACGTGGTGCTGGTGATCGAGGAGAACAAGTCGTACAGCGAGATCATCGGCAACCCCTCGGCTCCCTATATCAACTCGCTGGCGAATCTGGGAGCCTCCTTCACGAGCTCCTACGCCGTCACCCACCCCAGCCAGCCCAACTACCTGGCGTTGTTCTCGGGATCGACCCAAGGAGTGACCGACGATGTCGTCCCCGCCGCCGGATCCCCATACACCACGGCGAACCTCGGGGCGGAGCTCGTGGCGAAGGGCTTCACGTTCGGAGGGTATTCGGAGACGATGCCCTCGGTCGGCTTCACCGGGGGGTCTGCGGGGACCGCGAGCAGCGGCACGTATCAGCGGAAGCACAACCCGTGGGTGAACTGGCAGGGCACGGGACCGAACCAGCTCTCACCGTCGGTCAACATGCCCTACGCCGGGTACTTTCCGAGCGACTTCAGTCACCTTCCCACGGTCTCCATCGTCATCCCCAATCAGCTCGACGACATGCACGACGGCAGCGTCGCGCAGGGCGATGCCTGGCTGCAGGCCAACTTCGACAGCTACATCCAGTGGGCCAAGACGCACAATAGCCTCTTCATCCTGACCTTCGACGAGGACGACTTCACTCCCGCCAACCAGATCACCACGATCTTCGTCGGCCCGATGGTCAAGACCGGGCAGTACAGCGACGTCGTCAACCACTACACCCTCCTGCGGACCCTGGAGGACCTGTACGGCCTGTCCCACGCCGGCGCCGCCGCTGCGGCGACACCCATCACCGGGAGCTGGCAGGCCGTGTCCCCGACGTCCTCGCCGACGCCGTCGCCCTCCGGGGGAAACGGCTCCGGCGGGGGCTGCGGACTGCTCGGGATGGAGATCCTCCTCCTGGAGGGCCTCCGGCGGCTCCGCCGTCGGTCCTGACCCCCTCGGAAATTTTCCAGAATTCGGGGGATGCTTTTGACGGCCTCCTCGTACAGCCCGGCGAATTAATGGGAGGCTTGATCATGGCGACGAAGAATGGATGGTGGGCCGCGATCCTCGTGTTGGGGCTGGCGGTCGGTTGTGGCGATAACGGCGGGGGCGGCTCGGCGAGCCCGGCGGCTCCCAGCGCGGTCCAGAAGGCTTCGGGGCAGACGGCCAACGCGGCCGCGAACAGCGTGTCCGTGACGCAGGATGCCGCCAACGACGCTCTCGTCGAGAGCGGCGCGCCGGGCTCCACGTCGGCGAAGACCGGCTCCTCCAAGTCGTCCACGGCCGGGACGACGATCAATTACCAGGCGTCCGTCACCGTGACGGTGGACCTGGACATGCTCAACGGCCAGGGCCAGGACGCGTTCCCGAACGCGTCGGGCCAGTACAAGGTCGAGGCGAACGTTGATGCCAACGGCGTCACGGGCAGCACGACGGCGGGCCAGCTCACCTACAACGTGAAGGTCACCTGGATCACCGACGGCCACTTCACGGATCCGGTCTGCGGCGACAGCGCCACGGTCGCGTCCGGGAGCAACTGGAGCTACAGCCTGCTGATCCAGTGGTCGAAGATCGACGATCTCAACTGGTCGATCCAGGCGAGCTCGGACGTGAACGGCGCGCTCAACGCAACGGTTACGCACAACCTGAAGACCTGGACCGTGACGGGCACGGTGACGCGTCACGCGAGCGTGTCCTTCAGCCGGACGGCGGGGAACTACGCCTTCGCGTTCTCGATCAACGGCCAGCGCACCGTGGTGGTCACCGACGGCACCGAGACCCACACGGTGGTGGTGACGATGTCCGCTCTGGACCACATCGTGATCGACGTGGACGGCGTGGCGTACGGGCCCTACACGCTGGCCCAGATCCTGTGGTGGTGGGCCTTCGACTGCAAGTGCTAGAGTAAAGACCCTCCGTGTTGAGCCCGCCTCTCTCGCCCTGAGGGAGGCGGGCTCTCCCGTTTTAAAGGGAGGATTGTCCATGCAACGCGTATTTCGGCTCGCCGGCTGGAGGTATGTACCGCCAAACAAAACGGGTAGAGTATCTGTCAGAAGGCGAACCTTCCGGAGGATCTTGTCCCATGCGAAGCCTGGCCCTTCTGGCGCTCGTCGTGCTTACCGCGGCCGCCCGTCCTGACGACGAGGCCGCCCCCGACTTCACGCTCCCCGAGCTTTCAGGGAAGACCTTGACGCTCTCGTCGCTCAAGGGGCGCAAGGCGGTCGTGCTGGTCTTCGCGGGCATCGAGTGCCCGCGCTCGACGGCCTCGGAGCCGCGTCTCGGAGACCTGGCGAAGAAGTACGGCCCTCAAGGGGTGGTCTTCTACGTCGTCAACTCCAACTGGAGCGAGAGCGTCGAGGCGATCGAGGAGCGCGTGAAGCGCGTCGGCTTCCCTATCCCCGTCCTCAAGGACGGACAGAACCGGGTCGCCGATCTCTACAAGGTCGACGTCCAGCCCACGGCGGTCGTGCTCGACGGCGACCTGAAGATCCGCTACCGCGGCCTCATCGACGACCACAAGGCCGAGGAGCTGGTGAAGCACCATTACCTCGGCGACGCCCTCGAGGCGCTGCTGGCAGGGAAGGCGCCCGAGACGGCGGAGACGAAGGCGCTGGGCTGCGCGATCCAGAAGGTCGGCGCGGGGAGCGTGCTCTCTTCCGGGGTGACCTATGCGACGCACGTGGCCCGGATCCTGAACGAAAACTGCGTGACCTGTCACCGCCAGGGCCAGGTGGCGCCGTTCTCGCTGGAGAGCTATGAGAAGGCCAAGGCCTGGTCCTACGAGATCAGCAATACCGCCCAGCAGCGCTCGATGCCCCCCTGGAAGCCCGTGACGAACCACGGCCTCTATTACAATGAACGGCGCCTCTCGGACGACGACATCGCACTGCTCCAGAAGTGGCACGCCGGCGGCGCCCCCCTCGGGGATCTCAAGGAACTTCCTCCGGCGCCGAAGTTCTCCGACACCTGGATGCTCGGCAAGCCCGACGCGGTCCTCAAGGCGGAGGCCGGCTTTGAGCTCAAGGCCAAGGGCCGGGACGAGTACCGCTGCTACGTCATCCAGAATCCCTTCGACGAGGACAAGTGGGTCACCGGAATCGAGTACCATCCCGGCAACCCGCGCTCGGTCCATCACATCATCGGGTACCTGGACATGAGCGGCGCGTCGGAGAAGAAGGACGCCGCGGACCCGCTGCCCGGCTACCGCTCGGACGGCTCGGGCCCGGGCTTCCTGCCGACCGGATCGCTGTCCGGTTGGGCGCCCGGCAACCAGCCCCGCATGCTCGTCGACGGCGTCTCCCGCCGGCTCCGCAAGGGGGAGCGGCTGGTGCTGGAGACCCATTACCACAAGACCGGCCGCGTCGAGAAGGACGAGGGCGCCCAGGTGGCGCTCTACTTCGCCAAGGAACCCGTGAAGCGTCAGTTGCGCGTCGCCACGGTCATCAACACGCTCGTCAACATCCCCCCCGGCGCGGAGGAGCACAAGATGACGGCGCTCTGGATCGTCCCGCAGGACCTGCACGCCTACGACGTGATGCCGCACATGCACCTGATCGGCCGCACGGTGTCGATGACGGCGACGTTCCCCGACGGGACGAGCCGCGACCTGGTCGTCATCAAGGACTGGGACTTCAACTGGCAGGAGACCTACCAGTTCAAGGAGCCGATCAAGCTGCCGCGGGGCACGCGCGTGAAGCTCGAGGCCCGCTACGACAACTCGGCCAAGAACCCGAACAACCCGTCGAACCCGCCGAAGACCGTCCGCTGGGGCGAGCAGACCACCGACGAGATGTGCATCGGCTTCGTCGCGTTCACGATCGACAAGCAGGATCTGACGAAGCCGGCGCCGGAGGAGGAGAAGTGAACGACGAGCTCCTGCCGTTGTCGTTCGACCCGGTCTCCAACGGCGAGTACCTGCCGCCGCCCCGGAGCGCGCGCGACCTCGAAGCCGAACGGCGGATCCACCGCATCGCGGAGCGCCACGCCGCGCGCACGGGCGTCACCCGGAGGAGCTTCTTGGCCGGCGCCTGCGGCATGGCGGCCACCCTCTCGACGATCAACGAGCTCTACGGGGCCGGGAGCTCCGTCTACCGCATCCGGCCGGAGATGCTGCTCGACCCCGACGCGGCCGCGCAGGCGCTCGAGGGGAAGGAGTTCATCTTCGACATCCAGTCGCACCACGTGATGCCGGACGGGGACTGGAAGGGCAAGGACCCGGGGCTGGCCCAGCTGCTGCGCTTCATGGAAGGCGGGCGCCGCCGCCAGAAGGACGCCCTGCAGGGCTTCTCGCGCTTCTTCTACACGAAGGAGATCTTCCTCGACAGCGACACGTCGGTGGCGGTGCTCTCGGCGCTTCCCGCGGTGCCGGACAAGAACCCGCTGTCGGAGCGCGACGCCGCCGAGACGCGGGCCATCCTGGACCGGCTGGGCAACTCGAAGCGCCTCCACATCCACGGGCTCGTCACGCCGAACGTGCAGCCGCTCGAGGCGCAGCTCGACGGGATGGAGCGCCTGGCGACGGACTTCAAGATCGCCGCGTGGAAGGTCTACACCCCCTGGGGCCCGGACCGGAAGGGGTTCTGGCTCGACGACGAGAAGGTCGGGATCCCCTTCATCGAGAAGGCGCAGAACCTCGGCGTGAAGGTGATCTGCTGCCACAAGGGGCTTCCGCTCCCGCTGCTGCCCGCCAAGGGGTACGAGTTGCCGACCGACGTCGGCCGCGTCGCGAAGCGCTTCCCCGACATGACGTTCATCATCTACCACTCGGGGTATGATCCGGGCCGCGTCGAGGGTCCCTACGATCCGACCGCGGACCGCGGCGTCGACTGCCTGATCAAGTCGCTCGAGGACAACGGCATCAAGCCGAACTCGAACGTCTACGCGGAGCTGGGCAGCACCTGGTGGATCCTGATGAAGAAGCCGGTCCAGGCCGCGCACGTCCTGGGCAAGCTGCTGAAGCACGTCGGCGAGGACCGCGTCGTCTGGGGAACGGATTCGATCTGGTACGGCACGCCGCAGCCGCAGATCGAGGCGTTCCGCGCGTTCGAGATCCCCGAGGAGCTGCGCGAGAAGCACGGCTATCCCGCGCTGACGAAGGAGTTGAAGGCGAAGATCTTCGGCCTCAACGCCGCCGTGCCCTACAAGGTCGATCCCAAGGAGCTTCGCCAGGCGCTCCCGAAGGATGAGGTCGAGAAGCTGAAGCAGGCCTACCTCGAGAACCCGCAGCGGACCTACGCAACGTACGGACCGAAGACGCGGGCGGAGTTCTTCAAGCTCCTGCGATCCCACGACGGCCGTCCGGCCTAGACTGGCCACAGAGCCCTCGGAGCCCTCAGAGAGGAATCCGCTCTGTGGGCTCCGTGGCCAATTCTGAGGAGAGACGAAGACACGGAGAAGCGGTTTCGGCTTTGACTCTCCGTGGATCCGCTAGTTGTTCTTGGCGCCTTCCTTGACCCAGGCCGAGATGGTCGCGACCTGTTGCTTGGTGAGCGGCGCCGCCTTCTTGGGCATGTCGGGCTTGTCGCCGGAGATCGACGTCACCAGCGGGCTCTTGTCCGGATCGCCTTCGACGAAGACCGGCCCGCCCTTGCCGCCTTTCTTCATGGCGGCGTAGCTCGAGAGGTCGACCCCGCCCTTGGCGTCCTTGCCGCTATGGCACTTGGAGCAGCTCGCCTTCAGAATAGGGAGCACGTCCTTGGAGAGGCTGGCGGCGCGGGCCGGAGGCTCGCCCGAGAAGCGTGCCGTCATCGCCAGGCCGAGAAGAAGAAGCGTCGTTTTCATCAGATCCCGTCTCCAACTACCCTGAGATCAACGAACGAACGCCTCGAAACCTCTCCCGGAATCGGGTGTAGAAATAGAGACCCAGACGCCGTCGCGGGACGGAAGGGATGACGTCGGCAGCGGGATCCAGTGGAGGATGACCATGAAGCGCCTTTCAATCGGGCTGTTCCTCGCGGGACTGCTGTCCTGCGCGTCCGAAGCCCCGAGCGGCTCCGCAACGGGCTCCGGCTTCGTCTCGCTGTTCAACGGGAAAGACTTCACGGGCTGGAAGCTCCCGGAGGGGGACAACGGCCACTGGAAGGTGGTCGACGGCGTCATCGACTACGACGCGCAGAGCGAGTCGAAGGGTCCGAAGCACCTCTTCAGCGAGAAGGAATACGGCGACTTCATCCTCAAGGTGGACTGGCGCCTCAAGGAAGCGCCGTACATGAACCCCAACGTGCCGGTGATCCTGCCCGACGGGACGCACAAGCTCGGGCCCGACGGCAAGGAGCTGCGCGCGCCGCAGCCCGACGCCGACTCCGGCATCTACGTCCGCGAGCGCTCGGGCAAGTCGCAGGTCAACATCTGGACCTGGCCGATCGGCTCGGGCGAAGTGTACGGCTACCGGATGGACAAGACGCAGCCGGCCTCGGTGCGGGCGGGTGTCACGCCGAAGAAGAAGGCGGACAAGCCGGTCGGCGAGTGGAACTCGTTCGTGATCACCATCAAGGGCAACCGCCTGACGGTGGTGCTGAACGGCGAGACGGTGATCGAGAACGCCGAGCTTCCGGGCCTGGTGGCGCGCGGCCCGGTGGGCCTTCAGCACCACGGGGCCATGAAGGACGGCAAGTGGACCAGCCCCCCCGCGCTGGTTCAGTTCCGGAACATCTCCATCAAAGAGCTGAACTAGTTCTCAGGCTTTAAAAGGGAAGAGCCCCGTCGCAAGACGGGGCTCTTTTCTTTTTTCGCGGGGGACTTATTTGTCTTCGATCTTGACCACTTTGTACTCGTGGTCGCGCTTGCGGAGCACCTCAGCCTTCACGATGGCGTCGCCGACGATGAGCGCGTCCACGACGCCCTGCCCCGAAAGGATGCGGCCGAAGACCGTGTGCTTCCCGTTGAGCCAGTCGGTGGGCAGGTGGGTGAGGAAGAACTGGGAGCCGTTGGTGTCGGGCCCGGCGTTCGCCATCGAGAGCGAGCCGCGGAAATGCCGGCGGTACGTCGGCGGCAGCTCGTCCTTGAAGCGGTAGCCCGGCCCCCCGGACCCGTTGCCGGCGGGATCGCCGCCCTGGGCCATGAAGCCGGGGATGACCCGGTGGAACTTCAGGCCGTCGTAGTACTTCTTCGAGACGAGCTCGATGAAGTTGGCGACCGTGTTGGGCGCCTCGTTCTCGAGCAGCTCGATCTCGATGTCGCCCTTCGTGGTGCTGAACTTCACGCGCGGCAGGTCGTCGGCCTTCGCCTCCTTCGCGCGGATCTCCTGCTCGGCCTTCCAGAGCGGGACATACTTCTGCGACATCTCCTGGAACTGCGCCGCGCGCGAGCGCTGCTCCGGGTCGAGCTCGCCCTTCAGGACCTCGGTGAAGAGCTTGTCCGACTCCTCGAACTTCTGGATGGAGTAGTCGCACATGGCGAGCATCACGCGGGCCTCGACGTTCTTCGCATCCTTCTTCAGGATCTTCTCGAAGTTCTCCGCCGCAGCCTCGTAGCGGTTCACGGAGTGCTGCAGGCGCGCGACCTTGAGGAGGAGCTCCGCGTCCTCGGCCTTGTGCTTGAGGAGCCGCTCCAGGTCCGGGAGGGCCAGGTCGTTCTTCTGGTAGATGAGGT
>Ga0310813_10001248_pt1 | contig 15411 bp, 16 predicted proteins | sample YN3metagenome_FD_203086 | JGI IMG/M metagenome (GOLD analysis project Ga0310813, IMG submission 203086) | Soil microbial communities from experimental microcosm in Duke University, North Carolina, United States - YN3 | ecosystem: Engineered > Artificial ecosystem > Soil microcosm > Unclassified...
GCGCGAGCTGCCACGCGGTGTCATCAGCCGAGTGGAGGCGGTCGTGTTCGTGGTGGTCGCGTCGGCGACTTTCATCTACGGCGCATCGCGACTGAACCCAATCTGCCTGATGCTCAGCCCGATCGCGCTGGCGATTGTCTTCTGGTATTCGCTGGCGAAGCGTTACACCGCGTACACGCAGCTCTTCCTCGGTCTGGCGATGGCTGTCGCGCCGGTCGGGGGATGGCTTGCCGCCGGCGGCGGAGGAGGCGTAGAGCCGTGGCTGCTCGGCCTGGCGATCGGCCTGTGGGTCGGCGGCTTCGACATCCTGTATGCCTGTCAGGATCTCGACTTCGATCGTGGATATGGCCTGCTGTCGATTCCGACGCGCTTCGGTGTGACGCGCTCGATTCAGCTGTCGAGAGCGATGCATGTGGCCACCGTCGTGGCGATGGCCGCGCTGTGGCGCGTCGCCGATCTTCCGCCGCTCTACCTCGTCGGCGTTGCCATCGTCGCGGCGCTGCTTGCCTACGAACAGTCGCTCGTCAGCGAGGACGATCTGTCGCAGGTGAAGAAGGCGTTCGACCTGAACGGATACGTCGGCATCGTCTACTTCGTGGCCACCGCGCTGTCGCTCTACCTTCGATGAATGGCCACGGCGCCTGACAAGTCACCCGATCGCATCGCGGGGATGTTCGATGCGATCGCCCCTCGCTACGATCTTCTCAATCATCTTCTGAGCGCCGGCATCGATCGCCGCTGGCGCGCCGCCGCGATCCGATCATTGAAGCTGACGGGACGAGAAACGCTCCTCGATGTGTGCGCAGGAACGGCTGATGTATCGCTGGCTGCCCGTCTTCGCCAAGGCTCCAGCGGCCCTGGCGCCGCGCGCGTTGTGGGCGTCGACTTCTCCGGCGCCATGCTTGCGCTCGGATGGCAAAAGGTGAAAGCAGCTGGTGAGGCGCAAAACATCGCTCTCGTTCGCGGCGACGCTATGCGATTGCCGGCAGCGGATCGATCGGTCGATGCCGTGACCGTCGCATTCGGCATCCGCAATGTGCAGCGTCCGGCAAGCGCGTGCGCGGAGATGGCGCGGGTGCTCCGGCCGGGAGGACGCCTCGCTATCCTCGAGTTTGGCGTGCCGCGCATTCCCGGCATCAAGCCGCTGTACCTCTGGTACTTCACGCACGTACTGCCACGCATCGGTCGTGCGATTTCCGGACACAACGCCGCATACTCCTACCTGCCGGCATCGGTTGGCACTTTCGCGCCACCGTCCGACTTTGTCGAGACGCTGCGCCGCGCAGGTTTTTGCGATATTCGCGCAGACCCTTTGACCTTCGGCATCGTCTATCTCTATACGGCGCATGTTTGTTCGTAAGTCATTGCAATTGCGAATGTTATAATTTTCGATCTTGATTCACTTCGACATCGACAGTCGCTACGAGGACGAGTTGGTTGTCGGAAGCGCCATCTCGCGTCGAGAAGGCGTCATCTTTTCCGTCGTCTTCCACATCCTGCTGGTGCTCGGCATCATCCTCGTGCCGAAGCTGCCGATGTTTCAGGTGAGTCCCGAGGAGGTTGCGCGACGACGCGCCGAGCTCGAACGTCAGTTGCGCGAGCGGCAAGATGAGCGATTCGTGTTCGTGCAGCCGCGCATCGACATGAAGGCCTTGCAGCCGCCGCCGCGCGCGCCGCTGTCGGATCTCGATCGACAAGCACAGACGCGCGAAGCTGCACCGAAGCCGACCAACACCGCGCCATTCGCGCGCGGCAATACCGCCGAAGAACTCGAAGCGCAGAATAGAGAACGGGCAGCCGGCGAGCAGAATCAGAATCAGCCGACGCTGCAGCCGCAGCCGGAATCACAGCAGGCGCGTGTGCTGCCGCCGTCCGACGAAGGTTATCGAACGCCAACGCCGCAGCCGGTGCGACCGCGGCCGAGTGGATCGCTCGGCGAAGCGCTCCGCAATCTTCAGCAGTACGTGCAGAAGCAGACGTTCGACAACCCGCAAGGTGGGCTGAATCAGCCCGGCGCGTCCATTCAGTTCGACACCAAGGGCGTCGAGTTCGGGCCATGGCTGCGCCGCTTTGTCGCGCAGGTGCGGCACAACTGGTTCATCCCGCAGGCGGCGATGACCTTCCACGGCCACTGCGTGCTGACGTTCAATATCCACAAGGACGGCACAATTACGGACGTGCAGGTGCTTCAGCCGTCCGATATTGAAGGCTTCAACAAAGCCGCGGTCGGCGCGATCACCGGCAGCAATCCGACGGAACCGCTGCCACCGGACTATCCGTCTGACAAGGCGTTCTTCACGGTCACGTTCTACTACAACGAGGACCCCGATCGATAAGCTTGCCGCGCGGATAGAATCGGATCTCGTGAGTCCCCGTCGTATGCGAGCGAGATCGAAGATCGTCGAGGACCGCGGCCTCGATGCGCTCGTCGAGGAGATGCGTCGGCATGCGAGCGTGAGCCGAACGCCGGCGCGTGTGGTCAGCGGCTACATCGCACGCTCGCCGATTCCGGCGCTCGTTGCCGATGATGCCGGCTGCTACATTGGCGCGAATGCGGCGGCACTCGCGATGACCGGATACACGCGCGCGGAGTTGATGCGGCGCACCGTGGCCGACCTTACGGCGCCCGCAGATGCCGGAATCGAAGAGCGCTTGTGGCGTTCGTTCATGCGCTCCGATCATCAGCGCGGCTCGTATGCCTTGCAGCGGAAGAACGGCACTGTCATTCAGGTGCGGTATGACGCCTACGCAGGCATCGCTCCCGGTATGCACGTCTCATTCCTGACGCGGCGTCGCAGCGCCAAAAAACGTTGACACCGATGCCCACGCGAACGCAGCAGCTCGGATTACTGATTCTGCTCGTTGCCCTCGCGATCTACGTGTTCACACGAGTGCTGTAGCTATGTTCAGAACACCGCTTCGACTAGTGATCACCCTGATAGTCCTGAGCGCCGCGACCGCCGGCGCGCAGCCGCGCGTGCTGACGAGGGACGACTACGCCCGCGCCGAGAAGTTCCTCGGCTACAACACCGACTCGCTGGTGTTGCACGTGGCGGCGCGGCCGACATGGGTCGGCGACGATCGCTTCTGGTATCGCACGACGACGGAAAACGGCACCGAGTTCTTCCTCGTTGATGCGGCGACGGGGATGAAAACGCCGGCATTCGACCAGGCGAGAGTCGCCGCGGCCCTTTCGACAGCCGCACGTGCGACTTACGGCGCATACCGCTTGCCATTCACGCAGTTCGAGTTCAGCGCGGACCGGAAGTCCATTTCGTTCAACGCAGGCGGAAGCCAGTGGACATGCGACATCGCGGGCTCACGCTGCGAATCCAAAGAGCGCCATGCACCCGCAGCCGAGGTGCTCTCGCCGGACGGCAAACGCGCGGCGTTTATCCGCAATTACAACCTCTGGGTGCGTGATGTCGCGACCGGACACGAGACGCAGCTCACCAAAGATGGTGTCAAGGAATACGGCTATGCGACGGATAACGCGGGCTGGATCCACAGCGACAGCCCGATTCTTCTTTGGTCTCCGGACTCGAAGAAGATCGCGACGTTCCAGCAGGACGAACGCGGCACGGGCGAGATGTACCTGGTCAGCACGAACGTCGGGCATCCGAGGCTCGAAGCGTGGAAGTATCCACTTCCCGGCGATCCGAAGATCTTCATGATCGAGCGCGTCGTCATCGATGTCGATCGAGCGCGTGTCGTACGACTGCAGATGCCGCCCGATCCGCATCGCTCGTCTGTGTGCGACGACGTCGAGTGCAACGGTCCATTCGAAGACGTCGAGTGGAGCGCTGACGGCAGACAGCTTGCGTTTCTGTCCACATCGCGCGATCACAAGGAAGCGCACCTGCGCGTGGCGGACACGGAATCGGGCAAGGTCCGTCAGGTGCTGGAGGAGAAGGCCGCGACCTACTACGAGTCCGGCAATGATGCGCACAACTGGCGCTTCCTCCCCGCATCGAACGAGGCGATCTGGTTTTCCGAGCGGGACAACTGGGGTCAGCTTTATCTCTGCGACCTGCAGACCGGCCGCGTGAAAAATCAGATCACCACAGGAGAGGGGAACGTCACGCAGGTTGTCGGCGTCGACGAGAAGAACCGCCTCGTCTACTTCAGAGCGGTCGGCAAGGAGAAGGGACGCGACCCGTATTTCATCCACTTCTACCGAGTCGGTCTTGACGGCAGCAACCTGACGCTGCTCACGCCGGAAGACGCGACGCACGTCGTGGCGCCGTCACCATCGACACGTTATTTTGTCGACAGCTATTCGACGCCGGACGTGGCGCCGACGTTCGTGCTGCGCGATGCGAGCGGCAAACTCATCGCGACGCTCGAGAAAGCCGACATTTCTCGCCTCACGGCCTCAGGATGGAAACCGCCGCAGCCGATTGTGGTTAAAGGACGCGACGGGGTGACCGATCTGTATGGCCTGCTGTACAAGCCAACGAATCTGAATCCGTCGGCGAAGTATCCAATCATCAACCACATCTATCCGGGACCACAGACCGGCAGCGTCGGCCCGCGCAACTTTCTCTCCGCACGTGGCGATTCGCAGGCACTCGCCGAGCTCGGCTTCGTCGTGGTGGAGATCGATGGGATGGGCACGCCCTGGCGATCGAAGAAGTTCCACGACGCGTACTTCGGCGACATGGGCGACAACACACTGCCCGATCAGGTCGCGGGCATGAAAGAACTGGGGGCGAAGTACCCGTGGATCGATCTCGATCGGGTCGGTGTGTGGGGACATTCCGGTGGCGGGTATGCGACCGCGGGCGCGATGTTCCGCTACCCGGATTTCTTCAAGGTTGGAATCTCCGAGTCAGGCAACCACGACAACCGCAACTACGAGGATGATTGGGCGGAGAAGTGGCAGGGCCTGCTCGAGAAGAAGCCGGGCGGCGCGTCGAATTACGACAGCCAGGCCAATCAGAACCTGGTGAAGAACCTGAAAGGGAAGCTGCTGCTCACGCATGGGACGATGGACGACAACGTGCCTTCGTCAAACACGCTGCTGCTGGTGGACGAGTTGATGAAGGCGAACAAGGACTTCGATCTGCTGCTGCTGCCGAACCGCCGCCACGGCTATGCGTCGGAGCCGTACATGATTCGCCGCCGGTGGGACTACTTTGTACGCAACCTGCTGGGCGCTGAGCCGCCGCAGCAGTACGAATTCCAAGCGCGCTAAGCGGTAGCGGCCACTTCAGGTCGGCCTACGCCATGAACACGCCACCGTTGGCGTGCAGCGTCTGCCCCGTGATGTAGCGGCCTTCAGCACCGCATAGGAAACGAACGACGCCGGCGATGTCCTCGGGCGTGCCGCGGCGACCCACAAGAGTTGCGTGTTTGGCGTGGTGCGCCGGTTCCGGTCCGCGCCGTGCCGTGTCAATCAGCCCCGGTGCCACGCAATTGACCGTAATGCCGTGTGGCGCCAGATCATGCGCCAGCGCGCGCGTCAGCCCGACGAGCCCCGCTTTCGCGGCAATCACATGTGCTCGCCGCGCCGCACCCGTGAAGGACGACAGGCCGCCGATGTTGATAATCGATCCGCCGCCGGCGGCAATCATGTGGGGCAGCGCAGCGCGCGCGCAGAGGTAGGCGCCGTCGAGAATGGTCGCGATAATCTCGCGCCACTCCGCATAATCGAGCTTCTCGAAATCGACCTCCCGCCGCACGGCTGCGTTGTTGACCAGGATGTCGAGCCGTCCGAAGCTGTCGATGGCGGCCGCGACGAGATCGTTGGCGCCAGCAGGCGTTCCGACATCCGCGATCCTGGCCGTTGCCTTGCCGCCGTAGTTGAGAATCTCGCGTACCACGGCGTCGGCGTCGCCGGTGCTGGACTTCGCGTTGATGACCACCGCTGCGCCGGACTGGGCAAGTGCATGCGCAATGGCGCGGCCGATGTTGCGCGCGCTGCCGGTGACGATGGCGACACGGCCGCGAAGCTCGTCGCCGCTCACGCGCGGAACCCCGTGATCGCGCTAAGGTCCGTGTGCGAAAAGAGATTGCGTGCGACCTCCTTGAATCGGTCACCCAGCGACCGATCCCAGCCGCCGTACACGACGTTGTTCATGAACTTGTCTTCCAATTCTGATTCCGACAGCGGCGCGTGGACGCCGCCGCGCATGTAAGGGCGTCGGACGTCGCGAACACTGCCGTCCTTCAATGTCGCGCGCAGATGGCCGGTGAAGTTGCGCGGGTATTCGTCGTCCGGATTAATCGAATAGCGGATCTTCGAGGCCAACGCCAGGACCTGCGGATCCGCAATGCGTGCCTCGGTGAACTGCGCGAACCCGGCGCACCTGTCGAAAAACCCAACCGCCATGCAGTACGGCGTGCTGAACTTCGCCGCGTACGGCGTCGGCGGCCGATGTTTCACCGCCAGAGGCTCCCACAGCCGATGAACCGTCCCTTCGCCGACCTCGCACGCAATCGCGGAGATGTCCTCGGCGCGCACGCCTTGTTCTCCCAGCTCGATGGCACAATCGACGAACGGCTGCGTCATCGTCCCACATGCGTAGGGCTTGAAAGCGATCTGTTCCATGATCCAGGTCTTTCCGAGGTCGCGCAGCAGCGGAACGAAATCGGGTTTTGCCGATGGCGCGAACGCGCGGTAGAAGCCGTGCTCGCCCTCGAGGACCGTGCGCGGTCCAGCGAACCCTCCGCGCGCCATTAACGCCGCGCGGATACCGGCCTGTGCGGCCCAGCCTGCATGCATTCGCTTCGTCGAGGTCCCTTCAGCTAGGTACTCGATGATGCCCGATGCCATGCTGCCGGCGACGCCGAATGCGGAAGTCGTCGCCGCTGACGGTACGCCGAGCGCCGCCGAGACGCCTCCGGCCGCGGCAAGTGCCCCGAACACCGCGGTCGGATGAAATCCTGCTTTGTGCGTCGCCTTTGGCGCCACAAGGCTGAGACGGCACATCAGCTCCGCTCCGACCGCGATGCCGAGCAGTAGCCGATCGCCCCCCAGACGTTCGCGTTCGCACGCCGCCAGCGCAGCGGCTACGACAACCGAGCCTGCGTGGACTGGACCGCCTTCAAACGTGTCGTCGAAGTCTTCGCCGTGTGCAGCGGTGCCGTTCACCAGTGCGGCGCTAAACGCGTCAAAGCTGCCCTGATGGCCCAGCGCGGTGCACGCCCCACCCCGGTCGACGCTTGCCAGCGTCGCGCTGATGTAATCGGTGTGACGCGCCGCGACACACAGCCCGGTCACGTCGAGCAGGAGTCGACGCGCAGTCTCGCGCGTCGCTCGCGGCAGCAATGACGGCTCGGCGACGCCGATCCACGTGGCGAGCTGCTCAGCGAGCGTCGCCACGTCCTTTTGCCTGACGCAGCAGCGAGGCGGCGAGGACCATCAATGCTGTCGCCAGCAGGCCCGCTGAAATTGGATTGCGGACGAATGTGGTGAGGTCGCCGTTTGACAGCACGAGCGCGCGGCGGTAGTTCGACTCCACCATGAAGCCAAGCACGACGCCGAGAACCATCGGCAGAAAGGGCACCTTGAAATACCGCAGCGCGTAGCCAACGACGCCGAACGCGAGCGCCACGCCGACGTTGAAGAGGTTTGCCTGGAAGGCGTAGACACCGGACACCACCAGCGCGTAGATGAACGCCATCAGGTACGGCTTGGGACGCGAGACGAGCCAGATGCAGGGCCCCATGATCACGTAGCCGATGATCAGCATCGCGACGTTAGCGACGAACAGTCCCTCGTAGAGACCGCGTACCACCTCGCCGTGCTGGACGAACAGCATCGGGCCAGGGACGAGCTCGTGCATCAGGAACCCGCCGAGCAGCACGGCGGCGGAGTTCGAGCTCGGAATGCCGAGGCTGAGCATCGGCACCAGCGCCGTGCACGCGACTGTGTTATTGGCTGCCTCCGGTGCAGCGACGCCTTCCGGCGAGCCGTGGCCGAACTCATCGCTGTGCCTGGACCACCGCCGTGCCTCGTTGTAGGCGAGAAAACTCGAGATCGATCCCCCGGCACCTGGCACCATCCCCTCGAACGCGCCAATAAACGATCCGATCGCCTGCGGCTTCGCGATGCGCTTCCAGACCGCCGGCGTTGGAAACCGGATGCGCGCGCTTTCATGCGTCGCCTTCTCCCAGTCCGGCGCGTTCGTCTGCACGAGCATCTCGCTGACGGCAAAAATCCCGACCATCACGAGAATCGGCGGTATACCCGACAGCAGGTCTGGGCTGCCAAAAGTGAACCGATTGAGACCGGTCACCGGATCGGTGCCGATGGTCGCGACCATCAGACCCATCACGCCGGCGATAAGTCCCTTCAAAAGGGAATCGCCGGAGAGTGACGCAATGACACTGAGACCGAGAATGCCAAGTGCGAAATAAGACGGAGGGGTGAAGGCAAGGGCAACGCTCGAGAGGCGCTCCGTCAGCAGCACCAGCACGATGAGGCCGAACAGGCCGCCGACGAACCCGGAGTAGAGAGAGATGCCGAGCGCCTCGCCCGCCTTCCCCTGGCGTTTCATTTCGTACCCGTCGATAACCGTCGCCGCTGCCGCATTCGTTCCCGGCGTGCCGATCAGAATCGCTGGAATCGAGCCGCCGTACTCGGCGCCGACGTAGGTCGATGCGAGCAACACCACCGCCACCGTCGAATCCATCCCATAGGTAAAGGGAAGGAGGAGCGCCATCGTGATTGAGGGCGAAATCCCGGGCAATGCGCCGCCGAGAATCCCCCAGGCAACGCCGCCGAACGCGGCGGCAATCAGATAAGCGAAGGCCATAGCCCCGCGGGGTACTGGATGCGCAGCAGCCAGATGAAGAGCGCCCAGAACAGGGCGGCGCCGGAGAGTGCGACAACGGCGGTGCGGAGGTTCAGCGGCCCGCGCTGCAGATACGTGGTCAACGCGATCAGCACTGCGACCGAAATCAGATAGCCGAGATAGGGGAGCATGACGATGTACGCGATGCCGAGCAGAAGCATGCCGGCGACACGCGCCGTCGCCAGGTAGTTCGCTGGTTCGCTGGTTCGCCGATCGGAGATTTTGGGTTCGGAGATTCGTGGTTCGCGGTTCGCGTGGCTTCGCAGCGACCGCACAATCAGCAGAATCGACAGCGCCGCAAGAACGAGCGAGTACATCCGTGGGAGCCCTTGCGGACCGATCGGGTCGGCCAGCTGGCTCGGCGGAATCGTGGATGTCAGAGCGTAGTAGACGAGGGCGATCGCAAGCGTTGCGACGCCAAAGACGAGGTCACGATTCATTTTTGGATGACGCCGGACTCCTTGAGAAATGCCGCCGTCTCGTTGCCGAACTGGTTCATGAACGCCACGTACTCGTCGTGCGGCATGAAGCCTGGTTGCAGTCCGTCGGCGAGATACAGCTTCTTGTACTCCGGGTCCTCGAGAAGCGCGCGAACGGCCTCCTCCCATCTGGCGACGACGTCGTTCGGCAATCCTTTCGGACCCGCGAGCCCGCGGAACTTCCGGACCGACAGATCGATCCCTTGCTCCTTCACGGTCGCCAGATCGGGAAACTGAGGCAGCCGGTCATCGCCGACGACGCCGAGGAGGCGAATCTTGCCCGCGTCGAGCTGACCGCGCATTTCTTCGAGCTCGCCGACGCCCATATCGAGTGTGTGGTTCAGAACGTTGATCAACATGTCGCCGCCGCCCTCGAAGGTTGCGATGGCGGGGTTCACCCCCGCCTTCTCCTTCAGCCGCTCCATCGTCTGACGCTCGAGCGACGCGGGGTTGGCCGCACCCCAGCGGCCCTGGCCGCCGCGCGCGTGATCGATGACGTTTTTCAGCGTCTTGTACGGTGAATCCGCGGCCGTAAAGAGCACTTCGGGGTCGTAGAAGATGTTCACGAGCGGTTCGAGGTCGTGATACGTCGCGGCCGGTGTGCTCATCAGCGACGTATAGATGAACGTCGGCGTCGTCGCGTAGAACTCCGAGCCGTCGGGCTTCGCTCTGGCGAGCTGCGCCATCGCTTTGGCACCGCTTCCTCCTTCGACGTTTTCAACAATCAACGTCTCGTGGAGGATGCGTGACAGGTGTGGCGCCATGGAGCGGAGGAAGACGTCGCTGCCGCCGCCCGGGCTGGAGTGCGTGACGAGCGTCACGACAGATGTGCGCCCAGACGAGGAGCAGGCCGAGGCGGCGGCGAGCACCGCGACGACCAGTGCGATCGACGGTGTTGCACGCCGTGCCATGGTTCGCGAGAGTCTCGCACGGTATCCGTTACGATAACAAGGTGAAGCTGCGCGACATCCCGCGAATGCTCGGTGTGTCTGCGACACCGCGGGAGTACCCATCAACAGTGACGACGTTCATGCTGCCGGTCGATGGGGAAGTCCGTTTTGCCCAGTGGCATCATCCGAACGAAACGCTCAAGGTGGTCAGTCAGGACGAGGTCATTGCGCTGCGGCAGTTTCTTCGGCCGGGTGACGTGGCGATCGATGTCGGTGCGCATACCGGCGATTCGACGGTGCCTATTGCGCTCGCGCTCGGCAGTTCCGGCATTGTGTTCGCGCTCGAGCCGAACCCGTACGTCTTCAAAGTGTTGGAAGAGAACGCCGGGCTGAACCGCACGAAGACGAACATCGTGCCGCTGATGTTTGCCGCCATGCCGGAGGACGGCGATTTCACGTTTCTTTATTCCGACGAAGGATATTGCAACGGCGGATTCCACAACGCGGTGAGCCGCTGGGTGCACGGACACTTTGTCACGCTGCGCGTCGCCGGGCGCAATGTCCTCGGCTACCTCCGTGAACAGGCGCCCGACACGCTCGATCGCCTTCGCTACGTGAAGATAGATACCGAAGGATCCGATCGAGTCGTTGCGCGATCGCTTCGCGACCTCTTGCGCACGTCGCGCCCATACCTGAAGAGCGAAATCTACCGGCACCTCCCGCGGCAGGAGCGCGCCGGGTATTACGACGATCTGCGGGTGCTTGGTTATCGCATCTTCAAATGTGATGAGCACGTGGTGCGTGGGCAGGAACTCGACCGCGGCGACATGATGCTGTGGCAGCATTTCGACATCTTCGCCGTGCCCGAAGAGCGCGCGTGACGTGCGGCCGCGTGTTCTCGCCATTCTCGGGCCGACCGCGTCCGGCAAGAGCGCGCTTGGCCTGACATTAGCCGAACGGCACGACGGCGAGATCATCAACTGCGATTCCACCGCTGTCTATCGCGGCTTCGACATCGGTACGGACAAACTGCCAACCGAACAGCGCCGTGGCATTCCCCACCATCTGATCGACATCGCGGACCCGACAGAGGTCTACACGGCGGCTCGGTTCGCGCACGATGCGGCTGCGGCGATGCGCGACATCCATGGACGCGGAAGGTTGCCGATCCTGGTCGGCGGCACCGGGTTTTACTACCGTGCGCTGACGCGTGGGCTGTTTCCCGGGCCGGGTGCCGACGACGCGCTGCGCGGACGCCTCAATCGCATCGCGGAGAAGCGCGGTCCCGAGCGGTTACATCACCTGCTGCGCCGCGTCGATGCGGACGCGGCGGCACGCATCATGCCACGCGATCTGAAGCGCATCGTCCGCGCCCTCGAGGTGTACTTCATCACCGGTCGGCCGCTGACGTCGCATTTCGCGGAGACCGCGTCGCCGATTGCCGACGTCGATGTCACAGCGATTGCGCTGCGGCTGCCGCCCGAGCTGACGGCTGAACGCGTGGCGCGACGCGTCGACGAACAGTTCGCGCGCGGCATCGTGGACGAAGTACGTGCCCTGCTCGCGCGTGGCATTCCGCCACACGCGAGACCGTTTGGCGGACTCGTGTACCGGCAGGTGATGGAGATGCTTCGCGGCGTGCGTGGTGAAGCGGAAACGCGCGCGCTCATCGTTCAGGAGAACCGAAGATACGCGCGGCGCCAGTTGATCTGGTTCCGTAAAGAGCCTAATCTTAGGTGGTTTGATGGTCCAGGCGAGCGCGAAGCGGTCATTCGCCTCGTCGAGGAGACGATCTTCGATGGCGCAGGTCACTGAGCAGCGGGCATCCTCGGCGCAGCCGAACATTCAGGATGTGTTCCTCAACTACGCGCGGCGCGATCGTCTCGCGGTCACCATTCACCTTCTCGACGGCCGGCAGTTCGAAGCGCGCATCAAGAATTTCGATCGCTTCGCCGTGATCGTGGAGGTCAACGGCGCCGATCAATTGGTGTTCAAGCACGCTATCGCGACCATCGGCACACAGCGATCGGTTCCCAATTACTTCGCATCACACCATGCGTAGGCGGACCTGACAAGGTCCGCCCTTGATGCTTCCTGTTTTCCCTCGCGTCATCGTCATCGTGCTCGACAGCGTGGGCATCGGTGAGCTGCCCGACGCGTCGGCATACGGCGACGAGGGGAGCAATACGCTCGGCAACATTGCCGCACGCGTCCCCTTGAAGATTCCGACCCTGCGTTCGCTGGGCCTAGGCGAGCTCGTCGCCATCGGCCGCAGCAGCGCGGACCCTCAAGGTCCGCGCGGCGCCTACGGGAAAATGGCCGAGAAATCGCCGGGCAAAGACTCCGTTACAGGACACTGGGAGATGATGGGCGTGGTGCTCGATCGCCCCTTTCCGACGTTCCCGCACGGTTTTCCGGCGGACGTCATCGCCGAGTTCGAGCAGCGCATCGGTCGGCAAACGCTGGGCAACATCGTCGCTTCAGGAACGGAAATCATCGTTCGTCTCGGCGCGGAGCATATGCGGACCGGCAAGCCGATCGTCTACACGTCCGCAGACAGCGTCTTTCAGATCGCGGCGCACGAGGACGTTATTCCCATCGCGGAGCAGTACCGTATCTGTGAGGTGGCGTTTGATCTTGTAGGCCGCGGAATGGGTGTCGGCCGGGTGATCGCGCGTCCGTTCGTGGGGGCACCCGGCTCCTTCCAGCGAACCGCGAACCGGCATGACTACGCGCTTGAACCGTTCTCCGAGACGCTGCTCGACTCGCTGACGCGACGAGGGGTGCCGGTGATAGCGATCGGCAAGATCAACGATCTGTTTGCGGGCCGCGGCATTGCGCGCGCCACGCACACCGCCAGCGATGCCGAAGGCATGAACCGCCTTGCCGAGACGTTGAACGAGGCGCCGGATGGCTTGGTGTTCCTCAATCTCGTCGACTTCGACACCGTCTACGGTCACCGCAACGACCTGGCCGGTTATGCCTCGAACCTCGAGCGGTTCGACGAGGCGCTCGCACGGCTTCTGCCGATGCTGCGGGATGCGGATCTGCTCGTCATTACCGCCGATCATGGCAACGACCCGAGCACGCCCAGCACGGATCACTCGCGGGAATATGTTCCGGTGATGGTGATCAGCGGGCCAGGTAAAGCCGGCTCCTACCCACGGGCTAAGGCCCGACCCCACGTTCGAGCCGGCGTCGACATCGGGACGCGCGAGACGTTCGCGGACCTGGGTCAGACGATCGCGGCGAATTTTGGCGTTGGCCCGCTCGCGCACGGCACCAGTTTTCTGGAGGACATCGTTGTCCACCATCCGTGAAGGTTTGGAGCAGCGAGAGCGCGACACCCTGGCGCCGCAGGCGGCGAAGAGCGCCGAGACGCGTGGGCGGCTGCGAGCCGAGCGCGAAGACGATGTCCGACCAGCGTACCAACGCGATCGCGATCGCATCGTGCACAGCAAGGCGTTCCGCAGGCTCAAGCACAAGACGCAGGTGTTCTTCGCACCCGCGGGGGATCACTACCGCACGCGCCTGACGCACACGCTCGAGGTGTCGCAGATTGCACGGACGATTGCCAAGGTCCTTCGCCTGCACGAGGAGCTGACCGAGGCGATCGCGCTCGGCCACGATCTTGGACACACCCCGTTCGGCCATACCGGCGAGCGCGTCCTCGACTCGCTCGTGCCGGGCGGCTTCCGTCACTACGAGCAGAGCCTGCGTGTGGTTGATGTCCTCGAGAACGACGGCAAGGGCCTGAATCTCACCTTCGAAGTGCGCGACGGAATAGGGCGGCATTCCAAAGGCAAGAAGGGATCTCCCGTCGGCGTTGAGCCGGCGCAGCGCGCGGCCACGCTCGAAGGTCAGATCATGCGCGTCGCGGATCTCATCGCCTACGTCAACCACGACATTGACGATGCGGTACGGGCGGGCGTGCTGAATGAAGGGGAGTTGCCGCGAGAGCCCGTCAAGGTGCTCGGGTCGAGCTCCTCCGCGCGCATTGCGGCCATGGTCAAGGACGTGGTGAAGGAAACGCTCGATGGTGGACTGACCGAGATTCGGATGAGCGAAGGCGTCCTCGACGCGACGCTGGCCATGCGCAGCTTTCTGTTTGACGCGGTGTATGAAAACAGCGAAGCGACGGCGGAGTTCAGGAAGGCAACGGGCATTCTCGGTGGTCTCTGGGAAAAGGTGCGCGAGCGGCCGGACGAATTTCTCGATCGGCGCATCATCGACTCGGAGGGCCTCGACGTCGCCACGCGTGATTTTCTCGCCGGCATGACGGATCGCTTCGCCGTCACCCTCTACGAACGGCTCTTCATTCCCAAGCCGTGGATCGGGCCGATGGCCTGGGATCAGCTATAATCGAGGGTCTGTCTTTCGCGAGATTTTCGCGAGCGTGGGGCCATGAAGCTCGATCTCACCCGCTACCGCCAGCCGGTCGGCCATTTTGTCCGGACGTTCCAGCCCGAGGAAGTCGGCGGTGAGTCGGACGCGTATCTGGTTGTGACCCCCGTCGAACTCGAGTTCGACATCCTCAAGGACAAGGACAGGTTCCGCCTCGTAGGGCATGTCCGGACCGAGCTCGAGCTCACGTGCAGCCGCTGTGTCGAGCCGTACCGGTTTGCGATCGATGCGGACTTCGATCACCGCTATCTGCCATCGTCGGAGGCGTCGACCGAGCAGGACCGGGAGGTAGCGGAAGAAGATCTCGAAACGAGCTATTACGCCGACGATCAGATTGATCTCGGCGAGTTGATGCGCGAGCAATTTTATCTCGCGCTGCCGATGAAGCCGCTCTGCAGCGAGGATTGCAAAGGCCTTTGCGCGCAGTGCGGCACGAACCTGAATACGGGGACGTGCGATTGCGCGCCGGTGTGGGAGGACCCGCGGCTGGCAGCGCTCAAACAGTTGAAACAGTGACAGGACAGCCGGTCTCATAACCATGCCGAATCCCAAACGCCGACACTCGAAGACACGCACCTCCAAGCGCCGGACGCACGATGCCCTGAAGCCCGTGGCCGTCAGCACCTGCCCGCAGTGCCGTGAGATGAAACCGCCGCACGTCGTCTGCCCCAACTGCGGCTACTACCGGGGCCGCCAGGCGAAAGCCATCAAGGAAGACTAGCCGGCTCCGCTGGTGCCCAAGCCCATGATCACCATCGCCGTCGATGCGATGGGCGGCGACCTGGCGCCGGGCGCGGTGGTGGCCGGAGCGCTGCAAGTGGCGCGTCACCGCGAGGT
>Ga0310813_10001249_pt1 | contig 15402 bp, 11 predicted proteins | sample YN3metagenome_FD_203086 | JGI IMG/M metagenome (GOLD analysis project Ga0310813, IMG submission 203086) | Soil microbial communities from experimental microcosm in Duke University, North Carolina, United States - YN3 | ecosystem: Engineered > Artificial ecosystem > Soil microcosm > Unclassified...
GCGATCGCGCAGAAGCATCCGGTGATGCCCAGCGCGTCGTGCCCCACGGTGGGACGCGACTCGACGGTCAACCCGGCCTGCGCCCAGCCGAGCGTCGCGAACTGCGGCCAGCACACGCCGCAGCGAGCAGCCTCGCCAGCGGGCCCCAGCGCCGCCAGATAGGACGCCACGGCCGGCGGCACCACGTCGAGGGTCGCGACGCGCTCGACGGTGCTCGCCATGTCCGTTGCACGTGCGAGAAAGCGCGTGACGAGATCGGCAGCCATCGAAGGACGTGGCCCCTGCCTTCGCCCGGCGATGTAGGCGAGCGCCGTGGCGCGAGCGGCGTCGGCGCCGCCGCTGCGGCCCAGTGCCGTGCGCACGCGCGCGAGCACCGCCTCGCGCGACGCCGCGTTGTCGTCGATCGCCATGTCAGCAATCCCTCCCGCTCGTCACGATCCGCGCGAGCCGGCGCGCACGAACGCATCGAGGCGCTCGATCCCCTGCTCGATCGCCTGCGTCGACGCGGCGTACGAGAAGCGGACGTGCTGCCCGTCGCCCGGCACGCGGCGCCCGAAGTGGATGTCCGCTAGCACGGCGATGCCCGCCTCGTGCAGCAGGCGCTTGCGAAACGCCTCCGAATCGGCGGCGCCGACGCGACGGCACGCCTCGGTCACGTTCGGCCACGCATAGAACGCACCGCCCGGGCTCTTGCACGTGATCCCCGGCACCCCGTTCAGCAGCCGCACGATCAGGTCGCGGCGCTCGTGAAACACCGCATGCATCTGCGCCACTGAATCCTGCGGGCCCTCGATCGCCTCGATCGCCGCCCACTGCGAGATCTGCGAGGCGCACGATTCGGTGTTCGTGATCCAGCGCGTGAACGTCGGCGCGAGCGCGCGGCTGGCGACGTAGCCGAGGCGCCAGCCGGTCATCGCCCACGTCTTCGACGCGCCGTCGCAGATGATCGTGCGCTCGAGCATGCCGTCGCGCCGCGCGAGCGTGTCGAAACGCCCGTCGTAGATCAGCCGCGAGTAGATTTCGTCGGCGAAGATCCACACGTGCGGATGCCGCGCGAGGATCGCGGCGATCGCGTCGAAATCGTCCGCCGTCAGGATGCCGCCGGTGGGATTCTGCGGCGAGTTGAGGATCAGAAGCCGCGTCTTGTCGGTGATCTTCGCCTCGAGCTCCGCCGGGTCGAACGCGAAATCGCGCGCCTCGCGCAGGAAGATCGGTACAGGCACGGCGCCGTTCGCGATGATCTGCGACTCGTATATGGGGAACCCGGGCACCGGGTAGATCACCTCGTCGCCGACGCCGTAGTCGGTGACCGACGCGATCGTGTACGCGATGAACGGCTTCGCGCCCGCGGCGACGACGACGTCGTCGGGCCGGAATTCGAGACCGCGCCGGGCGCCGAGGTCGCGCGCGACCGCAGCGCGCAACTCGTCGATGCCCGCCGACGGCGTGTAGCCGTGGCGGCCGTCGCGTATCGCCGCGATCGCGGCGTCCTGGATGTTGGGCGGCGTCGGGAAGTCGGGCTGCCCGATGCAGAACGATACGATGTCCTTGCCGGCGCGCACGAGTGCGTTCACCTCGGCCAGCACGACGAACGCGTTCTCGGTGCCGAGCGATTCGCCGCGGCGTGACAGGCGCGGAAGCGTTATAGGCGGATGGTTCGCGGTCATCGGTTGCGCGCCTTGTAGAGTTCGCGAAACGTCTTTCCCGTCGGCGCAGGCATGTCGCGCTCGTCGGTCCACCCGCCGGCGAAGGGCAGCCGGCGGACCATGCCGCGGCCGTCGGCGAGCAGCCGCAGCAGGCGAATGCCGAGCGAGGCTGCTAGCGCGTAAAGCGCAGGCCGGCGCGCGAACCAAGCCCATGTCCGCAGCGCGACACGCTCGCTCCACGGTCGCAGCCGCTGCGCGAACTCGCGCTCGCGAAGCTTGCGCTGCAGGTCCGGCAGCGGGATCTTCACCGGGCACACGACGCCGCACTGGTTGCACATCGTCGACGCATGCGGCAGGTCGAGCGCATTCTCGAGGCCGACGTACATCGGCGTGAGGATCGCCCCGATCGGGCCCGGGTAGACCCAGCCGTACGAATGTCCCCCGATGTTCTGGTACACCGGGCAATGGTTCATGCACGCGCCGCAGCGGATGCACCGCAGCGCCTCGCGCACTTCGCTGCCGAGCACCGTGCTGCGCCCGCTGTCGACGACGATGAAGTACATGTGCTCGACGCCGTGGAACTCGCCCGGCCCCTTCACGCCCGTCAGGATGTCGACGTAGTTCGAGATCGACTGACCGGTGGCCGAGCGTGGCAGGAGGCGCATCAGCGTCGCGACGTCCTCGAGCGTCGGCACGACCTTCTCGATGCCCGAGATCGCCACGTGGACCTTCGGCAGCGTCGTGGCGAGCGTCGCGTTCCCTTCGTTGGTGACGAGCACGACCGAGCCGGTTTCGGCAACGAAGAAGTTTCCGCCGGAAATCCCCATGTCGGCGGTCAGGTAGTGCGTGCGCAGCTCCTCGCGCGCCTCGAGGCAGAGCTCGTCGATGCCCTCCTTCCTCGGCTTGCCGTGGCGCTTGTGGAAGAGGTCCGCGACCTCCTCGCGCGACTTGTGCAGCGCGGGCCCGATGATGTGCGACGGCGGCTCGTAGTCGTTGAGCTGGAGGATGTACTCGCCGAGATCGGTCTCCACGACGGTGAGCCCCGCCGCCTCGATCGCATGGTCGAGCCCGGACTCCTCCGACACCATCGACTTCGACTTGATGATCTTCGCGACGCCATGGCGATGCGCGATCTCGAGGACGAGCGCGTTGATCTCGGCCGGCGTCTGCGCGTAGAGCACCGTCGCCCCGCGTGCCCGTGCGTTGTCCTCGAAGATCGACAGCCAGACGTCGAGGTCGTCGAGCACGCGCTGCCGGATCGCGCGCCCCGCCTCGCGCGTGCCTTCGAAATCATCGAGCTCGACGATCGCCGTGCGGCGGGCGGGCACGAACTTGCCCTGGAACTTACGCAGGCTCTTCTGGAGCTGCGCATCGTGCAGGCTGGCCTGCGCGCGCTCCTTGAAGTGCATCGATGCAACTTGCATTGGGTCAGTTACGACTTTCCGGCGTGATCGGGGACCTGTCGAGGCGCTGCGTGGAGCCTGTCTGATCCTGCTTCAATGTTCGCCCGCCAACACTTCGGCCACGTGCAGCACGCGCGTCGCATCGCCGCGGCGGCGCAGCCGTCCTTCGATGTTCAGCATGCAGCCGAGATCACCCAGGACGACCGCAGCCGCGCCGGTCGTCACAACGTGCTGGCACTTGTTGTCGGCGAGCCGCGCCGAGATCGCGCCGAATTTCACCGCGAACGTGCCGCCGAAGCCGCAGCACGTCTCGCAATCCGCCATCTCGGTCAGCCGGACACCATCCATCTTCGCCAGGAGCGCGCGCGGCTGAGCCTTGACGCCCATCTCGCGCAGGCCCGCGCACGAGTCGTGATACGTGACCGTGCCGCTGAAGCGACCCGGCACGCGGTCGACCTTCAGCACGTCGACGAGGAACTGCGTGAGCTCGTACGTCTTCGCGGCGAGCGCCGTCACGCGCGCGGACCACGCGGCGTCGCCGGCGAAGAGCTCGCCGTAGTGGGTGCGGATCATGCCGGTGCACGAGCCCGATGGGGCCACGACGTAATCGCAGCCCTCGAATTCCTCGACGACCTTGCGAGCGAGCGCGATCGTGTCGGCGCGATCGCCCGAGTTGTATGCCGGCTGGCCGCAGCAGGTCTGCGTCGGCGGCACGTACACGTCGGCACCGCCCGTCTCGAGCAGCCGCAAAGCCGCGAAGCCGATCGACGGCCGCATCAGGTCGACGAGGCAGGTGACGAAGAAACCGACGCGCATGGAGGTGTCAGACACGGGTCAGGGACGTGTCACAGGTGAGACCCGTTTCTGACACTGCTCATGGGAAGTTCGACTGCGTCAGCGCGATCGCGCACAGACCGATCAGCTGCTGCGGCAGGATGCCGAGCACCAGCAGCAGGATGCCGTTCGTGGACAGCGCGATCCACGTGTCGCCGCGCACCGCGATCGGCAGCGTCTCGACAGGGTCGTCGAAGTACATCAGCTTGACGACGCGCAGGTAGTAGAAGGCGCCGACCAGCGACATGACGACCGCGAGCACCGCGAGCCATACGAAGCCCTCGTTGATCGCCGCCTCGATCACCATGAACTTGCCGTAGAAGCCGATCGTCGGCGGCAGCCCGGCGAGAGAGAACATCACGAGGAGCATGATGAACGCCCACCAGGGCGAGCGCTGGTTCAGCCCCTTGAAGTCTTCGAGCTGGTCGCTTTCGAAGCCCTGCCGCGAGAGCACCAGCACGACGCCCCACGACGCGAGGCTCGTGAGCACGTACGACACCGTGTAGAACATCGCGGCCGAGAAGCCGTAGCGGTTCGCAGTCAGGAAGCCGAGCAGCATGTAGCCCATGTTCGCGATCGTCGAGTACGCGAGCATCCGCTTGACGCTCGACTGTGCGATCGCGATCAGGTTGCCCACGACCATCGACAGCGCGCACAGCACGATCAGCATTCCCTGCCAGTCGACGGCGATGCCCTGCAGCGCGCCCGACAGGATGCGCAGCGTCATCGCGAATGCCGCGAGCTCGGGCGCCGTGCCGATCAGCAGCGTGATCGCCGTGGGCGCGCCGTCGTAAACGTCGGGCACCCACATGTGGTACGGGACGACCGCGAGCTTGAACGCGAGTCCCGACACGACGAACACCAGCCCGAACGTGAGCAACGTGCTGCTGCCCTGCCGCCCGTAGATCGCGCGCGCGACCGTGTCGAGGTCGAGCGAGCCGGTGGACCCGTAGATCATCGACAGGCCGTACAGCAGCATGCCGGAGGCGAGCGCCCCGAGCACGAAATACTTCATCGCCGCCTCCGCCGCCCGCGGGTTGTCGCGCGGCGACGCGACGAGCGCGTAGAGCGCGAGCGACAGGAGTTCCAGGCCGAGGTAGAGCGTGAGGAAGTTGTTGCCGGTGATCATCACTTGCATGCCGAGCAGCGCAAACAGCGTCAGCACGAACACGTCGCCACGGAAGAGCCCCCGGGCGACGAGGTAGCTGCGCGAATAGAACAGCATCAGCGATACCGAGATGAAGCTCGCGATGCGCAGGAAGTCGGCAAGCATGTCGTCCACGACGAGCCCGTGGTAGCCGCGGATCGCGTCGAGGCGCAGCGTCGTCAGCGTCACGCAGGTGGCGACGAGCAGCGCGAGCTGCGTGAGCCAGTACGTGACGTACCGTCGCTCGTCGGAGACGAACAGGTCGGCGAGCAGGATCAGCGATGCCGACGCCAGGATGATGATTTCCGGCAGCGCGGCCCAGTAGTTGAGTTGAAGGAACATCCGGCGGTCCGGGTCAGAGCTTCGAGCGCGCGACGACCTGCAACAGGTCCGCGACCGAGGTGTGCATGACGTCGATAAACGGCTTCGGCCACACGCCCATCGCGAGCACCGCGAGGGCGACGACGCCGAGCAGCCAGAACTCGCGCCGGCCGATGTCGGCGAGCTTCGCCACGTTCGCGTTGGCGACGTCGCCGAAGATCACGCGCTTGTACATCCACAGCGTGTACGCGGCGCCGAGGATCAGCGTGATGGCGGCGGCGAAGCCGAGCCAGAAGTTCACCCTGACCGACGCGAGGATCACGAGGAACTCGCCGACGAAGCCCGACGTTCCGGGGAGCCCCGCGTTCGCCATCGCGAACAGCATCATGAACGCCGCGAACTTCGGCATCGTGTTGACGACGCCCCCGTAATCGCCGATCAACCGCGTGTGCATCCGGTCGTACAGCACGCCGACGCACAGGAACATGGCCGCCGACACGAACCCGTGCGACAGCATCTGCGCGAGCGCGCCCTCGACGCCGAGCTGGCTGAAGAGGAAGAAGCCGAGCGTCACGAAGCCCATATGCGAGATCGACGAATACGCGATCAGCTTCTTCATGTCGGCCTGCACGAGCGCGACGAAGCCGATGTAGACGACGGCGATCAGCGACAGCGTGATGACGAAGCCCGACAGGTAGCGCGAGGCGTCGGGAAGGATCGGCAGGATGAAGCGCACGAAGCCGTATCCGCCTATCTTCAGCGTGATCGCGGCCAGGATCACCGAGCCGCCGGTCGGCGCCTCGACGTGGGCATCCGGCAGCCAGGTGTGCACCGGCCACATCGGCACCTTGACGGCGAACGCGAGGAAGAAGGCGACGAACAGGAAGATCTGCGCCCGCATCTCGAGCGGCACGTTGTACCACTCGAGGATCTCGAAGGTCTCCGACACGCTGTAGAGGTAGATCAGCGCGACGAGCATCAGCAGCGACCCCACCAGCGTGTAGAGGAAGAACTTCACCGCGGCATACACGCGGTTGGGCCCGCCCCACACGCCGATGATCAGGTACATCGGGATCAGCATCGCCTCGAACACCAGGTAGAAGAGGATGCCGTCGAGCGCGCTGAAGACGCCGTTGATGATCCCGGACTGGATCAGGAACGCGGCCATGTACTGCGCGACGCGCGACGTGATCACCTCCCACCCCGCCCAGACGACGAGCACCGTCATGAAGCTGTTCAACAGGATGAACAGCATCGAGATGCCGTCGACGCCGAGGTGGTAATGGATGTCGAACCGCGGGATCCACTCCGCGTACTCGACGAACTGCATCGACGATGTCGACGTGTCGAAGTGCAGCCACAGCGGGATGGTGACGACGAAGCCCGCCACCGCTCCGACCAGCGCGATCCAGCGCGCGAAACTCGCGTCGCGGTCGCGGCCGAAGCCGAGCACGGCGACGCCGGCGACGATCGGCACCCAGATGGCGAGGGAGAGGTACGGCGCCATTAACGGATGCCCCACCAATACAGCAGTCCGAACACGCCGACGATCATCACGAACGCGTAGTGATAGACATAGCCCGACTGGATGCGGCGGAACTGGCGCGACACGAACGCGACGAGGCGCGCCGATCCGTTGACGAAGAAGCCGTCGATGATCGTGCGGTCGCCGACGTTCGACGTGAGCCGCCCGAGCGCCCGCGCCCCGCCCGCGAAGAACCAGTCGTTGAAGCGGTCGAAGTAGTACTTGTTGTCGAGCAGCGTGTAGAGCGCGCTGAAGCGCGCGGCGATGCGCGCCGGCATCGACGGATTGATCAGATACAGGTACGTGGCGGCGGCGATGCCGGCGACCGCGAGCCAGAACGTCGGTGACGCGAGCCCGTGCAGGATGAACGGCACGGCGCCGTGCCATTCGCCCTTGAGCTCGCCGAGCACGTCGTGCGTCTCGCGCACGACGATGGAATTGCCGAACCAGCCGCCGAAGAGCATCGGCTCGATGTACGCCCAGCCGGCGTAGATCGACGGAATCGCGAGCAGGATCAGCGGCACCGTGACGACCCACGGCGACTCGCGCGGCGGCGCGCCCGCGTGTCCGTGCGGATCGGGCTCCTCGCCGCTCGTCGATGAGTCCTCGTGCGCGTGCGCGTCGTGCTCGACGTCCGCCTCGTGTGCGGCGTCCGCGTGATGATGGAAGCGCTCGCTGCCGTGGAACGCGAGGTAGAGCATCCGGAACGAGTAGAAGGCGGTTACGAACACCCCCGTGACCACCGCGAAGTACGCGAAGCCGTGACCGCCGACGTGCGACAGCGACACCGCCTCGATGATCGTGTCCTTCGAGAAGAACCCGGCGAACGGCGGGATGCCGGCGAGCGCCAGCGAGCCGATCACCGCGGTGACATAGGTGATCGGCATGTATCTCCGCAACCCGCCCATCCTGCGCAGGTCCTGCTCGTGATGCAGCGCGATGATCACCGAGCCGGCGCCGAGGAACAGCAGCGCCTTGAAGAACGCGTGCGTCATCAGGTGGAAGATTGCCGCCGAATACGCGGACACGCCGAGCGCCACCGTCATGTACCCGAGCTGCGACAGCGTCGAGTACGCGACGACGCGCTTGATGTCGTTCTGCACGATGCCTAGGAATGCCATGAAGAGCGCCGTGATCGCGCCGATGATCGTGACGAACGCGAGGGCCGTGTCGGACCATTCGAACAGCGGGCTCATCCGCGCCACCATGAAGATGCCGGCGGTCACCATCGTCGCCGCGTGAATCAGGGCCGAGATCGGCGTCGGGCCTTCCATCGAGTCGGGCAGCCAGACGTGCAATGGCACCTGCGCGCTCTTGCCCATCGCGCCGATGAACAGGCAGATGCAGATCGCCGTGATCACGTTCCAGTGCGCCCCGCTCCACGGCAGCGTCTGCCCGGCGAGAGACTCCGCCTTGGCGAACACCGGCGCGTAGTCGAGCGTCCCGAAGTACGCGAGCACGAGGCCGATGCCGAGCACGAAGCCGAAGTCGCCGACGCGGTTCGCGAGGAACGCCTTGAGGCTCGCGTAGATCGCCGTCGGCCGCGTGTACCAGAAGCCGATCAGCAGGTACGAGACGAGGCCGACCGCCTCCCAGCCGAAGAAGAGCTGCAGGAAGTTGTTCGCCATCACGAGCATCAGCATCGAGAAGGTGAACAGCGAGATATAGGAGAAGAAGCGCGTGTAGCCGGGGTCGTCGGCCATGTAGCCGATCGTGTAGACGTGCACCATCAGCGACACGAACGACACCACGAGGATCATCGTCGCCGTGAGCGGGTCGATCAGGAAGCCGATGGCGAGCTTGAACCCGCCGGAGACGAGCCACGCGTAGACGTCGCCGTTGAAGACGTGCCCGGCCCGCACGTCGCGCAGGATGACGATCGACGCGACGAACGACGCCGCCACCCCTAGGATGCACAGCCAATGCGAGATGCTGCGGCCGAGCCTCGGTCCCCACAAGCCGACGACGATCGACGCGACGAGCGGGGCGAGCGGCACCAGCAGGTAGAGCGATTGCATCGTCATCGCGGTCAACCCCGCAGCCTTCCCTGCGCCTCGACGTCGATCGAGCCGGTGCTGCGGAACAGCAGCACCAGGATCGCGAGCCCGATGGCCGACTCGGCCGCCGCGACCGTCAGGATGAAGAACACGAACACCTGCCCTGCCATGTCGCCGAGGTAGCGCGAGAACGCGATGAAGTTCAGGTTCACGGCGAGCAGCATCAGCTCGATCGCCATCAGCATCAGGATCACGTTGCGGCGATTGAGGAAGATGCCCGCCATGCTGATTGCGAACAGGATCGCCCCCAGCACCAGGTAATGCGTCAGCGACGGCGCGCTCAGCAACGACACGTGTGGCTCCCTTTCCCGATGGCGGCGGTGGCCGTCTTGCGTGGGCCCTCGCGCCGCCGGTACCCCGCTTCAGGCGGGCGGCTTCTCCGACCGCAGATTGACGAGCCGCACCCGATCCTCGCGGCGGACCTTGACCTGCAGCGCCGGATCCTGGTGCTTGCGTTCCTTGCGCTCGCGATGCGTGAGCGCGATCGCCGCGATGATCGCCACCAGCAGCACGACCGCCGCGATCTCGAACGGGTAGACGTAATCGACGTACAGCAGCTGGCCGAGTGCCTTGGTGTTGCTGCCGGCCGGCGGCGGGGGCGCGCTCACAGTGCGTCCGATCGCGCTGTCGGCGATGACGAGCGCCATCTCGAAGAGGACCAGGATGCCGACGGCGGCGCCGATCGGCAGGTAGCTGCGGAAGTGCTGGCGCAGCGTGTCGAAGTTGACGTCGAGCATCATGACGACGAACAGGAACAGCACCATGACGGCGCCGACGTAGACGAGCACCAGCGCGATCGCGAGGAACTCGGCCTGCAGCAGCAGCCAGATGCCGGCGGCGCTGAAGAACGACAGCACCAGCCACAGCGCCGCGTGCACCGGATTGCGCGTGGTGATCACGCGCAGCGCCGCGAAGACCAGGATCGCGGAGAAGGCGTAGAAGGTGAAGGTGGAAAAGGTCATGCGCTTTACCGGTCGGCCTCGTTGCGCGCACCTGCTGACGCGCCGCGCCGGCGCGTCGGCCTCTCCGACTCGCACGGCGCCGCGCCCTTCGGGCGTCGGCTCGACTTCGTCTCGCCCGCGGTGCTCATCGGTACTTGGCGTCCTCCGCCCGGTCCGCGGCGATTTGCGCCTCGTAGCGGTCGCCGACGGCGAGCAGCATCTCCTTCGTGTAATACAGGTCGCCGCGGCGCTCGCCGTGGTACTCGAGGATCCGCGTCTCGACGATCGAGTCGACCGGACAGCTTTCCTCGCAGAACCCGCAGAAGATGCACTTGGTGAGGTCGATGTCGTAGCGCGTCGTGCGCCGTGTGCCGTCGGCGCGCTGCTCGGACTCGATCGTGATCGCGAGCGCCGGACAAACCGCCTCGCACAGCTTGCACGCGATGCAGCGCTCCTCGCCGTTCGGATACCGGCGCAGTGCGTGCAGGCCGCGAAAGCGCGGGCTCATCGGCGTCTTCTCTTCCGGGAACTGCACGGTCACCTTGCGCTTGAAGAGATGCCGGCCCGTGAGCGCCATCCCCTTCAGCAGCTCGACGAGCAGCCAGGTGTTGAAGAATTCGCGGACGCGTCGCGCGACCTTCATGTCAGTCGGAAACGGCCGCCCGGACCCGCCGACGCCCCTTGGGGGGCAGCGAGCGCAGCGAGCGTGGGGGAATGTTTCATCAGTGGAAGAGACCCGCGTAGCGCGTCTGCATCATCGCGCCAAGGAAGACGATCCACACGAGCGTGACCGGGATGAACACCTTCCAGCCCAGCCGCATGATCTGGTCGTAGCGGTAACGCGGGAACGTCGCACGGATCCACAGGAAGATCAGCAGCACGAACGACACCTTGACCGCGAGCCACAGCATGCCGTCGCCGAACGGGTGCACGCCGAGCACTTCGGCGTCGTTCAGGATCGGGAACGGCGACAGCCACCCGCCGAGGAACATGACCGACGTCAGCGTCGCGATCAGGATCATGTTCATGTACTCGGCGAGGAAGAACAGCGCGAACGTGATCCCCGAGTACTCGACGTGGAAGCCGGCGACGATCTCCGACTCGCCTTCGGCGACGTCGAACGGATGGCGATTGGTCTCGGCGATGCCGGAGGTCAGATAGACGATGAAGAGCGGGAACAGCGGCCACACGTACCAGTACGCGGCGCCACCCTCCTGCCCGGCGACGATTTCGCCGAGGTTGAGGGTGTTCGCGGCCATCAGCACGCCGACCAGCGCGAAGCCCATCGCGATCTCGTAAGACACGATCTGCGCGGCCGAGCGCAGGCAGCCAAGGAAGGCATACTTGGAGTTCGACGCCCAGCCGGCGAGGATCACGCCGTACACGCCGAGCGAGCTCATCGCGAGGATGTAGAGCAGGCCGGCGTTGATGTCCGACAGCACGAGCGTGCCCGTGAACGGGATCACCGCCCACGCCGCGAGCGCCGGCGCGAGCGAGAGCATCGGCGCGATGAAGAACAGCGCGCGGCTCGCGCCCGACGGCACGATGATTTCCTTGAACAGCATCTTCAGCACGTCCGCGAACGGCTGCAGCAGGCCGAACGGGCCGACGCGATTCGGGCCGATGCGTACCTGCATCCAGCCGATCACCTTGCGCTCGACGTACGTGAGATACGCAACGCCCAGGATCAGCGGCACCGCGATCACGACGACCTTGACGAGCGTCCATATCGGCAGCCACCACGGCCCGAGCACGTTCTGGATCGGCGCGAGGAGATCCATCAAAGGGTACCGTCCCCCGAAGCTGCTTGCTTCGCGGTCAGCCTCCCCCGCCACGGGAGATCGCGACGGCCCACGGGCCGCCGGACGGCCGCGCGAAGGCGGCCCGTGAACTCTTGCCGACCGCGTGGCCGTGCGGCGCTCACGCCTTCTCCACCGAGACCGGGCCGGACAGTCCCTCGAGGCCGCACGTCGACGGATGCGCAGCCGCGACGCGCACGACGCCGGGCGGCACGCCGGGATCGACCTGCGTCGCGAGCACCGCCTCGCCCCGACCCTGTCGAATGCGGATCTGCGCGCCTTCCTCGAGGCCGAGCTGGTCGAGCAGCGTGCGGTTGAGGCGCGCCTTTGGCGGCTTCGCATCCGCGGTCGCCTGCAGTGACGGCGCACGGCGCACGAGCGGGTCGGCGAAATGGATCGGCACGTCGGCGACGCGCTCGACGTGGCCGTTCGCGCGCGCCGGCGCGCCAATCTCGGCGCGCGTTGCGTTCGAGAGCCGGCTTCGCCAGTCGCCCGCGTCGCGAAGTACGCTCTCGCGCACCTGCTCGGAGGTGTCGAAGTCGAAGCCCGGCAGCTTCAGCATCGTGCCCAGCACGCGCAGCACCTTCCAGCCGGGACGCGTTTCGCCGAGCGGCTGCGCGACGCCGAGGAACGGCTGCACGCGTCCCTCGCAATTGACGAACGTCCCCGATGTCTCGGTGAACGGCGCGATCGGCAACAGCACGTTCGCGTAGCGCGTCGCCGTGCGGAACGCCGACAGCACGACGACGAGATCCGCCTTCTCGAGCGCGGCACGCGCAGCGACAGGGTTCGCGCAATCGAACTCCGGCTCCGCATGAAGCACTACATAGGCGCGGCGCGATTCACCGCCCTCGGCGCCGAGCATCGCCTGCGCGTTCAGACCGCCCGAGCGCGGCAGCGCCGCCGCGACGTAGCCGCCGACGCTATTGGCGGCTTCGGTGCACACGCCGAGCGTCGCCCCGGTGAGATCGGCGAGCGCCTTGGCGAGCGCCACGATCTGCGAGCGTTGCGGGTGCTGCATCGCGTAGTTGCCGAGCAGGATCGCGCGGCGCCCGCCGGACAGCAGGCTCGCGGCGATAACGTCGGCGCCCGCCACCGGCTCGATGCCTCGCAGGGCGGCTGGCGCTTCCTTGCCGGCGCCCTGCGCGGCGGCCACGACGATCTGCGCGAGCATGCCCGGCAGCATCGACGGCACGACGATCGCGCGATGGGCGATCGGCATCAGCCAGTCGTCGTCGACCGAATGCAACGACGAGACTTTCGCTCCGTTCTTCGCGGCCAGCCGCAACCGCAGCGCCAGCATCGGCTGGTCCTTGCGCAGGAAGCTGCCGACGACGAGCGCCCGGTCGAGCTTGTCGACGTCGGCGATCGGCATGCCGAGCCATGGAATGGCATCGCCCTGCCCATCGTCGCGAAAGTCCGTCTGCCGCAGCCGAAAGTCGATGTTGTCGCTGCCGAGCCCGCGGACGAGCCGCGCGGCGAGCGCCATTTCCTCGAGCGTCGAGTGCGGCGACACGAGCGCACCGAGCGCCGCGCCGCCGTGCTTCGACGCGATGTCGGCGAGGCCGTTCGCGACGTGCTCGAGCGCAGTCGGCCAGTCGCTGTTCTTCCACTCGCCGCCCTGCTTGACCATCGGCGCCGTGAGCCGTTCGTCGCTGCCGAGCGCCTCGTAGGAGAAGCGCTCCTTGTCCGAGATCCAGCACTGGTTCACCGCCTCGTTCTCGAGCGGCAGCACGCGCAGCACGCGGTTGTTCTTCACCTGCACGATCAGGTTGCTGCCGTGGCCGTCGTGCGGAGACACGCTCTTGCGCCGCGAGAGTTCCCACGTGCGCGCCGCGAAGCGGAACGGCTTCGACGTGAGCGCGCCGACCGGGCAGAGATCGATCATGTTGCCGGAGAGCTCGGAGTCGACGGTGCGCCCCACGAACGTCATGATCTCCGAGTGCTCGCCGCGGCCCGGCATCCCGAGCTCCATCACGCCGGCGAGCTCCTGGCCGAAGCGCACGCAGCGCGTGCAATGGATGCAGCGCGTCATCTCTTCGGCGGAGATGAGCGGCCCCATGTACTTGTGGAACACGACGCGCTTCTTCTCGCGATAGCGCGATGCCGACGCGCCATAGCCGACCGCGAGGTCCTGCAGCTGGCATTCGCCGCCCTGGTCGCAGATCGGGCAGTCGAGCGGATGGTTGATCAGCAGGAACTCCATCACGCCCTTCTGCGCCTCGATCGCCTGCTCCGAGTGCGTCCACGCCTTCATGCCTTCGGTGACCGGCGTCGCGCATGCAGGCAGCGGCTTCGGCGCCTTCTCGACCTGCACGAGGCACATCCTGCAGTTCGCCGCGATCGACAGCTTCTTGTGGTAACAGAAGTGCGGGACGTAGATGCCGAGCTTGTTCGCGGCATCGAGCACGGTGCTGCCGTGCGGCACCTGCACGGCGCGGCCGTCGACTTCGATGTTGAGCAACTTGGGCAATGATCCCCCCACGCTCGCGGCTGTCGCCGCTGCGCTGCCCCCCGCGGGGGCGGAATTCGCGCCTTGGGGCGGCGCGGCGGTGCTCATGTCAGACATACGGCGGCACGAGGCACTGCTTGTGCGCGATGTGGTGCTCGAACTCGCTGCGGAAATGCTTGATGAAGCTCTTCACCGGCAGCGCGGCAGCGTCGCCGAGCGCGCAGATCGTGCGCCCCTGGATGTTGTCGGCGACGTTCGTCAGCACGTCGAGGTCCTCGGGCCGGCCGTTGCCGTGCTCGATGCGATCGACCATGCGCCACATCCAGCCGGTGCCCTCGCGGCAGGGCGTGCATTGCCCGCACGATTCCTCGAAGTAGAAGTACGACAGCCGCAACAGGCTCTTCACCATGCAACGCGTCTCGTCGAGCACGATGACGGCGCCCGAGCCGAGCATCGAGCCGGCCTTGGCGATCGAGTCGTAATCCATCGTGAGCCCCATCATCACGTCGCCCGGCAGCACCGGCGCCGACGAGCCGCCGGGAATGACGCCCTTGAGGACGCGTCCGCCGCGCACGCCGCCCGCCATTTCGAGCAGCTTCGGGAACGGCGTGCCGAGGCGGATCTCGTAGTTGCCCGGCCGCTCGACGTCGCCGGACACGGAGAAGATCTTCGTGCCGCCGTTGTTCGGGAGCCCGAGGTTCAGGAACCACTCGCCGCCATTGCGGATGATCCACGGCACCGCGGCGAACGTCTCGGTGTTGTTGATCGTCGTTGGCTTGCCGTAGAGGCCGTAGCTCGCGGGGAACGGCGGCTTGAATCGCGGCTGCCCCTTCTTGCCTTCGAGCGACTCGAGCAGCGCGGTTTCCTCGCCGCAGATGTACGCGCCGTAACCGTGGTGATTGAAGAGCTGGAAGCTGAAGCCGCTGCCGAGGATGTCGTTGCCGAGGAAGCCGGCGGCGTACGCCTCCTCGAGCGCCTCCTCGCAGCGCTCGTAGACGTCCCACACCTCGCCATGCACGTAGTTGTAGCCGCGCGCGCAGCCCATCGCGTAGGCGGCGATCGCCATGCCTTCGAACAGCGAGTGCGGGTTGTAGCGCAGGATGTCGCGGTCCTTGAACGTGCCCGGCTCGCCTTCGTCGGAGTTGCAGACGAGGTATTTGTCGCCGGAGAACTGCCGCGGCATGAAGCTCCACTTCAGGCCGGTCGGAAATCCTGCGCCGCCGCGCCCGCGTAGCGCCGACTTCTTCACTTCGGCGACGACCTGCTCGGGTGGCGTC
>Ga0310813_10001251_pt1 | contig 15396 bp, 18 predicted proteins | sample YN3metagenome_FD_203086 | JGI IMG/M metagenome (GOLD analysis project Ga0310813, IMG submission 203086) | Soil microbial communities from experimental microcosm in Duke University, North Carolina, United States - YN3 | ecosystem: Engineered > Artificial ecosystem > Soil microcosm > Unclassified...
TAAAGCCAAGAGCCAAGAGCCAAGAGCCAAGAGCCAAGAGCCAAGAGCCAAGAGCCAAGAGCCAAGAGCCAAGGGCCGCTCTACTTCCTGGCGATCTTCGCCCATTTGCTCAAGCTGGTCAGAAACGGCAGCGCCGCGGTCGGATTGTTTGCGGTCGCGAGTGTCTCGTCGACGGGCTGAATCTTCCCGTAGAACTCGAGCGTGCTCTCGCGGTCCATCTTCACGACAGCGCCGTTGAGTTCGAGTCCGGCAAAAACACCACGAGCTCGTGAGTAGCTCAGCACCTGGGCGCGCATCTTCCAATCGGTGTCGGCGGCAGCGTGGCGGCCAACCGGCCCGGCGGCGACCGTCGCATCTGCGCCAAGTTTGAACTTGCTGCTCATCAGGTGCTCCATGCCTTTGTGGTTCATGATCAGCATGACCAGATCCACCGCCTGTCCGCCGATCTGCAGGCCGAAGCTTCCGCCTTGTATGGCAAAGAACGCCGGATCGCTCCATCCCTTAGCGGTGCGGCAACTGGCGACACCGCGTCCGTATTGCGCGCCAAAAACAAATCCAGCTTTCAGCATGGACGGCACCACCGCCACGCATTCTGCCGATCCCATTACTTCATCGGGGATCCCGGTATCGGGCGCGTTCTGTATCTCCTCCAAAACCATCGACGCAGCCTTCACGCGGTTTGCGGCTTGATTCTCTTCATCGCCGGCAAACGCCGCGGCGGCAAGGGCCAGAACTACCAAGGGGAGCAACAGCTTGTTCATAGGTTCACGCTTTCGTGGAGCAGGATTTTGCTGTCTTAAACACAGGATTGCAGGGAATGACTCGGTTGGGAGTAGCAATTTCAGCAATTGCCGGTGGAAAACTGTTTACCGGTTGGATAACCCGCTGTTGATGGTCGGGCCGCGAGTCGTTGTCGGAAGACTAAACCAAGCGCGGATTTCGCGGATGAAGGACCAAAGACGAAGGTGGTTGCAGTAGTAACAAATAATCGTTGGCTCGATAGGTGGACTCCGCCTGATCCGCGACGAGTTCGGATTCAGCGCGTTTTCCTTAAGCGATTATGGTGGCGTCGCGCAAACTGCGGCAGGACTCAATTCAGGTGCTTTTTACCTGCGAAATGGCCGTAAGTAATTGTCTGCAGTCAACTTAACCTCTAGTTACTAAAGGTCATTGTCCTTCGTAATCTTGGCGTTTTTTCGCCTTGACTGCATACTCGCTTCACCTACCACAGAACCTGGGAGACGGGGTTGGGGATAGCGGCTTAGCCGCTAGCGCTGACCCCGAATTTTTTTGTCCAATCAACTCTCACCTCACCCAAGAACAGCTCAGTACTGTCAGTTCGAAGACGAGAACCGGTAACCCGGCGAATGTCACCTCGGTACATTGCTGGGTTCGCCTGCGTCCAGTAGCCTTGTGATATCAACCATCATCTGCAAGTAGCTTCTGTAAGCCCAACCGCGACGAACCGGGGCATTCTCAAGCGCCGCAGCACTCGGATCGGACTGAGCACTCAAGTGCGGCTATCGGGACAGGACCACCAGAAATCCGAGTTCAAAAACACCGCAGGCAAAGCGACCAACCTGAATCGGCACGGGGCTGCGATCCAGCTCGACCGGGAATTGTCAGTGGGGTCGACGGTAGTCGTGAGGAATATCCACGGCACTCAGGCGAATGCGCGCGTGGTAACTCAGGTCAGTGCGGTCGAGAAATTTCGAACGTATGGAATTGAGTTTGTCGAGAAGGGCGCGAGCGGCCTCGAGAACTTCTGGGGCATCGCCTTCCCGCCGAAGGCCTAGCTTCGAAGTTGGGCTACATCGAATAAGGAAGCCGACCTACAGAGATGCCTTCTACCGCGAGAGGCCGGCTCCCTCCCCTAGACATGAACGTCCTCACTTTTGCACAGGGATTTGCGGGGGCAAGTAGCTAGTTTGGTTCTGGATCAGGAATTCTGCTGGATGGCTACGCGCGAGAGACTTGGCACAAGCAAGCAAGGTTCGCCGAGATTCGCTTTCGATGTCGGAGATCTTACGAAGTCCCCTTCCACTTTTCCTCGGACTGGAATGTCCAAGCCAAACAGGCGATCGTATCGCAACCTCCTCCCACTTGTTACTTTTATGATTCTTGCCCTACTTGATTCTTACGCGCCCGCGACTGATATCGCGCAGAACATCCAGCAGGCGGTCGAAATCTCTATCTGAGCCTGTCGTCTGGTTCGGGGGCGATTTTGGGCGCCTTACGGAGGAACTTCATGAGGCCAGTTCCGCTGGCATTGCCGGAGCGCTGCTTGAAGAATTCGGCTGCGGTTTCGACGACGCCCACCTTTTCTGCAACCGCAACTGCGATCCACTGGTTCAGGGACACGCCATCCTCCTTAGCGAGCCGCTGCGCGGCCTTCTTGACCGAGAGCGGCAGCTTCAAAGGATACGTCGTTTTGCTCATATTTTTACCTTCTTCAAGTTCAAAGGCTCCATCAGCCTCGATGACCGACGTGAGTAACATGTGACATCCCATAGGATGTCTACGGCTTTGCCGCAAGCACCTCCAGCAGACGGTCGAAATCTTCGACGCTCTGGTACTGGATGACGATGGTGCCTTTACCTTTGCGGTCGGTGATGCGGACACGCATGCCCAAGAGCCGCTGCAGTTCGCTCTCGGCGGCTTTGACGTTGGGGTCAATCGGCTTGGGCGCAGGCGGCTCCGTTGGCGCGCCTGGGGCTGCGAAGTCGCGCAGAGAATTCAGGCGAGCTTTCAATTCCTTCACAGTCCATTCGGACTGGATGGCGTCGCGTGCCATCTGCTCGATTCCGGCTTCGTCGAGATAAGGCATGGCCTCGAGCAGCAGGCGGGCCTCACTGAATCCGAACTTGCCCTGGCCGATCATATCGAGCACGCTCGCGGGGAGCTTGAGCAGGCGCATGTAGTTGGCCACCGATTCGCGCGAGACGCCGGTGCGCTGGCCGATCTGCTCTTGCGTCAGGCTGAATTCGCGGCTCAGGCGGACGAAGGCCTGCGCCTGCTCCAGGCAGTTGAGATCCTGGCGCTGGAGGTTTTCGACGATGGTCATTTCGGCGGCTTGCTCGTTGCCGAGCTGGCGCACGATGGCGGCGACTGTTGTCTGGCCGGCGAGTTTGGAGGCGCGGCAGCGGCGCTCGCCGAGGACGAGCACGAAGCGACCGTTGGCGGCGGGGCGGACAACGACCGGTTGCGCCAGGCCGCGGGCTTTGATGGACTCGGCCAGTTCGGCGAGTGCGGATTCATCGAAGGTGCGGCGGGTTTGGTAGGGGTTCTCGTCGATCAGGTCGAGGGGGAGGTCGAGGATGTTGGTACCGAGGTCTCGCAAATGCGGCGAGACCTGGGGCACGCCTTGTTCAAAATTGGGTTGAGATGCGGTGTGGATCTCCGCCGGCCCCGACTTTGTTTGAGGCGCGACGCCGGGAGCAGTCGGAATTACTACGGGAGGGGGTGCGGCGGCCGGAGCCACAATTCGGGGTCCTGAGGGCAGCAGCGAATCCAGCCCGCGGCCGAGGGCGCGACGTTTCTCAACTGGTTTGTGTTCTTCGACAGCGCTCATGTACCTCTCCCATTGACTATTCTTATAGCTATTGTTACATTATGAAAATATCTTAAAGATTTGCTACCTTTGAGAACTTTGCGGCCTTTCTTCGCGTCCTTTGCGGCTAAAAGCTTTTGACCGCAAAGTGCGCCAAGGTTTCGCAAAGGTCGCAAAGAAAACTAGGCCTACTGAAATCCTGAAGCCTGCGCCAGTTGCCTGACGCCGCCTTTAGCTTTTCAAATCCATGGTGATCAACTTGTTGCGATCTTTCCAGCGCTTCCAGCGCGGAGGATTAACGGCCTGGTTCTCGGCTCCGGCGGCAACTTGCTGGGCGATCTCCTCTTCCTTTGACTCCGGTTTCTCCGGCTCCGGGAACGCCACAAATCCAGGCATGTGCTTGGCGATCACTTCTTTCGCCAGCGAAACGTAACTTTCGGCGCCGCGTGATTTCGGATCGTATAAAATTGCCGGCTTGCCATGGCTGGGAGCTTCGGCGAGGCGAACATTGCGGGGAATAGTGGTTGCGAAGACTTTGTCGCCGAAAAACTTTTTAAGCTCCGCCGTGACTTGCTGAGACAGATTGGTGCGGTCGTCAAACATGGTCAGCAAAACACCTTCAACTTCCAGCGAAGAATTAAAAGCTCCGCGAATGCGTTCGATCGTATCGAGTAATTCAGAGATCCCTTCGAGGGCGAAGTATTCGGCCTGCATGGTGATAAGGACCGAATCCGCCCCGACCAGAGAATTTAACGTTAGGAGGTCCAGAGCCGGGGGGCAATCAATAATGATGAAGTTAAATTTTTCGCGCAGGGGAGCGATGCCGTTGCGCAGGCGGAATTCCCGGCCTTCGGCGTCGACGAGCTCAAAATTGATTCCGACCAGGTTCTTGTGCGCCGGCAGCAGGAAGAGATGCTCGAGCTCAGTTTTCTGCAAGGCGCTTAGCGCGTCGCATTCGCCGACCAGCAACTTGTACGTGCTGTTGCGTTCGGGATCCTTCGCGAGTCCGAGGCCGCTGGTGGCATTGGCCTGGGCATCGCAATCTACGAGAAGGGTGTTGAGTTTGGCGGCTGCGAGCGAGGCCGCCAAATTGATGGCAGTCGTAGTCTTCCCAACGCCACCTTTCTGATTGGCAACGGCGATAATGCGGGACATGTTGTTTCTGGAAGAACCGAGAGCTTGAACGCAGAATAGTTCTGAATCGCGGCGATTGCAATGCCGGATTCAAGTGCATGCACCTTTGAATCGTATTTTGTTGAGATCCAGTGGTTTGAGTTAGATTTCGGCCGCGCTTTGCACAGATTTTTTGCTGGTGTTCCACGTGGAACATTCGAAACGTGGATTTAGGGGCGGGAACCAGATCTCAAAGGATGTTCCACGTGGAACATTTATCAATGGTTCTTCCCGCAACCTCGCAATAGCCGACGAAAAGAACTCGGTTGTCGGAAAGGGGGATTTTGATTGGATCGCGCCACTTCAAGTCTGGAAGCGCCGATTGGGCGGCGTCGATCTGGGCCTCACCAATGAGCAACGCCAATCGAGCCGCAGGCAACAGAAGTCTGCGAGCCGACAAAAGGACCCGCCCGAAAGATTCGACCGCGCGCAGCGTTACAACGTTGGCACCAGCGATCAAGTCCTCGGCTCTCTTCGATTCGACCCCGACTTGTCCTAGATTTAGCACCCGAACCACTTCCCGCAGGAAGGTGGCCTTCTTTCCGTTCGACTCAACCAAAGTTAGATTTGTCGATTCGTTCCAGATCTTAATGGGGATTCCAGGAAATCCGGCCCCGGAGCCAACGTCAATGACCGAGGCCGTTGCCGGCTCCGGAAAGAGTTGGCACGCCGCAAACAGAGACTCTCCAAAATGGCGGACGACGATCTCTTCTGAGTCGCGCACTGACGTCAGATTGATCTTGGAGTTCCACTTCAAAAGAAGATCAAGGTACACCCGAATGGAGCCCGCTTGCGACGGACTGAGCGCATCGCTTGCCACGAACGGAGCCAGTAGCTCTCGAATTCGATCTGGGTGCAAGGTCATGGCTGCTGCATTCTAAAGCTTCGCCGCCCTGTGTGGTCCATGAAATTGGCCGCTCGGAATCTAAACGCGATTTTGATCCCGGGAACCAGCATTGCTAACAGTGGAGCTGCTCCCGCAAATTCGCCCCCTCTTGCGCTTCCAACACGTCGTCGGATTAAAGGAATAAGAGGGTAAAGTGGGACAGAACACGCGGGTTTGGCCCCACTGCCCGTTGAGTAGTTGAAACCGGGGCGGTCTTTCGCAGATCGAGAGGTAATAATAACTAAAAGATATATTTAAATGTTGAACTATATCAAAAGTACCTTGTTTTGCCGACGAGCCTGTGGCCAACAGTGAAACTTACGGGTTAGTGTCAAACCTGCTTAGTTTGCCGTCAAGGCAATACCACCAAAAATTTTGTTGAACTTCCGAGGCGGAGATTTCCAAGTGTTCCCGCTTAAGATGGTAACGGCTTCTATGATGGGGGCGCGACCATGCCAACCGGTTTGGACCAGCTTAAGCACATCGTTGTTCTCATGATGGAGAACCGGTCGTTTGACCACATGCTGGGATCTCTTACGGCAGTGAACCCTGCGATCGACGGCATCACGAACAATCTCAGTAATCCTGATACGACAGGCACGCAGACTAAGCCCCAGCCGCAAGCGGACTTTCAGGGTCAGCTGGAGCCCGATCCTGATCATCACTTTCCCGCCGTAGACTTACAGATTTTCGGCGGCAGTGTGGCGGCGGACCGGCAGCCCAACATGCAGGGATTCATCAAGAGCTACTTCAACCAGCAGCGGAATGTCGGGCAGTCGCAGAAAATCATGTACTACTTCTCACAGAAGAACCTGCCGATCCTGACAAAGCTTGCGCTGGAATTTGCGGTGTTCAATCGCTGGTTTGCGTCCATTCCGGGCCCGACCATCTGCAATCGCGCATTTGCGCACTATGGAACTTCGTTTGGCCGGGTGGATATGAATCCGTTCGATGTGATCGAGCCGATCAAGAGCATTTACACGCGCATGCTGAACGCAGGCAAAAGCGCGAAAGTTTATTACTACGACACGACCAGCTCGACGATGGAAGTAGTGAACCTGCTGCAGAACCAACCGAAGCTGTTCGGCACTTTCCAGCAGTTTAAGAAGGATTGCGAAAAGAATGCGTTGCCGCAGTATTCGTTTATCGAGCCGAACTACAGCGACCATGACACCGACGGAGGCGAGCAGGTCGCCAATGATCAGCACCCTGACCACGACGTGCAGGCAGGCGAGGGTTTTATCGCCGAAGTTTACATGCACATCCGAAAGAACCCGCAGCTGTGGCCGAATACCGCGCTGTTGGTCGTCTATGACGAGCACGGCGGAATCTATGACCATGTGCCTCCGCCCGCGTGTACGCCGGACAAGTTTCCCTGTTCACAGATAGATCCTGGAACCGGGAAACCGTTCGACTTCAGCCGCCTGGGAGTGCGCGTGCCGGCAATTCTGATTTCGCCGTGGATTGCGACAAACACGGTGGTCGATCGGATCTTCGATCACGCTTCGATCCCGGGAACGGTGCAACAATTTTTCATCGGGGACGATTCCAACCGCTCGCCGCGTGAAGTGACGGCGAACCTGTTCATTGAGAAAAATCCACCAGCGGGAGATCCGAGCCGCAATCTGCTGTCGCTTTCGGCCATGCGCAACGATTGCCCGACTTTTGACATTTAGAACGGAGAGGACTAATGGAGCTCATTCCAGTCCCCAAGCCATCGAAGAAGGCCATGAAACCCGATCGTGCCGCCAATGCGTTGTTGTTGGCGCAAGTTTCGCACCTTCAACATGCGGAGAGACGGCTGCCCCTGGGCTATCGCAGCGAGATCTATACCCACGCCATCAAGACCGAAGGTGAAGCGGCCGAGTACATTCGGGCAGTCACCGAGGCAATTCATCGCGCCCATGCGGATGCTGAGAAACGTCGCGCACGTCGCGAACGGCGCCTGGAAATAGCGGCTGCGGCCGAAAAGCCTAAACGGAAAAGGAAACCCAAAAGCGCTCAGCGCGCAAAAAGGAAGTAGAAGTGAAGAAGATCGCTCAGCCAATGCGTATTCGTTGGGGCGTGGTGTTGTTGGCAGTGGCTGCTTGCTCAGCAGCGTGGTCACAGGATGAAGGCGCGTTGCATGGCCAGCTTCGCCGCGAGGGCGAGCGCGCCGCTGACGCGTGTAAGTTTGAGTTCAAGGCCCTGGGTGGATGCGCCTACACGCTGTTTACCGATCACCCGTTGCATATCGCGGCCGGTAGCCTGCCTCCGCAGAACGGATTCGGCCTTGGGGGAGCATTCGTGTGGGCCAAGGACACTCACAACTGGCGGATGAGCTGGGACATCGATGCAGTCGGCTCATTTGGTGGGGCGTGGCGCGCCGGCGGCTATATGAAGATGGTACATACGCCGCATCCTGAAACGCCGAGGATCCAGGCCACGCATCCGTATACGGTTTTCGATTTCTACGCGCAATCCATTTCGCTCAACAAGGTCAACTTTTTCGGGCTGGGAAACGATACCGCGGTTGTGAACAAGTCACTATTCGGAATGAGCGAGACCATTGTTGGCGCGAGTGCGATTAAGCCAGTGTATGAGTTGCGAGCCATCCGATGGCTGAATCTTTCATTGAACGGAGAGATTAACGGGCGCTTCGTCGATATTCGGGGAGAGCATGGGCAATCTGCGCCGTCAATTGAGACGCTCTATACGAACGTGACCGCGCCCGGCTTGGCCAGCCAGCCCCGTTTCTTGCAGCTGGGTGAAGGCGTGCGCATCAAGCCTGCGCTTGGAAACCTGCAGCTCAACTATCTAGGAAAGTTTCAAGAGTTCTTCGCGTCGTCCAGTTCGCAGAATTCTTTTCAGCGCTGGACGGTGGACCTGGACCACAACTATTCCTTGTACAGCAACTCTCATGGAGAAGTATCGGGCAGGCTTGGCCCCGACTCCTGCGCCCACGGCGATGAGAAGTGTCCAGATGTTCAGCGCACCCGAAACTTGAACGGCTCGATTGACGTACGGCTTTTCCTTTCTGAGTCGATCACCTCAGGCGCGAACGTTGTTCCCTTCTACTTCCAGCAAACTCTCGGCGGTCAGGACATTGACTCGGCTCTCGCACTTGGCAGCTATGCGGATTACCGGTTTCGCGCGCCGAATCTGTTGTTGCTGCAGGAGAGCTTCGAGCACTCGATCTGGGGGCCGTTTGGTGCGAAGTTCATGGCAGATCAGGGACGAGTTGCGCTCACACGCGGCGATCTGGGGTTTAGCCATCTGAAGCACAGCTTTGCCGCCGGGTTGACATTGCGCGCGGGAGGGTTCCCGATGGTGTCACTGATGTTCGACTGGGGTGGCGCGGAGGGACACCATAACATCTTTAATATGAACACCTCGCTGCTGGGCGGATCGTCGCGGCCGGCACTGGACTGAGCTGCGTCCTCCGGCGCATGCTTTCAGCCTATTGAGCTGCTTCGACTTATAAGCCTGCCCCTCCGACAACCGCTACTCACCTTTAAGCCATCGAATCCCCGTCTGATTCCAAGGAGGAAGCTGAATGAGAAATCTGTTGCTGTGCGTAGTACTCGCGGTCGGGGCGTCTGTGGTGATGATGGCGGGCGAATCGTCCGACAAAGGAAAGTCGGACACCCGTACCATAACCGGCTGTCTGGCGCAGGGTGATAATGCCAAGGAATTCAAACTGACGGCAGAAGACGGGAGCACGTGGGAAGTGCGCAGCAGTGCGGTGTCACTAGCTGAGCACGTCGGGCACACGGTAAGCGCGACCGGCGTGGTCTCAAATGCCATGGCGCACAACATGAAAGAAGATACAAAGGATATGGCGCACGACACGGGCATGAAGAAAGACAATAAAGAGCACGGACATCTGAAGGTCACCGACGTGAAGATGGTGAGCGATTCCTGCTCGAAGTAACTAGCCAAATAGCGCTGTAAAGAGCTGGCCTTGAGCCAGCTCTTTTTTTGTTGCTCGAGCTGGGGATTGAATCTGCGGGGATTGGATCTGGTGTGGGGTGGCCAAGGTAATCGGCAATGCGCCGCGCAAAATAACTAAGGGCATCGCTCGGGCTGTCGAGCCCGCGAGATGCCGCCAGATTCTGAATCGGCTAGACCTGGTTTCGATTGCCGGTTTCGCAGGTCTGGTCTTCGTGGCGATAGTCGCAGGAGTTGCGGTGGTTGCGTGGAGACCGGCGATCCCGATTGGGATAATTGCGGTCGGGATCATCACGATCGTAGCTCGGGTCGTCAGATCGATCGGACGGATCATCGTAGCGGTCGTAAGGATCGTAGCCGTAATAGCTGCCGCTCCCGTACGGATATCCGTACGAATACGGGTAGCCCCAGCCCCAGTATGGATAGCCCCAATATGGGTAGCCGTAGCCATAGCCGAAGCCTAGGCCGAATCCGTAGCCGTACCACGGATAGCCGCCGTATCCGTAAAAGCGTGAACCTCGGTAGCCACCCCATCCGCGACCAAAGCGGTTGAATCCTCCGTCGCGAAAGCCACCGCCGAAGTTGCCGCCATGGGAGTTTCTGAAGCTGTTCCCGCCATGGAAGCCGCCGCCTCCATGAAACCCGCTGCTACCGCCATGGAAGCCGCCACCTCCACCACTGTGGAACCCACCGCCACCACCATGGAAGCCGCCGCCACCGTGCGATCCGCCCCCATGTTGGGCGAGTGCACTTTGGGTTGTGCCAGCGAGAGCGAGGGAGAGTACCGCGACGAAAACTTTTGAGAAGATGGCTCGGTTCATGTTCAGTCCCCTGTTATCGGATGTGACCGGCACGGGCCCACGTCGGGCCAATTCCCAAGCGTTGTTCTAATTGTAATCCTGGAATGGGCAGGATGGAAATCGCTCTGATCGTGGGTGCGGAGGGTGAATACTTTTTTTAGAAGTAGAACCGGCGGCTGGTTTGCCGCCAGTCCTTTCGCGACGCTACTTGTGTTGAAAGTCTCGCCAGCTTTCCTTGATCGTCGAACTCCGTTAGTTCCCGCCGCCGACAGAAGTGGAGCTGTGTGCGGAAGTCACGATACTTTTCTCAGCCTCCAGGTTTCCGGACCTTGGCGATATGTACTGAGCTGTTCCCGAAATTGCGACCTGCTGAAGGATGTACTGATTCCCGACGTATGCGAACTGAAGGAAAGTTCGAGCATCCTTTACTTCGTTAGTCGATGTGCTGAGCACAAACACGTCGTGTCTGTTGTCCCCGGATAGAGTTATCAGGTTGCTGGTTTCATCAAACGAAACGCGGTACTGGCCGGCTGGCAGCTTCATGCCCGCGGCATTAAACGCAAACGGGACCGTGATACTGGCGCGCTCCTGCGCGCTAACCGCAATCGCGGCCAGCACTACAGCCACTGCACCGAAATTTCTCAGGATAGTTTTCATCGAATTTGTCTCCTTTTTGTCAAATGCGATAGTGCGAGCTTCATTTGTTTTGCGTCGTTTTGCCTGGTGACAGGCTCCAATATCTTTGAGCAAAAGTTGCGCTCGTCCTCTCGTGTACTGACTTACTATCGGGGACTCCGCAGGTTCAGTCTTGTCCTCGCGTCCAGCTTCTTTGCTCGCATACCGTCAGGCAGCTGATCAATTGATAGAGAGTCCGGAAATGTTTGCGCGAGATACGGGGAGGCGATATGGATGTGCTTTCTGAGGTGTTGAGGGTTGTGAAGCTTCAGGGTGCGCTGTTTTATAACGGAGAATTTTCGGCTCCGTGGTGCGTGAACGCTTCGTCGGCGCGGGCGCTGGCGCGGCACTTCGCGCCGCAATCCGAGCATGTGATTGTTTTTCATCTGCTCACTGATGGGCGAGCGTTCATCCGACTGCAGAGCGGCGAACGAATTACGCTGGAGGCCGGAGACCTGGTCATGATCCCGCATGGCGACCCCCATGTGATGGGAAACGGGTCCGCCGCTGATGCGGTGAATGATTCCGAACAACTGGGGGAAGTGATCGCGCAAGGCCTGAATCCGTGGCGAATGGGTGGGGGCGGCGAGGTCACCAAATTCGTGTGCGGGTATATGGCAAGCGAGCCGCGACTGAGCACGGTGTTCTTGAGCGGGCTTCCGGCGTTGTTTAAGGTCAGTATTCGCAACGACGCTTCCGGGCGGTGGCTGGAAAATTCAATTCGCTTCTCGGTAAGCGACACCGATCTGTCGCGCCCAGGCCGAGAGGCGGTGTTGGGCAAGCTTGCAGAAGTGGTTTTTGTGGAAGCTTTGAGAGCGTATATCGCGCAACTGCCGGCACAGCAGAAAGGGTGGCTGGGAGGCGCGCGCGACGCCGAGATTGGCAAGACCCTGGCGTTGATGCATCGTGATCCGGTTCGGCCCTGGACGCTGGCCACGCTGGCAAAGGAGGCGGGAATTTCTCGTACGGTTCTGGCCGAGAGGTTCCGACATTAGTTGAATGAAACGCCGATGGCATATCTGACGCGCTGGCGATTGCAATTAGGCGCGCAGATGCTTGGCTCGACCAATTACTCGGTGTCGCAAATCGCAGCCGAGGTTGGATACGAATCGGAAGCGGCGTTCAATCGTGCGTTCAAACGGGAGTTCGAGGTCCCGCCGGCGCGCTTCCGGGCAAACACCCGAAAGGCGCGCGCGCAGACCCCGGGGGCTTGAACGCCGGGGGATGATTCTATCCATGGGCGTGGTGTGCCTGCCTGCGTTCTTGACACATTTCCTGCTGGAGTTCGTCATAATTCTTTTGCTGATCGTCGCTCAGCAGAGCTTTGATCTTCTTGGTGCTGTCTTCCATGGTGGCCTTCATTTCGCGCGCTTTGTTTCTGCGCCGTCCGGCTTCGCTGGCTAGAGACTTCTTGAATCCCAGTTTCTCAGCGTGCTCTGCGAACTCTGCGGGTTAAAGCCTTTTGCCGGCTCTGTCGCCCGCGTGTGAGATAATCGCCTATCTCCAATGTTGATGCGGTTTCTAATGACGTCTCTACAACGCGCGTTTGCGCTGTTTCTTCTCATCTGCCTCGGCTGCTCGGCCCAGGCTCCCAGCGAGCTCAATTCGAAAATTGAGCAGCACATCCGTTTCACCTACAAGCTTCCGCCCTCGGTGAAGGTCACCATTTCTGCGCAGCGCGCGAGCGACTTTCCCAACTATGACGCGCTCACCGTTACCTTTGACGATCAGGGACGCAAGCAGAATTACGATTTCCTGCTCTCCAAAGACCAGAAGACGTTGATGCGGCTCACCAAAATGGACCTGAGCGCCGATCCCTACGCAGAGCTGATGAAGAAGATTGACGTGAAAGGCCGTCCGGTGCGTGGGAACCCAGATGCAAAGGTGGTCGTCGTTAACTACGACGACTTTCAATGTCCCTACTGCTCGCACGCGCATCAGACGTTGTTTCCTGAGATTTACAAGGAATACAGCGACAAGGTCGCTTTTATCTATAAGGATTTCCCTTTGGCTGAAATTCATCCTTGGGCCATTCATGCCGCTGTGGATGCCAACTGCCTCGGCGCTGAGAACACGGATGCTTACTGGGATTTCGCAGATTACATCCACGCGCACCGCGACGTGGTTAACTCGGAAAAGGGCCTCGACAAGCAATTCGCCGCGCTCGATAACATCACCGTGACCGAAGCCGGCAAATTCAAAGTGGATAGCGGAAAACTTCAGGCCTGCGTCAAAGCCCAGGACGATCGCGCCGTCAAGGCCTCCATGAAAGAAGGAGAGTCCCTCGATGTCAGCGGGACGCCGACTATGTTCATCAACGGGCAACTGGTGGATGGCGCCCGCCCCGCGCCGGAGATCCGCGAATTGCTGGATGCAGCTTTGAAGCGGGTCGGTGTTGCCGCCCCTGCACATTCTGTTGCCTCTGCTGATGCAGCTGCTGGAAAGTAATCAATCGCAATGAAGATTCCCTTGGTTTCGCCCAGACACGCGAAGAAGCTCGCGGCATTGCCGCTGATCGTCGTCGTCATCCTCGCCAGTTCTTGCAGCTTGAGGACCGTCGGCGATGACGTAGCGGCAAGTGTTGATGGCCAGAAGATCTATCGCGCCGACGTCGATAAGTATTTCCAAAGCCAGACTGCGGGTTCGAGCCAGCCGTTGAGTGACGAGCAGGCGACCAGCCTGCGGCTCAGCATTCTGAATACTCTTATCGAAAACGAAATTCTCATGCATCGCGCTGCCAAACTCGGGCTGCTCGCCACCGACGAGGAAGTGGATCGCCGGCTCAACGAGGTCAAGTCTCCCTACAGCGCTGCCGAGTTTGCCCAGCGGCTCAGCGAACGGAAGATGTCAATCGACGATTTCCGGCATGACATCCGGCGTACGTTGACCGCCGAGAAAGTCCTGAACAAGGAAGTCACTTCGAAAATCAACATCACTCAGCAGGACATCACGGACTACTACAACGGGCACAAAGCCGAGTTCAATCTGATCGAGCCGCGTTACCATCTCGCCCACATTCTGGTTACCACCTCGCCGGGAGCGCCTTCGCAGGACAACGGCAACAAGGCCCATAACACCGCCGAGGCGCGTCAGAAGATCGAGGCGGTTCTGAGCCGTTTGCAGGCAGGAGATGATTTCTCGCGGCTGGCCATGACCTATTCGGAAGATACCTCGACGGCGCCAAACGGCGGCGATGTAGGCATCGCCCCCGAATCTGCGTTGAAGCAGACGGACGCCGCCACACGCGAAGCCGTCGCCAAGCTCAAGACCGGACAATACACCCCGATCATCGCGCTCACGAATCCTCAAACGAAGCAGGTCGCCGGTTTCCAGATCGTGAAGTTGATCGCGGTTGAGCCTGCGGGTCAGCGCGAAATCTCCGACCCGCGAGTGGAACAACAGATTCGGTCGCAGCTTCAAGACCGTCGCGAGCAGTTGATGAAGGCGGCGTACTACGAAGTCATGCACGATCAGGCGAAGATTGAGAATTATTACGCGCAGAGATTGTTGCAAAAATAGCAGTCAGCACCCAGCATTCAGCCAACACAGAGCATTGCCGGGCTGCCAACGAACAGTGGGCCGCGTGGTCATCCGCGGAGTCCGCGTGATCCGCGGCGGGTTTAGTTTTTGGCTGAATAGTGAGTGCTGACTGCTATTCCAGCACCGCCAGCACGTCCCCCGCATTCACATTCATGCCTTCGCGGGCGAGCAGTTCTTTGACCGTGCCGTCCTTGGGTGAACGGACTTCGTTCTGCATCTTCATGGCCTCAATCACCACAATGCCCGCTCCGGGCTGCACGCGCTCGCCAGGTTTAGTAAGCACGCGAACCACCTTGCCGGGCATCGAGGCCTTCACTTTCAGCGGGCCTGCATCGGCGGCGACAGCTCCCCTTCTGTTCCTTAGTGAGCGTGCGTCTCGGAGAGCGACCTCATAAGGCTGCCCGCCAACGAGAATGCGCTGAGCATCTAGGCTGTTTGCGGCTTCGCTAATTTCCCTGTCAACGCGAAACGAGCTGCCGCCAATCAAAATGGAAAGAGAATTCTCGGTGAGTTGGACCGCGTCCAGCCGGATCTCTCGACCGTTCAGCCTGCAGACCAAGCGGCTCTCAGTTCCGGGATCTTTCTCCAGATCCAGCCGATAGGTCTTGCCGCCGATATTGACGTGGTAATGCATGGCTTAACGCAGCGATTCTGTTCGTGCCAGCTTCTTCCAATTTGACGCGTCATGAGCTGGCGACGATCCGTTTGCGTTGGCAGCGGGAGCCGCGCTTGCGAAGATCGCCGCAGCAATCGCAGCAACTTCTTCGTGACTGTCGCCGATTGGCGATTCGGGCCGGGGAAGGCGATCAAGGTACCCGGTATCAGTTCGGCCCGCTAAATAT
>Ga0310813_10001253_pt1 | contig 15379 bp, 14 predicted proteins | sample YN3metagenome_FD_203086 | JGI IMG/M metagenome (GOLD analysis project Ga0310813, IMG submission 203086) | Soil microbial communities from experimental microcosm in Duke University, North Carolina, United States - YN3 | ecosystem: Engineered > Artificial ecosystem > Soil microcosm > Unclassified...
GTCCCGTGCAAATCAAATCCGCCGAGGACGCCATCAAGAAGGCGGAGGCGATGAAGCTCTCGCACGATGCCAAGGGGCTGATCGAGCAGGCGAAGACCCTGGTGGAGGAAGCCAAGAAGCACCACACCGAGGCCAAGGCCAAGATCGACCACGCCAACGCGATGTGGAAGGCGCGCGCCGCGCAGGCGCAGGCCGAAGCCGCCGCGGCGATCTCCACGCCGTGAGGAGCGCCGACCGGCGATGAGCGACGTCCGGCTGCGCATCGGCTTTCTCGGGCTCGGCACCATGGGCGGTCAGATGGCGCGCCGGCTCGTCTCGCAGGGCTTCAGCGTGCGCGGCTACGATCCGAGCTCCGAGCGCGCCGCGCAGGCGAAGACTGCCGGGGTCATCCTCGAGGCGTCGCCGGGTCGCGTGGCTGCCGCCTCCGATGTCATCCTGTCGAGCCTTCCCGATCCCGCCGCCGTGCGCGCGGCGTATCTCGGCGAGTCGGGCGCGCTCGCGGGCGCGCACAAGGGGATGACGTGGATCGATCTCTCCACCATCGACCCTGAAACGTGCCGCGAGATCGCGGCGAAGGCCGCCCCGGCCGGCATCGACTGTCTCGACGCGCCGGTGAGCGGCGGGCCGGCCGAGGCGGGCAGCGGCAAGCTGGTCTTCATGGTCGGCGGCGACGCCGCGGTGGTGGAGCGGGCGCGGCCGGTGCTCTCCGCGCTCGCCTCCGAGATCCATCACGTGGGCCCGCTGGGCTCGGGCCTGGTCGTGAAGCTCGTGAACAACGTGATGTCGATGGGCAACATGGTGGTGGCGGCGGAAGCGATGGTGCTGGGCGTGAAGGCCGGCATGGACCCCCGCCAGCTCTTCGACATTCTGTCGAACAGCGGGGGCCGCTCCCACCACTTCCTCAAGCGCATGCCCAACGTGCTGAAGGGCGACTTCACGCCGAACTTCTCCATCGCGCTCTCGAAGAAGGACGTCTCGCTCGCGCTCGGGCTGGCCGCGGGGCTGGGCTTCCCCATGCTGGTCGCCTCCGCGGTCCGGCAAGTTTACGAGGCGGCCGCCGCGCAGGGGCTGGCCGATCAAGACATGGCGGCGGTGACGCGCCTCTACGAGCAGTGGGCGGGCGTGGAGGTGCGCGGCAAGGAGGGCGGGCATGCCTGAGCACGATGTCGTCGTCGTGGGCGCGGGCAATGCGGCGCTGGCCGCCGCGGTCTCCGCGCGCGAGCTGGGCGCGCGCCGCGTGCTCGTGCTCGAGAAGGCGCCCGAGGAGCTGCGCGGCGGCAACACGCACTACAGCGGAGGTCTCTTCCGCTTCGCCTTCGACCGCGGGGACGATCTGCGGCCCCTCGTCCCCGACGCCGAGCGGCGCATCCCCGGCTTCTTCTCCGACGTGGCGCCCTATCCCCGTGCGCGCTTCTGGGAAGATCTTCGCCGGGTGACCGAGGGCCGCGCCGATCCCGAGCTGGGCGAGATCCTCATCGGACGCTCCTACGACACCGTGAAATGGATGGCGGGCAAGGGGATGGCGCTCGAGCCCGCGCTGTCACTCTCGGGCGTGCGCGTCGGCAACACGATCAAGTGGTCGCCGGGCGCGGTCATCCGCGCCGAGCACGAGGGCGTGGGCCTCTCGCGCGGTTGGTTCGACATCGCCGCGCAGGCCGGCGTCGAGATCCGCTACGGGACCAGTGTGGTGCATTTGAATCAGGACCGCGCGCGCCGGGTGATCGGTGTCACCACGGAAAGTGCGCGCGGCTTCGAGGATCTCACCGCGGGCGCGGTGGTGCTGGGCTGCGGCGGCTTCGAGGCCAATCCGGCCTGGCGCGCGCGGTATCTCGGACGGCCGTGGGATCACGCCAAGGTTCGCGGCACACGGTACAACACGGGCGACGGCCTCCGCATGGCCATCGACATCCATGCCTTGCCCTTTGGACAGTGGACCGGTTGCCACTCCACGCCCATCGACGCCGACGCCCCGCCCTACGGCGACCGCAAGCTCACCGACAAGACCAACCGCCTCTCGTACCCCTACGGCGTGCTGGTGAACAACCGCGGGCGCCGCTTCTTCGACGAGGGCGAGGATTTCCAGTTCTACACCTACGCCAAGCTGGGCGGCATCATCCTGAACGAGCCGGGCGGCGTGGGCTATCAGATCTTCGACGCCAAGGTGGCCGACCTCCTGGAAGGGCGTTACAAGACGGGCACGCCTCTCGTCGCCGACACGCTCGCCGCCCTCGTGGACGCGCTGCCGGTGGACCGCGCGGCCTGCCGGCGCACCCTCGATGACTACAACGCGGCCGTGAGCGCGGGCGCCTTCGATCCCACCGTGAAGGACGGGCTGGCCACCAAGGGCCTCGAGCTGCCGAAGTCGAACTGGGCCCAGCGCCTCGACACGCCGCCCTTCGTCGCCTATCCGGTCACCGGCGGCATCACCTTCACCTTCGGCGGCGTGCGCATCAACGAGCGCGCCCAGGTGATCGGCACCTCCTGGGCGCCGATCGCCGGTCTCTACGCCTGCGGCGAGATGGTGGGCGGTCTCTTCCACGGCAACTACCCCGGCGGCACCGGGCTCATGTCGGGCGCGGTGTTCGGCCGCATCGCCGGCGCCCAGGCCGCGGGCGGGTAGGGGCGCGCGATGGCCGCGAATACGTCCCAGCTGGTCGAGATGCTCCGCACCATGATCCTGATCCGGGAGTTCGACGAGCTCGCGATCCGCCTGCGGGTGGCGGGGAAGATCTACGGCGCGGTCCATCCCTATGTCGGGCAGGAGGCGGTGGCCGTCGGCGTCTGCTCGACCCTCAGCGTGAAGGACCGGGTCACCAGCACGCATCGCGGTCACGGCCACTGCATCGCCAAGGGCGCGGACATCCGCCGGATGATGGCGGAGCTGTTCGGCCGCGTCGACGGCTACTGCAAGGGCAAGGGCGGGTCGATGCACATCGCCGACTTCGCGGTCGGGATGCTGGGCGCCAACGGCATCGTGGGTGGCGGGCTGCCCATCGCGTGCGGCGCCGCGCTCGCCGCGCAGCTCGAGGGACAGGGCGACGTGACGGTGTGTTTCTTCGGCGACGGCGCCGCCGCGGAGGGCGAGTTCCACGAGGCCCTCAACATCGCCGCGGTGTGGAAGCTGCCGATCGTCTTCGTCTGCGAGAACAACCAGTACGCGGCGAACAATGCGGTGGGCGTCCAGCATCCGCGGAGCGACATCGCGGCCCACGCCGCCGCCTACGCCATGCCGGGCGTGGCGGTGGACGGCAATGACGTGCTCGCGGTGCGTGAGGCCGCCGCCACGGCGGTGAGCCGGGCCCGGCGCGACGGACCGAGCCTCCTCGAGTGCCTGACGTATCGCTGGCGATTCCACGCGATGCGGGCCGCGATCCCTCCGGAGACGCGGCCGTCCGAGGAGATCGCGGCCTGGACGGCGCGCGATCCGATCGCCCGGCTCGAGCGCCATCTCCTCGACGCCGGCGCCATCTCGCCCCCGGAGATCGCCACGCTGCGCGCGCAGGTCGCGGCCGATCTGGACGCCGCGGTGGCGTTCGCGGAGGCGAGCCCCTTCCCCAATCCCCGCGATCTCCTCGTCGACATGTTCGCCGACTAAGGGCGAAGGAGAAGGCCGGCATGCGCGAGATCACCTTCCAGCGAGCGCTCGAGGAGGCGGTGGCCGAGGAGATGCGGCGCGATCCGCGCGTCTTCACGATGGCCACCGACTTCACGGGGGATCCTGCCGCGGAGTTCGGCGCCGCCCGCGTGCGCTACACACCGATCTCCGAGGCGGTGCTGACGGGCATGGGGCTGGGGGCGGCGGGCTCGGGCTTCCGCCCGATCGTCCACTGGCGCATGGTGACCTTCTCCTTCGTGGCGATGGATCAGGTCGTCAATCAGGCGAGCAAGATTCGCTACATGTTCGGCGGGCAGGCCGACTTCCCCGTGACCTACCGCTGCACGACGGGCGGGGGCATGGGGCTCGCCGCGCAGCACTCGCAGAGCCCCTACTCGATGTGGATGCACCTGGCCGGGCTCAAGATCGTGCTGCCCTCGACGCCCGCCGATGCCAAGGGCCTCTTGAAGAGCGCGATCCGCGACAACAACCCGGTGGTGAGCTTCGAGTGCAGCCGCCTCGCCGGCGTCACCGGGCCCGTGCCCGAGGGCGACCACCTCGTCCCGCTGGGCGTCGCCGAGGTGAAGCGCGGGGGCACGGACGTGACCATCGTGGGCCTGGCCTACTACGTCGGCGAGGCGCTCGCGGTGGCGGAGGCACTGGCCGGCGAGGGCATCTCGGTGGAGGTGGTCGATCCGCGCACCCTCGTGCCCATGGACGTCGACACGCTGCGCGCGTCGGTCAGGAAAACCGGACGGCTCGTGATCGTGGACGAGGCGCCGGCGACGTGCTCGGCTGCCTCGGAGATCGCGGCGCTGATCGCCGAGGATCCCGAAACGTTCCGGATCCTCAAGGCGCCCATCCGGCGCGTGTGCGCGGCGCCGGTGCCCGTTCCCTACAGCCCTCCGCTCGAGCAGGCGGCGCTCCCCAGCCGGGACGACATCAAGGCTGCTGTGTACGAGGTCCTGAAGGACTCTCCACGCCAGGGCTAGCCCCATGTTCACCATCGATCCCCGTCGCACGGATCTGGCGCTGGAGTTCAAGGGCCGCCCCTTCGGCCCGCATAGCCCGGAGCTCCAGGCGGTGCTGAACGTGCTGCGCGGCTCGCGTCACTGCCAGAACCTGCTCCTGGTCTGCGTGAAGCCGCACGCGGAATGGGTGCTCGCGGAAAAGCAGCCCGATGGCCTGCCCCCCCGGCTCTTCTCGGATCCCGTGTTCTCGAGTCGCGAGGAGGCGGAGTGGCATGCGTTCCGGCTCCGCTGGGAGGCGGTGACGGGCGAGCGCCTCACCGTCTGATGAAGGCGTGACCATGCTCGCCATGCCGCGGGTGCTGGGTTACGCCGATCCGCTCAGCGTGGCCCCGGGCGAGACGATCCGGTTCATGGTGGGCACGCTCGACGGTCCGCGGCGCTATCGCGCGGAGGTGGTGCGCGTCGTCTGCGGCGACACCGGCCCCGGCGGACCGAAGACGGTGCGCGTGCCCACGCCTGTCGACGGCGAGCATCAGGGGACGCCGCAGCACCTCGACGCGGGCTCGTATGTGATCGTCGAGCGCCCGGACGCCTTCGCGGGGCTCAGGCGGTTCACGCTCGAGGCGATCATCCAGCCCACGCGGGTGCCGGTGCGGCCGACGGCACGGCCGCAGGTGATCATGGGCACCTGGGCCGAGGACGCGCGCGCCGGCTTCGCGCTGATGCTGGACGAGGCGGGCGCGCTGGCGGTCCTGGCCGGCGCGGGCGGAGGCCGCGAACCCGCGAGCGCCACCACCGGCGTCCCCCTCACCCCGCGGCGCTGGTATCAGGTGGGCGCGGTGGTCGATCTGGCCGCGGGCACCGTGACGCTCAGCCAGACGCCGCTCGCCGAGCACACGCCGAGCGCCGAGCGGCCGCTGACGATGGACGCCCGCATTCCGCCGATGGCGCCGCCGCCGGCGGGCGCCTTCTTCCTCGCCGCCGCGCGGCGCGGGACGGAGGACGGGCGGCTCCGCACCATGTGGCACTTCAATGGCAAGATCGACCGCCCGCGCGTCGTGGGCGACGAGGCGCCCCTAGCCGTCTGGGACCTGGCCGCCGACATCGCGGGCGATCGCGTCACCGATCGCTCGACGCATGCGCTTCACGGCCGCACCGTGAACGCGCCCAAGCGCGCGGTGACCGGCCACAACTGGGACGGCAGCGAGATGGACTGGCGGCGCGCCCCCGAGCAATATGGCGCCATTCACTTCCACGACGACGATCTGCACGACGCGGCCTGGCGTCCAAGCCTGAGATGGACGGTGCCGGCCGACACGCGCAGCGGCGTCTATGCCCTGCGCCTCGAGGCCGAGGGCGGACCGGAGTTCTGGGTGGTGTTCTACGTGCGCCCGCCGCGGAACGGCCCGCGGGCGCGCGCGGCCTTCCTCGCCTCCACCGCGACCTATCTCGCCTACTCGAACTACCGCGCGCGCATGCGCCCCGGGCCCTCCGAGCTCTACATCGGCGCGCTGCCCATGGTGGACGGCACCGACATCCTGCTCATGCATCATCCGGAGCTCGGCGGCTCCAGCTACGATACGCACTCGGACGGCTCGGGGGTGTGCCACGTCTCGCGCCTGCGCCCCATCGTCAACACCCGCCCCACCGGATGGCTCTGGAATCTCTTCCTGGACTTCTGTCTGCTCGACTGGCTGGAAGCCACGGGCCAGCCCTACGACGTCGTCACCGACGACGATCTCCACGCGGAAGGCGCGGATCTCCTGGCGCCGTACACGGTGGTGCTCACCGGCTGTCATCCCGAGTACTACTCCCGCGAGATGCTGGACGCCCTCGAGCGCTATCTCGGGCGCGGCGGCCGGCTCATGTACATGGGCGGCAACGGCTTCTACTGGCGTGTGTCGTACCCGCCCGCGCAGCCGGGGCTGCTCGAGGTGCGTCGGGCGGAGGACGGAACGCGCGCCTGGGTGGAGGCGGTCGGCGAGTACTACCACAGCTCCACCGGCGAGTACGGGGGGCTCTGGCGGCGCCAGGGCCGGCCACCCAACATGCTGGCCGGCGTGGGCTTCGTGGCCCAAGGCTTCGACCGCTCCTCGTACTACCGACGCACCGGAGCCAGCCGGGATCCGCGGGTAACCTTCATGTTCGAGGGCGTGGCGGACGAGGTGCTCGGTGACTTCGGCCACTCCGGCAGCGGCGCCGCCGGGCTCGAGCTGGATGCCTTCAGCACGGGGCTCGGCTCCCCGGCGCACGCGCTCGTGGTCGCGACCTCCGAGGACCACTCGAACGCCTTCCAGCTCGTCAACGAGGAGATGAACGTCTCGTTCGCCGGCGCCGATGGCCGCTTCTCGCCGGCGGTGCGCGCCGACATCGTCTTCTTCGAGCACCCGGGAGGCGGCGCCGTCTTCTCCACGGGCTCGATCGCCTACGTGGGGAGCCTCGATCACAACGGCTACGACAACAACATCGCCCGCCTCACCGGGAACGTCTTGCGCCGTTTCCTCGACGCGACGCCGTTCGTGATGCCTAGCGCTCGACCGGCATGACCTGACGCAAGGCCTCGGGCCGGACGGAGATCTGTCCGGTGAACGGGCGGTTGTGGGAGGCGATGAGCAACAGACAAATGGCGACCCCGGTCGCGAAGAGCCAGAGCGCGAGGAGCGCCGTGGGGCGGTTGTCGCTATGGATCATGGCGATGGCGACCAGCGTGCAGGCCGCCTGCACGAGCAGACCGGTCCACTTGACCCAGTTCACGCCCGCCTGGCTGATGACGATGCGCTGCCGCCGTGCCTCGAGGGCGCTCTCCAGGGACGTCACGAGCTCACGCTGGGCGGTGACCTGGCCTTCGTTCGCCGGCTTCAGCGCGAGCGCCCTGCGCAGGGCCTCGACGAGCGAGGCAGGCGTCATCCTGAGCGTGACCTGATGCCGCTCCATGGCTGGCCACTCGTGGGCGACGGCCTCATCGATGTGCTGGCGCACGAGCGTGCGTATCGCGTGCTCCTGCTCGCTGGGGAAAGGTGGCCGCGAGCAGCACCACCGCGCGGAGGGCGCTCGCCTCGCGGGTCACGGCGGCGTTCGCCCGATCGTTGTCGCCCCACACCTGCGCGGCCACGAAGGCCACGAAAAGCCCGAAGATGATCCCCAGCGGGGACAGCATGCCGGGGGACACGGCCTTGAACGCCCGCGCCCGCTCGCCCGCCGCCAGGCCGATGACGATCCCATAGATCGCCGTCGTCATGGCATACGTCCCCGCGAAGATGACCACGCCCATCCAGATGACGGGAAGCTCGTGGAGCCAGTCGCCCATGCCGTCCGACATCTTCGACGAGGACGTCGCCGCCCACAAGTGAACATTCGCTCGTATACTCGAGCTTGGACCTGTCGGGCGCATTTACAGTTTTCTTGAAACGAATTGTTTCGCGGTGATTCAATTCCTCCCCAAAAAGGGTCGAGGTCAGTTTCCTTGACCCGTCGATACGCTTGGAGCTGCTTGCGGTAGATCTATGGTTATCCAGGATGTTTCACCCACCGCGGACGTGTCGGCTGGATTAGCGGGTGGTTCATGGTCCAGGTCAACCCGTTGGCTATCTATGCGGCCACGGGCGTCTTTTTCGAACGGCTCGAATGATGCAGGACTTACCGGCTGGAGGCTTTATGAAAAGCAAAGCGCTGCTGGTGGCTGGCCTGATGATCCTGATGGCACAGATGCCGCCCGCCGAGGCGGACACCATCACCTCACCTTTGGACTGTACGATTGCTGGCCGGTCTTGCACGACGACAACCACGGACTGGGGGACGCTGACGTTCACCGATGTCCCGGACGGCGTCACGGTTGCCATCAATCTCACTGACGATTTCAAGATCCTCGGCTCCGCGCTCATGCTGAACGTGAACGAAGCCAACGTCGCCGACGGTACCAAGGTCAGCTTCTCGCTGGGCGCTAACTCCGGCACCGCGACGGTAGATTTCGACAACGTGAATGCGGGCGGCTGCGTCAACTGCTTCGATCTGCTGATTCCGGGCGACCCTTCGGCCAATCTCAACGACGTGACGATCACGCTCTCTGGTTTGAACATCACGGTCGCGAACATTTTCGGGGCCTTTGATAACTCGATCAATCTCGACGCGGCAGTGCATGTTGGCAACTGCGGCGCCAACGCCGAGTGTGCATCGGGATCCGTCTGGGCCGGCGAGCGGCCAGGGACGCTGCTGCGAGTGGACGCCATCCCCGAGCCAGCGACACTGACTCTGCTCGGCGCCGGGCTCCTGGGGTGGGGCGTGTGGTCGTGGAGGCGGGTCGCCGCTCCGAAGGTCTAGCCGAGGTTCCTCGCCCCCCCGTCTCAGGCGGCGCGTCCGCTTCCCTATGGGTCCGCATCGTTCGACGCGTTGCGGAACATCGACGAGCGACGAACCCACCCGATACCGCTCATCTGCCGCAAGCCGGCCTGATCGGCCGGCCCCGGCGCCCGTGCTCCACTCGTCCCTTTAGGTCTCGGCTTCGATGAGATCCGGCGTGTCCTGGGAAGGCTTGTAGCCCATGTGGCTCGGAAACTCCGGGCTGAGCGGCCAGGGCTTCGGGAACTTGAGCCAGAGGCGCAGCATGTGGCGCTTCTGGTCGGGCGTGGGGCCGTCGACGAAGCCAGTGCGCGAGTGAAGGATGGTGTAGTTGTTGATGAACTGGATGTCGCCGGCCTGCAGGTCCATGTCCAGGCGCAGGTCGGGCCGCCGGGTCTGCTCGTCGAGGAAGTCGAGCGCGGCGCGCTCGAAGGTGGTCAGCGGCACCTCGCGCTTCACCGCTCCGGCGTTGATCTGGTTGCGAATGTAGCGGCAGCTCACGACCCCGTCCTGCTGGCCGTAGACCGGGATCGGGCGCTCGGAGACGCCGCGCTCGGTCAGGGCCGCCTCACGGCGGATGTAGTAGAAGCCGTTGTAGAGGAGGCCGAGGTACTCGGGGTGCTGGGCCAGGATCTCGTTGTGCACGGTCACCGAGCTCACAATGCTGCTGAGCCCCCCTTCGAGGCCGCGCCGCAGACAGAGCAGCCCCACGATGTCGCCCGCGTCCGTGTGGTACGGCAGGTACGCGTTGGTCTCGTAGCCGCGCACGTCGATGTTGCCGTAGGTGCGCCCGTGGTCGAAGACGTGGCCAAGCAGCTCGCCCTGGGGGTTCTGGTAGAGCGGCCCCCCCATGTATCGGCCGAAGCCCCAGAAGATGAGCCCGACGTCGTCGTCGCTGTAGCGGCGCACCGGCAGCCCGCGCAGCACCACGAACCCGCGGCCGGCGTACATCTCGGTCACCGCCTGCTCGAGCTTGGCGCGCATGACGGTCAGGGGGAAATGCTCGCGCCGGATCGCCTCGAGCCCGAGGCCCGAGGCTTTCGCGGTGGCCAGAGCACGATCGATGTCCGCGATCTCGGCCTCGGTGAGCGTGACGATCCAGGAGGTCTCGCGGGCGAGGGTCTCGCCGCGCCAGGCCTTCGCGTCGGTGATCGGGGTCATGCGGACGTGGCTCACGCGGCGGGCCTCCTTGACGTCTGGTGATGCGGACGGGCGCTCATGACTGATGTCGCGGGTCCAGGGCGTCGCGCAGGCCGTCGCCCAGGACATTGAGGGCCATGACGATCCCGAAGATCATCAGGCCGGGGTAGAGCGCCATCCAGGGCGCCTGCGAAAGATAGCGCTGGGCTGCGTTGAGCATGCTGCCCCACGACGGGGCGGGCGGCTGCTGGCCCAGGCCCAGGAACGAAAGGCTCGCCTCGGCGATGATGGCCGCCGCCACCGTGATGCTCACCTGGACGAAGAGCGGCGGCAGCGTATTGGGCAGAATGTGGCGGAGCGCCACCCGCGGGCGCGAGCAGCCGAGCGCCCGCGCCGCCTCCACGTACTCCTCGGTCTTGATCACGAGTACGGTGCCGCGAACGAGCCGGACGAATGTGGGCAGGGCCGCAATCCCGATCGCGATCATGGCATTGCCGAGGCCCGGGCCGAGGAAGGCGGCCAGCGCGATGGCGACGATGAGAAACGGGATCGAGAGCATGGCGTCGTTGATTCGCATTATAAGCCCGTCGAGCCAACCTCCTGAGACGCCCGAGAGGAGCCCGAGCGGCACGCTGAGGACGACCGCGATGGTGACCGGGATGACGCCGGCGAGGAGCGAGGCGCGCGCGCCCCAGAGCACGCGTGAGAGCACGTCGCGCCCCACTTCGTCGGTGCCGAGGAGATGCGCGGTGGACGGGGGCTTGCGCAGCGCGCGGTAGTCGATCGCGTTGGGGTCGTAGGGGGCGAGCTGCGGCGCGGCGACGGCCACCACGATGAAGCCGAGCACCACCGTCAGCGCGGCGATGGCGGCGGGGCGGCGCGCGAGCTGGCGCGCGGCCTTGTAGCGTCGCGTGGCCACCACCCTGGACGGCGCGGCGAGGACGGCCGGGGTGACGCTCACGTGGAGTCCCGCAGGCGCGGGTTGGCCAGGAAGTACAGCACGTCCGCGCCCAGGTTCAGCAGCACGTAGAGCGTGGCCGAGACGAGAACAACGGCCTGCACGACGGCATAATCGCGGTTGAACACGCCGTCGACCAGTAGCTTGCCGAAGCCGGGGATGGCGAAGACCTGCTCGGTGAGCACCGCGCCGGAGAGCAGGCGGCCGAACTCGATGGCGCCCAGGGTGATAACCGGGATCAGCGCGTTCCGCAGGGCGTGCTTCAGCACCACCAGGCGCTCGGGCACGCTCTTGGCCCGCGCGGTGCGCACGTAGTCGGCGGCGAGGGTCTGCAGCATCGCGCTGCGGGTGTGCCGCATGATGACGCCGGCCACCCCGGTGCCGAGCACGAGCGAGGGCAGCAGGATCGTGGTCAGGTTCCGGCGCAGGTCCTCCCAGGGCGGCACGTAGCCGGAGGCGGGCAGCCAGCCCAGGCGCACCGCGAACAACAAGATGAGCATGATGCCCAGCCAGAAGTGCGGCACGGAGAGACCGGAGAGCGCGAAGAAGTTGGCCACGGCGTCCACCGCCGTGCCCTTGCGGGTGGCCGAGAGGATGCCGGCCGGGATGCCGATGCTGAGCGCGATCAGCATCGAGCAGAACGCCAGCTCCACCGTGACCGGCAGCTTGGAAGCCAGCAGCTCGCGCACCGGGATGCGGCTGCGCAGCGACTCGCCGAAGTCGCCGACCAGCACGCGGCCGAGCCAGAGACCGTACTGCACCACGACCGGCCGATCCAGGTGGTAGCGCGTGCGGATGGCTGCGACCGCGGCCGGGTCGTTCTCCTCGCCGGCCAACGCCACCGCCGCGTCGCCAGGGAGCAGCTGCTGCAGCGAGAAAATGAGCACCGAGACGAAGAACAGCGTGGGCACCAGGATCGCGATCCGGCGCGCCACGTAGAGCCAGAGCGCCATGCCGATCAGTTCAGCTTGAGGCCTCGGAAGCGGATGATCCCGTCGGGGTAGGGCGTGAAGCCCTGCACCCGGCTGCTGAATGCGGTGAACACGCGGCGGTGCCATAGGATCAGGCGCGGCACGTCCTTCGCCATGATCTCGGTGGCCTGATCGTAGAGCTTCTTGCGCTCGGCCTGATCCGCGACCTGCCGGGCCTTGGTGAGCAGCGCGTCCACGTCGGCGTTGCAGTAGTGGCTGTCGTTCTGCGCGCCCTTGCAGGTCGTGAACGAGAAGACGTTGCCGTCGGGGTCGGGCCGGCCGCTCCAGAACGTGAAGTAGGCCTCGAAGTCGCCCTTGCGCCCGGACTGCAGCATCGTCACGTTCTCCTGCGTCTGGAGGTTCGCGGTGATGCCGGCCTCCGCCCACATAGCTTGCAGGATCAGCGACGCCTCCTGTCGATCGCGCTCGGGGGGCACCACCAGCGTGAAGGCGAGGCTCGACTGGCCCGCGTCCTTGAGGAGCTGCTTCGCCTTCGCGACGTCGCGCTTGGCGACCGGCACCTTGTGGTCGTAGTACGGGTTGGCGGGGCTGATGAACTGGTTGCCCGCGATGTACTCGCCATTGAACACGGTCTTCACCAGCGTCTCGCGGTCGATCGCGAGATCCAGGGCCTGGCGCACGCGGGCGTCCGCGAAGACCTTGCTCTTCGCGCCGTTCGCCACGTTCAGGGGGATCATCTGGTAGCCGAGCTCGGGCACGCCGGTCACCTTCAGCTTCGAGTCGCCGCGGATCTCGGCCAGGTCGGTGGGCGACGCGCGCTCGATCATCTGCAGGTCGCCGGAGCGCAGGCTGGCGAGGCGCGAGGTGGAGTCGGTGATGGGCACGAACTCGATGCGGTCGATTGAGAAGGCGCCCTTGTCCCAGTAGTCGGCCACCTTCTCCATCACGATCTTGCCCTGGGCCACCCGCTGCACGAGCTTGTAGGGGCCGGCGCAGACCGGCTGGGTGCCGAGCTTGTCACCGAGGGCCTTGGCGGCCTTGGGCGAGACCATCATGCCGGCGCGGTCGGTCAGCGCGGCGAGCAGGGGCACCAGCGGTTGCGAGAGGTTGAACCGCACCGTGAGGTCGTTGACGGCGTCCACGCTGGCGATCTCGGCGATCTCCGACTTGCGGAAGGAGCCCGGCGTGTTCTGGTGGCGCTCGATGTTGAACTTGACCGCCTCCGCGTTGAACGGCTCCCCGTCCTGGAAGCGCACGCCCGGGCGCAGCTTGATCACGATCGACTTGCGGTCGGCCGCCCACTCGTAGCCGGTGGCGAGCTGGGGCACGATCTTGAGGTCGGGGGTGACGTCGAAGAGCTTGTCGCAGAGCGCGGCGAAGACCAGGCGGCCGGTGTAGGCGCGACTGATCGTCGGGTCGAGCGCGTCCGGATCGTCGTTGAGCCCGATGCGGAGCACGCTCTGGGCGCGTGCCGGGGCGGGTAGGAGCAGCAGGATCGCGGTCAGGGTGGTCAGGATGGCTCTCACGGGGGGGTCTCCTCCGACGGAATCTTGCGGGGGCGGAGGCGGCACTGTCAAGACGGGCCTGATCGCGGTACTGTATCCGCCCCGGTCCTTTACTCGAGGAGGAGCGATCGAATGCCACGGATCATCGACATGGAGTGCAGCGTGCCGTACGGGGCGAACGTGGAGAAGAAGTCCGCGGCGGCTCCAGCGGAGGCGGCGGCCGGCGCGACCGAGCAGCCCGCCGGCTACGGCATGGCGAACTACGGGCGGATCTTCCGCGCCCGGCGCGAGGGCGCCGACCACCGTCCGGACGAGGAGCTGGACGACTACGTCGAGAAGCTCGGCAAGCTCGGCATTGTGCGCTCGGTCCCCTTCGGCATCTCGAATGAGGAGCAGGCGCAGCTCCTGCACCGGTTCCCCGGCCGCTTCCTCGGACTGGCCCGGATCAGCATCATCGCATTCCACGGCATGAGCGGGGTGCGCGAGCTGGAGCGACTGGTGCGCGACGAAGGCTTCTGCGCCCTGGGCGTCTCGGCGCTGGTGGACTGCATTCCCGCGAGCGACCGCCGCTACTACCCGCTCTACACCAAGGCGGCCGAGCTGGGCATCCCGGTACGCATCTACTCCTCGATGAACTACGCCAACGATCGCCCGTATGACCTCGGCCACCCGCGCAACCTCGACCAGGTCGCGATGGATTTCCCCGAGCTCAAGATCATCGGCGGGCTCGGCGGCTGGCCCTGGGTGAACGAGATGGTCGCGCTGGTGCGCCGGCATCCGAACCTGTACATGGACACCTCCGCGCATCGCGGACGGTACCTGGGCCAGCCAGGCTCGGGCTGGGAGATGCTGATGCAGTTCGGCAACACGCTGATCCAGGACAAGGTGCTGGTTGGCCTGTCGGCCGGGCTGGTCGGGCAGCCGTACGAGACGCTGATCCAGGAGTACCTCGCGCTGCCGCTGAAGGACGGGGTCAAGGAGAAGTGGCTCTACGGCAACGCGGCCCGCGTCTTCGGGCTGGCATGACCGCGATGAACGAGCCCCTCGCGCTGCCTGGCGCCGGGCGCGGTGGCGCGCTCGCCGGGGTGGTGATCGTGGAGCTGGCGGAGACGCTCGCCGGTGAGATGGCGGGCGGGCTCCTCGCCGATCTCGGGGCCACCGTGATCAAGATCGAGCCAGCGACCGGCTCGCCGATGCGGCGGCGCGGTCCTGGTCTCGACGGCGAGGACTCGCTCGCCTTTCAGTCGGAGAATCGCGGGAAGTATTCGGTGAGGGCCGAGCTCGCGGATCTCTCGGCCGAGCCGTGGCTCGCGCGGCTGCTCGCCACCGCCGACGCGCTGGTGGAGGACCTGGGGCCGGGGCGGCTCGAGGCGGCGGGGCTCGGGCCAGAGGCGCTCGAGCGCCGCAACCCGCGGCTCGTCACCCTGCGCATCTCGCCCTTCGGGCAGACCGGCCCGCTGGCGGGCGTCCGTGGCGACGACCGCATCGCCCAGGCGTTCTCCGGTGTGCAGTTCGTCACCGGGTTCCCGGACCGTCCGCCGCTGGCGGTCACCGTGCCGCTGGCCGAGAGCTGGACCGCGATCCTCGGCGCGAGCGGGCTCCTGATGGCGCTCTTTCACGCCCGGCGCAGCTGCCGCGGGCAGGTGGTGGACATCGGCCTCTACCAGACCGCGCTGCGGATGCAGGAAGAGGTGGTCGTGCGCCACGACCGCACCGGGACAGTGGCCGAGCGGCTCGGCACCGAGTCGCCCATCGTGGTGCCGGCGAACGTCTACCGCACGCGGGACGGCGGATGGATCGCGGTGTCCGGCGCGGGCGACCAGCCCTTCGCCCGCCTCTGCGAGGCAATCGAGAAGCCCGATGCGCCGAAGGATCCACGGTTCGCCACGCCGGCGGCGCGACTCGAGAACCGGCCCGCCTCCGACGAGCTGGTGGGTACGTGG
>Ga0310813_10001255_pt1 | contig 15368 bp, 9 predicted proteins | sample YN3metagenome_FD_203086 | JGI IMG/M metagenome (GOLD analysis project Ga0310813, IMG submission 203086) | Soil microbial communities from experimental microcosm in Duke University, North Carolina, United States - YN3 | ecosystem: Engineered > Artificial ecosystem > Soil microcosm > Unclassified ...
CGTAAAGTTCAAGGGCACGGCGCTCAACGTCGTGCTGAAGGCTCCGGGCGCGGACCGCATCCAGGTGATCGTCGACGGGGCGGCGACGTCGGTCCTGACGACGTCCAAGGACGTGACGCTTTATCGGGTGGCCTCGGGTCTGCCGGACCAGGAGCACCGCGTCGAGTTGTTCAAGCGGACCGAGGCGTTTGTCGGGCAGCTCCAACTGGCGGGTTTCCAGCTGGAGCAGGGCCGCTCGCTCCTTCCCCTTCCGCCGCGGCCCGAGCGCCGGATCGAGTTCGTCGGAGACTCGATCACCTGCGGCTATGGGAACGAGTCGGCCAACGAGAAGGAGCACTTCACGCCGGCGACCGAGAACAACTACCTCGCTTACGGGGCCGTGACGGCCCGGGCGCTGGGGGCGGAGTACGTCGCGGTCGCGTGGTCGGGGAAGTGGCTCTTCGGGAAGGAGGCGATCCCGCTGCTGTACGACCGGGCGCTGCCGCTCGACCCCGGCAGCGCGTGGGACTTCAGCTCCTGGGTTCCGCACGCCGTCGTCGTCAACCTGGGGACGAACGATTTCGGGCCGCGCAACCCGACCGAGCAGGAATGGCAGGACGCCTATCGGTCGTTCATCCAGACGATCCGCAAGACCGCGCCGCAGAGCCACGTCTTCTGCGCGGTGGGCTCCATGATGTCCGACAGTTACCCTCCGGGGCGGAACGCTCTCAGCACGATCCGGCGGTATACGACGGGCCTGGTCGAGGCGCTGCGGAAGGCGGGCGACCGAAAGGTCCACTATGTGGAATTCGACGTGCAGGATCCGAAGAACGGGTTCGGCGGGGACTGGCACCCGAGCGTGAAGACCCACCAGGTGATGGCCGAACGGCTCACAGCGGCCGTGAAGAAGGAACTGGGCTGGTAGGCCGCTAGGCCGGCGCGCTCGAGGTCGCTTCCTCGGAATACTGCAGGGGCGCGTCGACGACCTGGCGCATCCGCATGACGGTGTCGCACTTGTTCCAGCGCGAGAGCTCCTGCATGACCGTCGTCATGTCGGCGTAGCGGTGCTCCGACTTCTTCGCGAGCAGGCGGAGCACGAAGGCGTCGATGTCGCGCGACACGGTGGGGAGGATCGCCGAGAGGGGGATCGGCGCGTCGTTCAGGTGCTTCTGCAGCACCTTCTCGTGGCTGTCCGCCATGAAGAGCGGGCGCTTGGCCAGCATCTCGTACATCATCACGCCGAAGGAGTACATGTCGCTGCGCGCGTCGCAGCGCTCGCCGCGGATCTGCTCGGGCGCCATATAGAGCGGCGTCCCTTCGATCTTCTTGCCGAACTGCAGGAGGCGGTCCCACTTGGTCTGGGCGAGCGAGAAGTCGATGAGGCGGACCTCGGAGCGGCTGTTGATGAGCACGTTCTCGGGCTTGATGTCCTTATGGACGATGCCCTGGGCGTGCACGTACGCGAGGGCGTCCGCGACGCCCATCAGGATCTGGAACTCCTTCTTCACGACGCGCTCGGGCACGTGGGCCATGGCGTACTTGAGGTTTTCGCTCTCGAAGAACTCCATGACGAAGAAGGGCTGGGGCTTGGCGTCGACGTAGTCGTAGACCCGGATGATGTTGGGATGGCTGAGCTTCTTGGTGAGGTTGGCTTCCTTCTCGAAGGCCCGCATCTTGCTCGAATCGTTGGCGTTCTTCAGCGCGATCTGCTTGAGGGCGAAGGTCTTCTTCTGGCTGTTGACGCCGCGCCACACGGTCCCGACGCTGCCGTCCTTGATCTTGTCGATGACCATGTAGCCTTTGAGATTGACCGGTGCCATGTTTCCTCCTAGAGGCCCGCTCCTACGAAGCGCAAAGAACGTGCCACGGCGGGGGACCAGTTCCTCCCCTTAACGTCTTGACCGCCAAGTATTAGACGTCGCCGGGCGTCGCTTTATAACCGCGGTGTAACGGGTGGGTAACCCCGTTACCCGGGACATCCGCGACTCAACCTTAGACGGCGGCCCCCACTCTTCTAACAGAACAATTAGCCTAAATGTGAAAATCTTTACAGAAAATCGACCGCATCAATTATGGTCCCTCAGGGTTTATCGTAGGCCCTCAAAACGGCCGTCAGCTTCTCGATGAAGTACAGGTCCGCGCGGCACCAGGGCTGGTCCAGCCGGGCCGCCAGCTCCTCCGGAGGGGCCTGAAGGCCGTCCGCCAGGGCCGCGAAGAGGCCCCGCGGGAGGAGCGGCGTGTGCGTGTAGTTCTCGCCCCCCGCCATGCGCTCCGCGAAGGCCTGATGCCAGAGCGGCAGCTGCCGGCTCAAGGCCCGCACGTTTCGCTCGAGCTCCTTCGGGGCGAAGGCCCGAAGCATCGCGGCCGCTTCCGGGACCAGGTCGTGATAGCGGGGGATCGATCCCGAATGCGCGCCGCGGACCTCGCGGACGAAGTTGCTGTCCGCCCGCTCGTGGTGGACCCGGTCCGTGACCAGCTCGGCCGCCGCGGCCAGCGCGCGATCCACGTCCTTCTCCTTGCCCGCCTTTTTCATGATGCGCGCGTACCCGAGGAGCGCCGCGATCTGCGCGTTGCAGCGCGCGCCCGCGTCCCGGGACTTGGGATCGATCGGCGCGGGCTGCAGCGTCTCGAAGGCCTTTCGGAGCTCCGCTTCGCGAGCCAGCACCTCGTCCCACGCGTCGCCGTACTGCGCCCAGGCCCAGGCGGCATAGAGGTCCGTCCTCGGGGCGGGAAGCGGTTGCGCCTGGAAGTTCTTCATGCCGGGGCCGAGGTCGTAGAGCTCCCGCGATCGCGCCGGCGCGTCGGAAGGGAAGCCCTCCGCGAAGAGGCGTCGGAGATAGGCCATCGCCTTCGCTCGCAGCGGGGGCGACAGGTGCGGCAGCGCGAGCGACACGATCTGCAGCGCCTCCGAGGGCTGCGTGAAGTGACGCTCTTCCTTGCTGATGCCCAGCTCGACGATGAAGGGCGTCCAGACGCGGCCGTCGACCAGCTCCGACACGGCCTCGTCCAGGCGGACCCGGAGAGCCGACGCCTCCGCGGCGGTCGATTGCTTCGGCGGCGCCGGAGGCGCGAGGAAGGGGCGGAGCCGCTCGGCCTCGATGGCGATGCGCTCGACGCCGGCGTCGAAGCCCCCGACGCGGTCGGCCGTCAGATTGCCTCCCGCGGTGACGACGAAGTCGAACTTCTTCTTCCAGGGAGGGGGCGTGGAGCGGCCGCCGCTCTCCTGCTTCGCCGTCTGGGGACCGCCCAGGCAGACGACCTGGGAGCCGACGACCCAGAACATCCGCTTCTCCGCGAGAGCCACGATTGAGCGGTCCGGACCGTGCCACTCGTTGCACATGTTGACCAGGTAGCCCTCGCGCTGGAACTTCTTCTCCCCTTCCCAGCCCCCGGGGAGAGCCCCGGGGCCGAAGATGCCCCCATAGGTGTCGCGGGCGTTGTAGACCGGGAACCATTTGCGCGTGGTCGGGTGCAATCCGCCGACCGTCCCCTGATGCGTCGACAGCAGGATCTCGCCCATCAGGCTCAGCGACTGCGTCTCGTCACCGATCGTGGCGAAGTCGCTCCAGCCGGGCTCGTCGCCCTGCGCGTGCCAGAGGTTCTCGACGAGCCCCGTCGCGCGATCGAGGCGTCCCACGGCGGTGAAGGGTCGCACGCCGCGGCTGTAATTGGTCAGGCAGCTGCGGTAGTACGTGTAGCACTCGCCGGATTGGGGCTGGAAGGTCGGGGCGGTCGGGGGATTGTGGAGGCCGCAGGTATAGAAGATCGGCGCGACCCAGGGCTCGCTCCCGTCCTGGAGGCTGAGGGCGTAGAACGTCTGATCGTAGCGGTTCTCGGTCAGGTACTTCACGACGGCATCCTGCTCGGCCTTATGCCGCTCCGGCGTGGTGCGCAGGATGTAGGCCGCGTATTTGTCGTTGATGACCTTGTCCTGCGGCCCCAGAGGAATCTCTTTCTGCACCCGGGCCATGAGGTCCTGGTTCCGGTTCATGACCTCGTGGAATCCGTCGGCCGGGCTCGTCCGCACGAGCGCCAGGCCCTGCCAGATCGTGGGCGCCTCGTCGCGCAGCGAGAGGCCCTGCAGCTTCCTGGACTTCCAGATCAGGGTGCCGTCGGGGTCCACGCAGTACACGTGCATGTCCTCGGAGCCGAAGACGATCCGCCTTCCATCCGGCGAGAGGGACGCGGGCTTGAGGATCATGCCGCCCGTCTTCAGCGTCCAGGCGCGGCGGCCGTCCTTCAGCCCGACCGCGTGGAAGACGCCCGCGCGGTCGCCGACGTAGACCTTCTCGCCGTCGCCCGCCGGGGCGACCCAGACGGAAGCGCCGGCCTTGTAGGTCCAGACCGCGGATCCATCGGACGCCTTGAGGCAGCTGAGCGTTCCGTCGTCGGAGCCGAAGATCAGGAGGCCCGCGTCGTAAAGGGCGGAATGGCCGATGGCGCCGGCGACCGTCGCGGTCCACGCGCTGCTGCCGTCCGAGATGTTCAGGGCGTGCATTCGCCCGGCGAAGGTCCCGACGAAGCATTTGCCCTCGGCCACGATCGCCTCGACGCGCGAGGAGATCATCTCGTCGTGGAAATCGCGGAACCATTTCCGCTCGAAGGGCCCCTGCAGGGTTTCCGGGCTGTACCCGGAGCGCTGGGCGTCGCGGTGCAGCGTGGGCCAGGACTCCTGGCTGGAGAGAAGGGCGAGCAGGGCCGCGAGGGTGAGCACGAATACTATACGGGGGAAGGGGGGGCTACTTGGCGACGCGCCAGACTTCCAGGGCGCAGAAGCGGACCTCGCCGCCCTTGGCGGCAATCTCGAGCAGGCCGCCGCTCGATTCCACCGTCCAGGGTCCCAGCTTCTGCCAGTTTCCGGAGGCGCCGCTCTGGACCTTCGACTGCACGACCTTGCCGGCGATGACGATGTCGTAGACCTGCGGCTGCCCCTCGTGGGCGACATAGAGGAAGATCTGGTAGGAGCCGTTGGGGATGTCGATGAGGGACACCGACGTCCCCAGCGGATGCACCATGGCGGTCTTGAGCAGCGGCGCGAGGGAGGCGTCGGGCACCGGCACCAGCTCGGACTTCACCTCGGCGGGCGTTCCGTTGCAGGAGACCCCCTTGGCGCCCTTGCCTTCGAAGGAGACGTCGTCGATCCGCAGGGACGGTCCGCCCAGATTGATCGCGCGGTAGAGCGTCGGGCTGCCCACCCGGATCGTGAGGGGCGTGGAGGAGTAGACCGCGCCGCTCCGATCGGTGGCGCGAGCGATCAGGATGTAATTGCCGCCCGGAACCTTGGCCCACGTGTGGGTGAACGGCGGGCTCGTCCGGCTCACCAGCAGCGTGCCGCCGGCGTAGAACTCCAGCTTGGTGATGCGCTCGGCCGGGGTCGCGGTCGCGCTGATCGTGATGGTGGCGCCCGCGTCGAACTTCTCGCCGGGGAGCGGGCTGGTGATCGCGATCGACGGCGGCGTGCCGCCCGAGATCCCGGCAATCGTCTTCAGATCGCCGGCCTGCAGGGCGCGGGCGTAGATCCGCGCGTCGTCGACGATGCCGTCCGCGGAGAGCCGCTGGGGGCCGCCCGAGGGAAGGGCGATGCCGATCTTCCACGTCTCGTTCTTGAAGTCGCGGGCCGCGCCCCCGGTCGCGAAGGTGGCGCTGCCTTCGAGCTTCCCGTTCACGAAGATCCGCACGGCGCCCTCGGAGCGGTTGACGACCCCGGCCACGTGGTAGTAGTTGCCGGGCGGGAACGCCGTGGCCGACACGGCGCTCACCACGCTGTTGTTCGCGAGGACATGGTCCATCACGAACTTCTGGTCCGCGTTGTAGGTGATGCCCTCGTGGGCGGCCGACTTGACGAAGACGCCATAGGCGGGGTCATTGGGGTCGCCGGGCTTGGTGTTGGGCTTGAACCAGCACGCGATCGTGTAGGCGCCTTCCTGGACGCGGTCCAGCACGTCCGAGTTCGGGATGCTGACGTAGCGCTCTTTGCCGTCGAGCGCGACCGCGCCGCCGAACTTGCCGGGCACCCGCGAGGGTTCGTTCACGAGGACGCCGCTGTTGTCGCGGCCCGAGGAGTCCATCGCGCTGGTGCCGGCCTCGTCGAGCTTCCAGTGGCCGACCAGGGTCGCGTCGCGCTGCTCCACGGCGACGACGGCTTCGACGGCCGTGGGCTTGTCGTCCGACGCCGCGACGGCGTCGGGCTTCTTGACCCAGGACTTCATCTCGGCTTCGCTCGCCGGTCCCGTCCGCGAGGCGGAGATGAGGATGAAGCAGACGCTGAATCCCTTCTGGTCGGTCGTGATCCGAACGTCCTTGAGGCCCGCCTGCGTGTACTTGGGCAGCTTGATTTCGGCCCACTCCCAGAGCTTCGACTCCTTGGGGCCGCCGTGCGCGGCGTGGTTGGGCTTCATGAAGCTGATCATGTGGCGGATCCCGAGGGCCACGTTGGCGCCGGGCTCGATCTTGAGGACCTCGTTGCCGCGCTGGTGGGTCAGGTCGGTGGCCTGGTAGGAGCCCCCGAGGACCTCGGCGCAGCAGCCCCCGACATAGGCCCAGCACTGATAGGTCACGTCGGGGTAGGCGTAGAACTTCACGTTGACGAAGTTGTTGGCGCCGCGGCTGGGATCGCTGTCGGCGGTCGAGGTCCAGCACTCGCCGTACTTGGGCTGCTTGCCGGTCTTCGAGAAGGTGCCCGAGGCGTCCATGTCGTCAAAGAGGAAGATGAAGTCCTTGGCGCCGTCTTTGACGTCCTTGCGCGCGGCGATCTGGGCGCGGCGGCGCTGGACGATCTGGCTGGCCGCGTAGACGTTCAGGAGGTCGCGGTACATCTGGATGGCGGCCCCGCGGGTCCGCATGTCGGCGTAGGCGCGTTCCGCGGCGAAGAACGTCTTCCGGGCGACCATCTCCTGCTTGTTGGCCTCGCTGAGGGCGGAGCGCGACTCCGCGATGCGGGTGGCCAGCGACCAGTACTTGTAGGGGATCTGGTCGGCCGGGCCGTTGAAGTTCTGCCGCGCGGCGTCGAGGTCGCCTTCGGCCAGGCAGAAGAGGGCGAGCGAGCGGGCGTCCGCCCCCGCGGCCCCGCCTTTGCGCCGGAGGAAGAGGCCGGCGAGCGAGCGGGCGGTCACCTCAGAAAGGTCGATGGAGTAGGCCGCGCCGCCCCGGGCGACTTCGATCTTCTCGCCGTCCGAGCGGATGAAGGGGTCTTCCGTCCGCTCGTTGTTGAGGTTTTCGTCGAGGTACTCCAGCGGGATCTTCTCGTTGCGGCCCCACTGGGAGATGACCTGGAGCGTCTCGCGGTAGAGGCCCTGGATCTTGCGGACGATGTCCAGATCCGCCGCAATCTCCGACTTGACGTCGTCTTCCTTAAGCCCGGCGCCGGCCTTCTCCAGGGCCGCGATCGCGGCGTCGTAGTTGCGCTGCGTCGCCTGGCCCATCGCCTCGCGCCAGCGCGGCTCGTAGAACTTGGCTTCCGCGGAGGGCGCCTTGGGATCGGTGGAGGACGGCGTCGGCGACGGCGTCACGCCGCCGCCGAGGGCGTTCTCCAGGTCGCGGCTGAACTCGGGAAGGCCCCACTTGGCCACCCGGTCGCTGATGGCCTTGACCTCGGCGGCGTTGTTGTTCTGCTTGGCCGCGACGGCCATGTCGCGGAGCGGGAAGAGGGCCTTCCAGATGGTGTTCCGCAGGCTGCGGCTGCGGAGGTCGACGCCGCCGCGCCACTCGCCGAGGTTGTAGCGCGTCTTGGCCTGGTCGAGCTTGTCCATCGCCGGCTTGAAGTCTTCGCGCTCGGCGGCCGCCGCGGTTTCTTTGTCGATCGCGTCCAGCTCGCGGGTGACGAGCTCCTTGTGCTTCTGGAGGAGTTGCTCGTAGTCCCGGCGGGCTTCCGGAAGAATCGGGGTGCCGTCCGAGACTCCGACGCTCTTCTTGAAGATCTCCTGCTGACCGGCCAGATCGACGGGATTCGCCTTGGCGAACTCGTGCGCGCGGGCGAGCGCGGCCTTGGCCTCCTCGGTCCTCGGGTTGTTGGCGGTTGAGCGGTCTTCGTAGGTCTTGAGGTTGGGACGGTAGACGGGCTGGATCGGCTTCTCCCCGGTCGGCGTGTAGGGCCGGTCGGGGTCGCTCGTCATGTACAGGGTGAAGCCGATGGCGACGATGCCGACCAGGCAGAGCAGGAACACCGTCACGGCCCGGTTCTGGGACTCCTCCGCGGCGGCGCTTTTCGAGAGGACGGGGACGGACGAGCGCGGCCGGCTGCGCTTCTGCTCGGGGGTGTCCAGCTCGAAGAAGTCGCCCTCGTTCTGGTCGGGCGTATCGAGCTCGAAGAACTCTTCCTCGTTGATGGGCGCCTCGGGCAGGTGCTCGAGGACCTGGCTGTCCTTCAGGGCCCGGACCTGCAGGAGGATCTCCTGCTGTTCCTCGAGCGAGAGCGGGGCGACGATCTCGCCCAGGCAGTTCTCACACGAGATCTGGTCGCGGACGCGGAACGCCGTGCCTTCCAGGAACTGCTGGCCGAAGAGACGACACTGGCACCGGCTGCAGTAGAAGATTTCGCTTGCCACCGGAATGTATATAGAGGATCAGAGGGCCAAATTGCAACCTCAATCATCCCCATTCAAATGAGACTGCCGCCCGGACGCTCTCGCTTGCCAGGACTCGACGCGCTTTCCCGAGCGTCATCCGGGTGAGGTGGCGGGCGATCGTCAAGCCGTGCGTCGGAAGCATCGCCGCCGTCGCGGACGTCCAAAGGGCGTCCAGCAGAACCGTGGGCGTCCCCGACAGCCGCGCGAAGCGGTTCAGCAGGGCGGATTGGACCTCCGAGCTCTTGGCGACCATGGGCCCGACGTGGGAGCACGTCCGCCCCGGCCGGAGGAACGCATAGCCCTCGCCCCGGGCCACGACGCCCAGGACGCCGGGCTCGTGCATCAGGTGGAGAAGGAGCGCGCTGCGATCGGCGCCGAGAGCTTCGCGGTCCATCAACGCGACCTCGTCGAAAGTCGACCGATCGATCAGGTCTACGCCGTCCGAGGGGCCGGTGGCCCGCAGCGTGCCGGACCATCGATCGATGGGCTCGACGTCGACGAACCCAAGTTTGAGGTAGACCGGGCGGCCCAGATCGGTCGCGTCCAGTCCGACGATTCCACCCCGCGCTCGGGCGAAGTCGATGACGTGCGTGAGCATCTGCGAGCCGAACCCCCGGCCGCGAAGCGCCTCGTCCACGAGGACCATGCCAACCCAGTGGACGTCGTGGCCGAAGGAGGCGACCGTCGCGGTGGCGACCAGGTGGCCGTCCAGGCGCCCCGCCAGACAGCCCTCGGGGGAGAGATCGAAGAGGCGTTCCCAGTCGGCCGCGAGCTGATTCCAGCCCGCCTGGGTGGACAGACGGAGGGCTCCTTCGAGATCGCGGGGCCCCAGCCGATCGATGACGAGGGCCATCTCAGTAGCGGACGCGGAAGAGTTCGAAGGGACGGCCGCCGATCTCGGCGCTGCGGTGGTAGGCGCAGCGGAAGCGGCGCTTGACGAGCTGCGCGACGCCGCCGGTCACGAGGATTTCCCCCTTGCCCGCCAGGTCTTCGCCGAGCTTCGACGCCACGTTGACGCAGGCGCCGTAGGCGTTGTCCTTCAGGACGAGCGCGCGGCCGCGCTCGATCCCGATGCAGAGGTGGAACTGGTCCTCGTCCTTCTTGCCGGCGTTGGAGCGACGCAGGCGCTGCTGGATCTCGATCGAGGTCTTGAGGGCGTCGGCGGGTTCGTCGAAGACCGCCAGCAGGTTGTCTGCCGCCGTGCTCAACACCACCCCTCCGTGCTTCCGGAAGACGGGAAGGAGCCGCCGGTAGTGCTGCGTCATGACCGCCAGGAAATGTTCGATCCCGTACTCGTGGGTCTTGCGGGTGAACCCGGACGAGTCGCTCATGAAGATGGTCACGTCGCGCTCCGCCCGCTCGCGGAGCGTCCGGTCGATCCGCTCGGCATTCCGCGCGCTCCGGCTCTGGAGGAGCCGGAAGAATTCCCGCGAGTCGAGGAGACGGTTTTTCATCGGAGGTCCCAGAAATCGTATCCCGGCCTCCCGGAGGCGTCAACCGCCGCCCCGGTTTCGATTTTGTAACTTTGGACACCCTCCGGCGGGCACCGTATATTAGGCAGCGTTACAGGAGCGGGTGGACCTTTTCGCGAGCGATCCCCTATGCCTTCCGTCATCGAACGTCTGAGCGTCCTTACCGACGAAGTGTCGGCGAACTTCGTCGAGGCCCTCGACTGGGCCGTGCGCAACGGGTTCAAGCACGTCGAAGTCCGGATGGTCGACGGCGCCAACGTGTCGAACCTGTCCGACGCCGACGTGGACCGCGCGAAGCGGGAGATCGACAAGCGGGGCCTGAAGGTCTCGGCGATCGCGTCCCCCCTCTTCAAGTGCGCGCTCGACCCGTCGCGGCCCGTCGAGTCGGGCGACCTCTTCGGCAACAAGGAAGAGGACCTCGCGACGCACATGCAGAAGCTGCCCCGGGCGATCGCGATCGCGAAGAAGCTCGGCACGAAGAACATCCGCGTCTTCTCGTTCTGGCGCGAGAAGGACCCGAAGAAGTACATGGCCGAGATTGTCGAGCACCTCAAGAAGGCGGCGGCGGTCGCGGAGAAGGAAGGCGTGCTCCTCCTCCAGGAGAACGAGAACGCCTGCAACGGCGGCTACGCGGAGGAGGTGGCCGAGATCGTCCGCCGCGTAGGGAGCCCCGCGATGCGCGTCCTCTGGGACCCGGGCAACGAGAACTACGGCGGCCGCAACTGCTACCCCGAAGGCTACGAGAAGGTCAAGGGCCTCTTCGCCCACGTGCACCTCAAGGACTCCGTCCTGGGCAAGGACGGCAAGGTCGCGTGCGTCCCGATCGGCGAGGGAAAGACTCCGTTGAAGGAGCAGATCCGCGCGCTCGAGAAGGACGGCTATCAGGGGCTCTACACGCTCGAGACGCGCTACACGCCACCGGGCGGAACGCCGATGCAGGGCACCGAGCAGACCCTCGCGGGCCTCAAGAAGATCCTTTCATGAAAACTCGGTCCATCGCGGTCATCGGGAGCGGCTCCATCGCGGACCAGCACCTCGGGGCCCTCAAGGAGATCGGCCACGCTCGCCTGGCGGGCGTCTACTCCCGAAGCGGCGACAAGGCGCGCAAGGTCGGCGAGCGCGAGAAGTGCCGCTGGACCACGGACTACCGCGAGCTGCTGCGCGATCCGGCGGTCGAAATCGTCGACATCGTGACTTCCAGCGGCAGCCACTTCTCCATCGCCCTCGAGGCTCTCGAGGCGGGGAAGCACGTGCTGGTCGAGAAGCCGATGGCCATGACGTCCGCCGAGGCGGACCGTCTCCTGACCCTCGCGCGATCCAAGGGGCTGACGCTCGGCGTCGTCTCCCAGCGTCGCTTTGAGGACCAGCACCAGGCGGTGAAGAAGATCGTCGACTCGGGCGCGATCGGAACGCTTCTCCTGGCCGAGATGTCCTGCCCGTACTTCCGCGACCAGGCCTATTACGATTCCGCCGACTGGCGCGGCAAGATCGCGACCGACGGGGGCGCGATCATGAACCAGGGCATCCACTCCGTCGACCTCCTGCTCTGGTTCGCCGGCCCCGCGAAGACCGTGGTCGGCAGGACTGCGACCCAGACCCACCGGATGGAGGCCGAGGACCTGGCGCTCGCGATCGTCACCTTCGAGAGCGGCGCCTTCGGGACCATGATGGCGTCCACGTCGATCCAGCCGGGCTTCACGCCCTGCCTCAACCTCTACGGCGAGAAGGGCTCCATCAAGCTCGAGGGCGCCTCCATCACCCACTGGACGGTGCCGGGCGTCGCGAAGCCGGAGATCGTGGAGCCGCAGGCGAGCGCCGCGGTGCGCGGGCCTCTGCTCTCGAGCTTCCGCATGCACCAGCGCAACCTCCTCGACTTCCTCGCGGCCGTCGAGGAGAAGCGGCCGCCGCTCGTGTCGGGCGACGACGGGCGTCGCGCCGTACGCCTCATCGAAGCCCTCTACGCGTCCTCCGCCAACGGCGGCCCGGTGACGGTTTGATCTACGGACGCCACTTCGCCGGCGGCCAGGGGATTTCGATCGCCCTCCGGCGCGACAAGATCGCGTCGGTGAAGGGCGGCGTGGGCGAGGCCTACGTCGCTCCCGGGCTCGTCGACCTCCAGATCAACGGATTCCGCGGGCTCGACTTCAACACGCTGCCGCTGTCCGAAGACCTTCCGGGACGCGTGACGCGCGAGCTCTGGTCCGAAGGGGTGACCTCGTACCTGGCGACGGTGATCACGAACGCGCCGGACGCCATCGAGGCCTGCTGCACCGCGATCCGGCGCGCCTGCGAGCGCGACGAGGACGCCGCGCAGGGCATCGCGGGGATTCACCTGGAAGGTCCCTTCATCGCCTCGGAGGACGGCCCGAGGGGCGCGCACGATCGGCGCTTCGTCACGCCCCCGGACTGGAAGAAATTCGAGAAGTGGCAGAAGGCGGCCGGCGGACGGATCCGCCTCATCACGCTCTCGCCCGAATACCCCGGCGCGGCGGCCTTCATCCGCCGCTGCGTGACCGCCGGGGTCACGGTCTCGGTCGGCCACACCGCAGCGACGCCCGAGCAGATCCGCGAGGCGGTCGCGGCGGGCGCGTCGATGTCGACGCATCTCGGGAACGGATCGCACCTGATGCTGCCGCGCCACCCCAACTACGTCTGGGAGCAGCTGTCGCAGGACGCGCTGGCGGCCTGCATCATCGCGGACGGCTTCCACCTTCCCGACTCGGTCATCAAGGTCGTGATGCGCGTGAAGGGTCCGAACGCGATGCTGGCGAGCGACGCGGTGTACCTGTCGGGCCTGAAGCCTGGACCCTATCGGACGCACATCGGCGGCAAGGTGGTCCTCACGAAGGACGGCAAGCTCCATCTGGCTTCCAACCCCAAACTGCTGGCCGGCTCGGTGCAGATGTTGATCCGCAGCGTGGAGCACCTGATCCGGGCGGGCCTGACCGACCCGGGCGAGGCCTGGGAGATGGCGTCGACGCGTCCCGCGATGGCGATGAAGCTTTCGGCGGGTCGCGGGTTAACCCCTGGGGCGCCGGCGGACCTGGTCGTGTTCCGTCGGGAACGGGATCGGATCACGCTGCTCGAGACCTGGAAGGGCGGGCGCAAAGTATTTGAAAGGGCCTGACATGCGGCAGGGTCGCACGCTGTTCTTCCTCTCCCTCATGTCCCTGCTGGGGCTCATGCTTCTCTCAGGGATCCCCGCCTGCAGCGGGGGAGCGGAACTCACGCCCTACACCCTCCGGCCCACGCCCAAGGGCTGGCTCAAGGGCAACACGCACACCCACTCCCTCTGGAGCGACGGCGACGCCGCGCCGGAGAAGATCGCCGACTGGTACAAGAGCCACGGCTACCAGTTCCTCGTGCTGTCCGACCACAACATCATGCTCGACGGCGAGAAGTGGCGGAAGGTGGGGACGGGCAAGGCCGAGGCGACGCCGGAACACGTTGCGGAGCTGCAGCAGAAGTACGGCGCGGCCGCGGTCGAGCTGCGCGAGAAGGACGGCGCGAAGGAGATGAGGCTGAAGACGCTGTCGCAGCTCCGCAAGCAGTTCGAGGAGCCGGACCGTTTCCTCTTCATCCCGGGCGAGGAGATCAGCGACAAGTTCGTCGAGAAGGTCAACGGCAAGGAGGTCAATCATCCTATCCACCACATCTCGCTGAATCACGACGCGCTCATCGCCCCGCCGGGAGGGTCGTCGGTGCGCGACGTGCTCGACCGGACGATCGCCGCGGTCGAGGCCGAGGCGAAGAAGTCCGGCCGCTCCGTGTTCGTCCATCTCAATCATCCGAACTTCGGGTGGGGTGTGACGGCCGACGACATCGCCCATGCGCTCGGGGAGCGCTTCTTCGAGGTCTACAACGGCCACCGGGGCGTGCACAACTACGGCGACAAGGACCATCCCTCGTGCGAGCAGATCTGGGATTACGTGCTGTCCCTGCGCTTGGGCAAGCTGAACGGGCCGCCGCTCTTCGCCTTCGCGGTGGACGACGCGCACCACCACCACAAAGAGCAGGCCGTCGCGAACCCCGGGCGCGGCTGGATCATGGTCCGCTGCGCCACGCTCGGCAGCGACGCGATCGTCGAGGCCCTGAAGCGGGGCGACTTCTACGCCACGTCGGGCGTCGTGCTCGAGGAGATCGAGGCGACGAAGGAAGCTCTGGCGGTCCGGATCGCGACGGAGTCGGGCATCGAGTACACGACCCGGTTCATCGGGACGAAGGTCGGCGGGGCTCCGGGGGTCGTCCTGCAGGAGACGAAGGGTCCCTCGGCGTCCTATCGCTTCGCCGGCGACGAGCTTTACGTGAGGGCCACGATCGTCTCGACCAAGCCGCATCCCAACGGCTACGAGAAGACGGATGTTCAGACCGCGTGGGTGCAGCCCGTGGTCCTGAAGCGCAAATAACTACTTCTTCAGGCCGAGCCCCAACACATCCTTGCAGTAGCGGAGGCTCTTCTCCAGCTGCTGCTTCTGCCAGGCCTGCTCCGCCTTGAGCCCCTTCGGCGTGCGATAGGGCGTCGGGGCTTTGCCTTCCTGCGCGAACGCGACGTAGCGCGCGTAGCGCGGGGCGGGCATGGCGAGCCACGGCCCCCAGTACTCGGGCTTGAAGTAGTCGAGATTCCGGGCGGGGCCCGTGATGATCTCCAGCTGCACCGGCGTCTTCGGGCAGAGCTCGGCGTAGCGCTTGAAGAACGCCTTCCAGTCCACCTGACCGGCGCCCATGGCCTTCCACTCAAAGGCCGCGCCGTCCGGGGTCTCCCAGACCGCCGAGTCGCGGATGCCCGTGGAGAGCGCGACGGGGCCGAGCGTCTCGAGCGTGTCCGCGGGGTTCTCGAGGGCCCAGACCGCATTCCCGGTGTCCATCGTGGCGCCGACGTAGTCGCGGCCCGCCGCTTCAATGAGTCCGATCAGCTCCGTCGAATGCATGTCGCCGGCGTGATTCTCGACGGCGATCTTCACGCCCGAGTCGAGGGCGTAGCTGCGGACCTTCTTGCAGTTCTGGACGACGCGGTCGATGTGCGGCTGGAGCCCGACCTTGGGCTTCCGATCGCCGATCCAGCCCAGGTAGCAGCGCGCGACGCGCGATCCGAGGATCTTGGCGACGCGAATCGTCGTGCGGAGCAGCTTCTCGGGCGAGCCCCACTTGCCGTTCCAGAATCCCGACGTGCGGTCGATGCCGCCGGTGCCCGCCTGGATCTCGATCCCGAGGTCGTCGGCCTTCGATTTGATCCCCCGGAGGTAGCCGTCCGAGAAACTCTCGTAGACGTCGAGGTCGGAGAAGAGCACGGTATCGAGGCGCAGCGACGCCGCGTAGTCGAGCAGCTGGGGCGCCTTCCAGTTGAGCGCGCGGA
>Ga0310813_10001256_pt1 | contig 15365 bp, 15 predicted proteins | sample YN3metagenome_FD_203086 | JGI IMG/M metagenome (GOLD analysis project Ga0310813, IMG submission 203086) | Soil microbial communities from experimental microcosm in Duke University, North Carolina, United States - YN3 | ecosystem: Engineered > Artificial ecosystem > Soil microcosm > Unclassified...
GCGGATCGCCACGTGTTGAGCTGGCCGAATTGCCCGCTGCGGAGGGAGAGGCGGGCCGGCGCGGATCCCAGGACCTGGTCCGTGAGCCAGGGTCCGTAGACACCCGTCATGTTGGGTCGCATCGGCATGGGCTCGCCGGGGGGAGCTGAGGGGGCGCCGCTGCACCCGGTGATCAGGAGCAGAGGCAGCCAGCGCTTCATGGAGTGAAGTCCTTGATGGCCCTCATGAAGCGATCGCCGAAGCTCTCGAGCTTCGAGAATCCGACCCCGTGGACCTGCAGCATCGCGCTCTTCGTCGTGGGCTTCTGCCGGGCCATCGCCCGCAGCGTCTTGTCGCTGAAGACCATGAAGGCGGGAACGTTGTTCTCGTCGGCGATCTCGCGCCGCAGCGTCCGAAGCAACTCGAAGAGCTCCTTGGCGTCCGCGTTGAGGGGCGTGCCGCCGTCCGCGATCTTTTCGGGTTCGTCCTTCTTCGTGCGCCGGCTGCTCTTCGACTTCTTGGCGGGCGCCGTCCCGTAGAGCGACGCCTCTTCCTCGCCGCGGAGCAAGGCGCCGGCCCGCGCCGTGAGCCGCAGCACGCCGTACTCGCCTTCGACCCGGAGCAGGCCCTGGTCGACCAGCTGGTGCATCCACGTGATGAGGATGTTCTTCGGTTTTCCAGGCATGAGCCCGAAGACGTCGAGCGTATCGTGGCCGCGCTCGCCCACGCGCTCCGAGTGCTCGCCGGCCAGCACTTCCGCGACGTAGGCCGGCCCGTAGCGCTGCCCGGTGCGGGCGATGCCGGCGATCAGGGTCCGGGCCAGCTCGCCCGAGTCGGGAAGGGCGCCCAGGCCGCCTGTGCAGACGTCGCAGGCCTCGCACTTCTCCCGCGGCCAGGCCTGGCCGAAGTATTCGACCAGGCGACGGTGGCGGCAGCGCGCCGAGGTCGCGAAGTTGTACATCTCGGAGAGCATCTTGAGCTTCGTGTCCGCGTCGCCGGTCTCGTTCTTCGAGATGATGGAGTGCCAGAGCTGAAAATCCTGCCCCGAGTAGTAGAGGACGCAATCCGCGGGCTTCCCGTCGCGGCCCGCGCGGCCCGTCTCCTGCTGGTAATGCTCCAGCGACTTCGGCATCGCCGCGTGGAGGACGTAGCGGATGTCGGAACGGTCGATGCCCATGCCGAACGCGACCGTGGCGACGACGACGTCGACCTCGCCCGCGGCGAAGCGGTCCTGCGTCCGCGTGCGGGCGTCGTCGTCCATACCCGCGTGGTAGGGGGCCGCGCGGATCTTCTCGTGTTTGAGCATCGACGACAGCTCGTCCACGTCCGCCCGGCGGATGCAGTAGATGATCCCGGCCTGGCCGGGCCGCTTGCGGACCTCGTCGATCACGTCCTCGTCGCCCCGCTTGACGCAGCGATAGTTCAGGTTGGGGCGGAAGAAGTCGCCGACGAGCACCTCGGGGTTCTTCAGACCGAGCTGCTCGAGGATGTCCTCGCGGACCCGCGGCGTGGCGGTGGCGGTGAAGGCGTGGACCGAGGCCTCGGGGAATTCCTTCTTCAGGCGCCCCATTTCGCGGTAGTCCACGCGGAAGTCGTGGCCCCAGTGGCTGATGCAATGCGCCTCGTCGATCGCGAAAGCGCCGACCTTGCCCATGCGCAAGACGCGCTCGAAGCCGCCGGCGGCGAAGCGCTCGGGCGCCACGAAGATCAGTTTGTACTCGCCGCGGGCGATGCCGGCCTGCACGCGGCTGCGGTCCGAGGACTCGAGGCTGCTGTTGATGAAGGCGGCCGGCACCCCGTGGGAGAGGAGCCGGTCGACCTGGTCCTTCATGAGCGAGATGAGGGGCGAGACCACGACGGTCAGGCGGTCGGAGAGCAGCGCGGGGGCCTGGTAGCAGAGGGACTTGCCGCCGCCGGTGGGAAGGACGACGAGCGAGTCGCGCCCCTCGAGCGCCGCGGTCATCGCCTCGCGCTGGAGCGGGCGGAGCGCGTCGTAGTCCCAGTACTTCTTGACGACCTCCAGGAGCGGATCCACCGCCCGGCATCATATAATGTCGCCATGCCCGCCTTCAACCTCCCCCTGAACCTGCCTCACGCGGCGACGGTCGCCCACCGCATTCTGCACCACCTGAGGGGCAGGGGGGCGCCGGACGAGGCGCTGGAACGGGCCGGCGGGCTGATCGTGCTCCTCGAGCCGTGGCGGGATCTGGACGACAACGGCCCCGCGGAGGCGGCCGAGAAGGCTCGTCTGGCAGCCGCCGCGCTGGGGCGCGCCGTGGTGGCCGACATCGAGAAGTCCGGCGTGGGCTACGACCGCCTGGGCCAGGCGGTTCGGAATCTCTTCGAATGCCTCTCGTTGGGCGAGGAGGGCGCGCTCCTCTCCCTCCGTGCCGGCGAAAACCCTGGCTCGACCCTTCGCCCCAGTTAGCGGCGGTGCATCTCCGGCTGGGTGTCGGAGGCCTCGCTCTGCGAAAGATTGGTGCGGCGGCGGCCGTCGGCGTCGACGTACCAGATCTGGCTCGGTCCCTCGTCGCCCCGGGGCGCCGTGAACAGCAGCCCCGCTCCGTCCGGCGTCCATACCGGGTGCGTTCCTCGCCCGAGGGCGCGGCCCGCCGCCGTGTCCGCGTCGACGACATGCAGCTCAACGTCGCTTCCCAGCGGATCCCAGGGCGGCACGGAGTGAAACGCCAGGCGCCGCCCGTCCGGAGACCAGGCGGGCATCTGGTCGATCCGATCGTGCCGCGTCAGCATCTTCAGGATCGTCCCCTCGGCGTCCATCGTGTGGAGCGCGTGGCCGTAGCCGCCGCCGCGGATGGCGCGTAGGAACGCGATGAGCCGGCCGTCGGGCGACCACGTGAACTCGTCGCCTTCCGGGATGCGCACCCGCTCGGAAGACTCCGACGCGGGATCGACAATGCCCAGATAGGATGCGACCAGTCGGCCGTCCGGCGACCAGGTCGGATGCTCTCCGTGCCCGACGAGAGTTTCCTCGCCGCTCGACACCTCGATCATGCGAACCTCGAAGTGCAGGACGGAGTCGTCCCGCGCCGGATGGGTGAACGCGATGAAGCGGTCGTCGGAGGACCAGCGAGGCGCCGCATGCGTCACGGCGGACGTCTCGCTGAGCATCCGCGGCGGCCCGCCCGAGAGATCCAGCAGGTAGAGGCGCCCCGAGTCGTCGCGCGCCGGATCCCGGCGGATGAATGCGATTCGGCTGCCGTCCGACGACCAGGCCGGCCGGCAATCGAGTCCCGACGTCGTCAGCGCGCGCGGGTGGGAGCCGTCGCCGTCCATGATCCAGACGTCGGAGTTCCCGGAGCGCTCGGCCTCGCGGACGAAAACGATCCGGCCGGAGTCCCGGAGCCGCTCGCGAAAGTCGCGCTCCTCCCGGATCGCGAGCTCCGAAGCGGGGGAATGCCGGGTGCTCGGGGAGCGATCCCCGAAGATGATCCAGAATCCGGCGGCGGCCAGGAGGGACAGCGCGATCGTCGCTGCCTTGCGCATCTCCCTCTTAGACGGAGACCGGCGGCGCGCCGTGCAGGCAAACTAAGGAGGCGACCATTTCAGATATTTGCCGGCCGACGAAGCTTCCGCGGCCTTGCGGACGTCCTCCCGTTCTGAATTGCGGCAGCGGTCGAGGAAGCCTCGAACACCTTTGCCCGACCAGCCGGCGGCCGCCGCCGCGACCCAGAGCCGCAGCGGATCGTTGATCGGAAGATGATCGGCGAACTGCAGGATCGTCGCCATGGCCTCCGGAGGCACGACCATGCGAAGCATCGCCATGGCCCGGAAGGCGCCGTCGATCAGGTCCCGGTCCGGACCGCTCAGGATCTCCAGCAGCGGCCCGGCGTCGTGGTCGTGGGTCCGGGCCAGGCGAACGATGGCGTCGCCCAGCCCCACGCGGATCAGGGGCGGCTGGACCGCTTTCGCCATGCCCCGGAGGAAGGGCAGCGCTTCGCCGTAGCCGCATTCCCCGAGCGCCATGACCATCTGGTACTGGGGTTCCGTGGAGCGCGGCTCCTGGATCTCGTGCTTCAGGGCCGACAGGACGGAGGGACCGGTGGCCTTGATCTTCAGCTTGCGCAGCATCCGGGCGGCCGTGCGCCGGATCGGGGCCTGGGGCGCGATGAGTCGCTGGAGCAGGGCGTCCAGGGTCGCGTGCGAGGAGAGGCGGCTCATTTCATCGGCTCGGCGTCGAGAGCATCGGGGGCCGGGATCGTGACCGCTCCCGTCGCGGCCCATTCGCAGCCCCGCGCGAAGAGCGTCCGGAATCCGGGGCTGCGGCGCATCTGCTCGGGGCCGTGGCCCAGCATCGTGGTGAACACGCGTCCCTTGCCGTAATCGCGAACCCAGGCCAGGGTCTCGTCCTTGCCCGTGCACGGCTTGCCGCCCTTCTCGGGGTCGTCGAACCCAGTGGCGAGCACCCGGTTGCCCTCGAGCATCAGCGACTTGTGGTAGAGCTCGTCCTTCGCGTGGAGGAACTCGGCGGGCATCCCTCGCGTGATCGGATGCTCCCGGTCGATCAGCTTCACCTTGAACTGGAACATCGTCCCGTGCCCATACTGCTTTTTTGACGCCCGCCAGCCGCCGCCGATCAGGCGCTCGTACTCGGGCCAGCTCGCCTGCGGCTCGTCGAACGCGCTCGTGCCGTAGTGCAGCGCGACGCAGCCCGCGCCGTCGCGGACCGCCGCCAGCAGCGCGCGCTCGGCCGCCTCCGGCCAGCGGTTCGGGTGCGGCGGGACCTCGCGGACCTGGCCGGTCTTCTGCCCCTTCTCGTCGAGAAGCTCGATCGTCGCGGCCTTGTCGTTCTGCCGGTAGTGGAGGACGATCAGCCGGATGCCCGCCAGCGCCTGCGGCGTCAGGTCCTTCGCGGGGTCCTCCGTCACGGTCACCTTGAAGCGTCCGCTGTCGCCCAGGATCTTGGACAGGATGGGCGTCGTGTTGACCCAGTCGTGGGTGTGGCTCCCGGTCACGATCAGGACCGGGACTTCGTCCTGACGGGCGGCGACGCCCAGGGTCAGCAGCAGCGGAATCCAACGGATCATTCGACCCTTATGTTACGAGGGAGCCGTTAGATAGTAGACAGCCGCGGGGCGATTGGCTAGCCTTTGACTGAAAAGCGGCGCTCTGCGCCCCGCCCGCAGGGCGGCGCGCCTCCGGCGCGACTTTTCAGTCAAAGGCTAGAAAAGCACGTTCTTCGAACGGGAGACCTTCCATGAAACGAGCCGTGATCCGCGCTTCGCTTCTCATCGTCCTGATGGCCGGCGTCTACGCGCTGGCGGCCCCGCAGGCCCAGAAAGCCCCCACCGAGAAGCCGCAGAAGATCGCCGAGGGCGTCTGGTTCGAACAGCACAACGACATCGGCACGTTCGGCTCGAACGTCTCCTGGATCGAGTTCTCGGACTACGTCGTCGTCATCGATACGGCGTTCCCGCTGGGCGCTGAGGAGGCGATCCGCAACATCAAGGCGACGACGAACAACAAGCCGATCCGCTATGCGTTCCTGACCCACTACCACGGCGACCACGCGCTCGGAACGGGCGTCTTCGAGAAGGAAGGCACCACGATCGTCGCCCACGAGAATGCGCGACGGGAGTATCTGGCGCGCAACGTGGAAGGCTACCTCAAGACGGCCGAGAAGGATCCGGTCTACGCGAAGTACAAGCCGGTCGCTCCGAGCCTGACCTTCAGCGACAAGCTCATCCTCGACGACGGCAAGCGCCGGGCCGAGGTGTACTACTTCGGCCACGCCCACACGACGGGCTGCATCTTCATCTATTTGCCCCGGGAGAAGCTGGTTTTCACCGGCGACTCCTGCGTGAACGGCCCCTTCAACTACGCGGGCGACGCCGACACCGGGAGCTGGATCGACGTACTGACCCAGGTCCAGACGCTGGACGTCGAGAAGGTCGTCCCCGCCCACGGGGCCGTGGCCGGGCGCGAGCTGCTCCAGACGCAGAAGGAATACTTCATCGAGCTGCGCGCCCAGGTGGCCGCCCTGCTGGCGCGGGGCCGTACCCTGGAGGAGATCAAGGCCGGGGTCGACGTCGCCATGTGGAAGCAGTGGACGGGCGAGACGAAGATGAACCTCGAGAACGTCGCGAGCGTCTACCGGGATTTGACGCGCGGCCCGCTCAACTGGGCGACGGGCGACCTCGACTTCGGCAATCGGACTCCGATCGCGATCCCGATGGAGAAAGGGAAGGGCGTGCCGAAGCTGAAGTTCCTGATCGGCTCGATCACGCCCGAGGACCGCGCGGCGCTGGAGCAGGTCGCGCCGAACGTCGAGATCGTGCTCGCAAAGGACAAGGAGGAGGCGCTGCGCCTCGCCCCGGAGGTGGACGCCTGCGCGGGGAACTTCGTCAGCCCCGAGTTCATGAGGGCGGCCAAGAAGCTCCGCTGGGTGCAGCAGTTCAGCGCGGGGGTGGAGGGGGTGGTGTATGTCCCCGAGCTGCAGTCGGACGACCGGATCGTGCTGACCAACATGAAGACGATGTTCGGCCCGCCAATCGCGGACCACGTGATGGGGATGCTGCTGTCGCTGCACCGCAGCCTCCCGCACTACCAGGGCCTGATGAAGGACGGGACCTGGGGGAAGGGCGAGCAGGCCCCCTTCCAGGGCGAGCTGCTCGGGAAGAGGATGCTCGTCGTCGGCCTGGGCGGCAACGGGACCGAGACGGCCCGCCGCGCCCACGCGTTCGGGATGCGCGTCCTGGCCGTGGATCCCAAGGACATGGCGGTCCCGGCGTACGTGGCGCGGCTGGAGAAGCCGGCCATGCTCAACGCACTCCTGCCGGCGGCGGACGTCGTCGTGCTCGCGGCGCCCCTCACGCCCGACACGCAGGCGCTCTTCGGCGCCGAGCGCTTCGCCCTCATGAAGGACGGGGCGTTCCTGATCAACATCGCGCGCGGCAAGATGGTCGACACGAACGCGCTCGCGGCGGCCCTCCAGTCGAAGAAGCTCCGCGGCGCAGGCCTCGACGTGATCGAGCCCGAGCCGCTGCCGGCCGATCACGCCCTTTGGAAGCTGCCCAACGTGATCCTGACGCCCCACGTGTCGGGGCAGTCGCCGGGGACGCGCGAGCGCACCCGCCGGCTCTTCATCGAGAACGTGAGGCGCTTCGCGAGCGGCGAGGGTTTGATCAACGCGGTGGACAAGAAGGCGGGCTACTAACTCGCGGGCCGGGTCACGAGGCGGCGATCAGGGCCGCCAGGATGGCGGCGCCCACGCCGAAGGCGACCCCGCCGGCGGTCGGGCACCACGCGACCCAGAACGCCGCCGAGACGCCCAGGACGATCAGGACCCCGATCGAGACGAGGATCCAGAAGACCGGCTCGAAGCCGCCGGGGACCTCCGTCGCCTTTCCGCAGGCCGTGCAGTTCGCCAGTCCGCCTTTGAGCGAGGCCCGGGCCCGGAAGCGCGCGCCGCAGGGGCACTGGACCTCGACCAGGTCCATCAGTTCTGCCTGCCCTCGACCGCCGCCAGCAGGATGCCGCCCGCCAGGACGAGCCGCGGGTCGATCTTGTCCCGCGCGCCGGGCTCCAGCTCGACGCGGAGCTTGAAGACGAAGGGGTTGAAGTTCTGATGGTACTTCGCGATGTCCGTCTCGCCGGCCTTCGCGTGGTAGGACTGCGGGATCAGGTTCGTCAGGAAGCGGCGGACGAGCGCCATGAACATGCTGTCTTCCTCGATCATCCCGATCGGGCGGTCCGAGGCGTCGAGGAACTCCCAGCTGTCGCGGAGGATCGAGGCGAACCCTTTGCGCCGCAGCGCGCCGACCTTCGAGCCGCTCTTCGCATCCACCACGTCGTACGCGGCGCTGAAGTCGATGATCTGCCGGGCCTTGATGAGCAGCCGCTCTTCTTTCTCGGACTCGTCGCTGTAGACCCGGATGTCTTCCTTCAGCTTGAAGGCCTTCTGGCGGCTGAACCCGATGACCTGCCCCCCGGAGTCGTAGACGTGGAACTTCGCCCCGAGAAAGGTGAAGACCTTCCGCCGGATGAGGTACTGGTCCTGGGTCAGCGCGTCGTTCATAAGGTTCCTCCCTGGACAGAGAATACCCCGGGAGGAAGGGACTGGGGGTTCTGAATCGATGCTACTTGAGGGCGACGGTCAGGAGGGCCGGCTCGTTCGTCGGTCCCGTGAGGAGCGCGGCGCCGTCGGGGCCGGTGACCAGGCTGTTGCCCTGGAGGATGCGACCTTTCCAGGGGCCTTCCGTGACGGGGCCCACGCCGTTGGGGGACACGATGCTCAGGTCGCGCCCGACGGCGCGCTGACGATAGGTCTCCCGGATCCAGGCGATGTTCGTCGCTTCGCCGCCCGGTTCCACCGCCCACGCGGACGGAGAGAAGATCAGACGGGCGCCCATGCCGTAGAGGGCATCGGTCACCGTCGGCTTCCAGCTGTCGGCGCAGATGCTGAGCGCGGCGGGCCGCCCTTCGAAGTCGAAGACGCTCAAGGACCGCCCGCGGGTGTAGACCCGGAGCCCGATCTCGAGCTCGTCGATCTTGCGGTGTTTCGCGACGACGTCGCCACGGCGGTCGATCATCACGGCCGTGTTGTAGACCCGATCCCCGTCGCGCTCCTCCAGCCCCACGACGATCGCCAGGCCTCGGCGCTTGGCCGCGGCCTGGAACTTCCGAGTGACGGGGCCGGGGATGGGTTCGGAGGCGCTGCGGGCCGAGGGGCTGAGCCAGCCGACCAGGGAGCATTCCGGGAGCACGACCACGTCGCAGCGGGCGCGGGCGGCCTCCTCCACGGCGCGGAGCAGCTCGGCGACGTTGGCCTTCTTGTCGCCCATGCGGACCCGCACCTGCCCCAGCCCGACCCGCAGACCCTTCGGCATGCGCCCTAAGGTACCTTTTGGGGTGACAAAACGTACCGTTCCGTTTGTCGCCCGGCGTATCGTGATCCTCGCCATTTGTCGGGGGATCGGGTACAAGAGTACCCCGTGATCATCGCGGTCTACCTCCTCATCACCCTGATCCTCTTGCTGCTCAACGGCTTCTTCGTACTGGCCGAGTTCGCGGCCGTCCGCATGCGCCCCAGTCGCGTCGAGGAGCTCGTGTCGCAGGGCAACGCGACGGCGAAACTGGTCCAGCACATCCAGAGCCACCTGGACGACTACCTGCCGGTCTTCCAGGTCGGCATCACCCTGGCCAGCATCGCGCTCGGCTTCGTCGGCCAGGCCTCGGCCGACCAGTTCGTGCACAACATCCTGGGCATCAACACCCGCGCAGCCTCGACCGTCGCGTTCATCGTCGAGTACGGCCTCATCTCCTTTCTCCACGTGCTCCTGGGCGAGCTGATCCCCAAGCAGGTGGCCATCCGGAGAACGGAGGGGATGGCGCTCGCCACCTCGCGGCCGCTGCAGTTCTTCCGCCTGGTCTTTCTCCTTCCCATCACGCTGCTCAACATCGCGGCGCGCTTCCTGCTCCGGCTGATCGGACTTCCTCCCGACGCCAAGGAGGCGCAGCATTCCGAAGACGAGCTGCGCATCATCCTGGCCCAGTCCCAGAGCACGGGAATGATGTCGTTTCGCCGCCTCCTGTTCCTGGAGAACATCTTCGACCTGGGCGCCGTCCGGGTCCGTGACGCGATGCGCGGCCGCGACGGGGCGAAGGTGCTGCGCGTCGGCGCTCCCTGGGAGGAGAACTTCAAGGTCATCCGCGAAACCCGCCTGTCCCGCTACCCGCTCTTGGGCGACGCCGAGATGCCGCTCGGCATCATCCACGTCAAGGACCTGCTCCTGGAAGGCCCCGACAAGATGGCGGGCGCGGACCTGAAGAAGCTGGCCCGGCCCTACATCACGATCCTGGAGGATCTGCCGCTGGAGGGCCTGGTGGGCGATTTCCAGCGCCAGCGCGGCCACCTCGCGGTGGTCAAGAACGCGGAGGGGAAGTGGACCGGCATCATCACCCTCGAGGACTGCATCGAGGAGGTGGTCGGGACCATCGAGGACGAGTACGAGTCCGAGCCGCGCATCTTCATGGCCGACGCGCTGACGCCGGGCCGGGTCGTCCTGGGCATCGATGCCTCGAGCCTCGAGGAGGCGATCGGGCAGATCTTCGGCCGCGTCCCCGCCACGGAGCTGCCGCTGCCGGTGGACCGCATCGTGAAAGCGGTGCTGGAGCGCGAACGGGCGATGAGCACCTACCTAGGCAACGGGCTGGCGATCCCGCACGCGCGGCTCGAGGCTCTCGACAAACCGGTGATCCTCTTCGCCCGATCCGACGCGGGCATCCCGATCAAGGGCCGCGAGGACAAGGCCCAGCTGATCTTCGTCCTGCTGACGCCGTCGGGCTCGCCCCGGGTCCAGGTCCGCATCCTCGCCCGCATCGTCGGCCTGATCGACAGCGAGTACGTCGTGGAGCGGCTCAAGCGCGCGGAAACTCACGCCGCCGTGGTGGAGGCGATCCGCGCGGCCGAGCCGATGACGCAGTGATTGAAGTTCTCGAAGGCCGCATCTGCGCCCTCGCGGCGCTCCAGGCCGGGCGCCGCAAGATCGAGGCGCTCCTGGTGAAGCAGGGCATCCGCGACGACACGATCCGCGACCTGCTCGACGCGGCCGCCACCCGTGGCGTGCCGGTGCGCAAGGTCCGCGAAGAGGCGCTCGACGCCCAAGCTCACGGGAAGACGCACGGCGGCGTCCTCGCGATCGCGGAGCCGCTGCCGCCCTCCACGCTGCCGGCATCGCTCAACTTCGCGCTGCTCCTGGACGGCGTCGATGACGGCCGAAATCTGGGCTACGCGATCCGTTCCGCGGAAGCCTTCGGGGTCCAGGCGGTGATCCTGCGCCGCCGCGCTTGGGATTTCGACGGCGGCGACGTTTCGCGTGCGTCGTCGGGTGCCTTCGAGCGGCTGCCCGTCGTGATCGGGGACGAGGTCCCTCCGGGCCTCGTGCTGATCGGCTGCATGGCGGGGGCGGGCAAGACGATCTACGACGAGGACTTCACGCGGCCGCTGGTCCTGGCGATCGGCGGCGAGAAGCGCGGCCTTTCGGCGGCCCTGCGCGACCGCTGCGCGTCGCGGGTGTCGATCCCCACCAGGGAGGGGGCGCCGTCGCTGTCCCTGACCCACGCGGCGGCTGTCGTGATGGCCGAGGTAGCGCGGCAGCGGCGTGCTAAGATGAAGGTATGACGACGAAACAGCGCCTGGCGCTCCTGTTCCTGGGGGTCCTGGGGGGCGCCTTGACCTGGCTCGGCTGCGGCTCCGACGGCGAACAGAAGATGGCCACGGGCAGCACCACGCAGAAGGCGTTCGCCCAAAGGATCGTCGGGGTCAACGGGCTCGAGAACTTCGCGCGGGTGAGCCCGACTCTCTACCGCGGCGCGCAGCCGACCGAGGAGGGATTCAAGCAGCTGAAGGCGATGGGGGTGAAGACGGTCATCGACTTCCGCTCCTACCATTCGACGAAGACTCAGGTCGAGGCCGCGGGGATGACGGCGCTCGAGATTCCCCTCAAGGCGGATCTCGGGTCGCGGCCGCCGAGCGAGGAGGAGCTCAAGACGTTCTTCAAGGCGGTGCTCGATCCGGCATGTCAGCCCGTCTACATCCACTGCGCCTTCGGCAAGGACCGGACGGGCACGATGGCGGCGGTCTACCGGCTGGAGATCGACGGCTGGAGTCCGGAGGAGGCCATGCAGGAGATGGAGGCCTTCGGGTACCACAACATTTACCGGGACCTCGTGAATTTCATCCGGACCTACAAGCCGCGCGGCTTCAGCAAGACGCCATGACGCTCGCGTTTTCCGCGATCCCGCCGGCGCGGCTCAACGGGCTGGCCCTGCTCCTCTGCGCGATGGCGCTCGCCTCGCCGCTGGTGGAGCCCGTGCCGGGCGATTCGACTGCCGTCTTCTGGACGGCGCGCGCGATCGGGATGGCGTTCGCGATCGCGGCGCTCGTCTGGCCGCGCGTGCAGCGCTGGTCGCTCTGGGGCGTGACGGTCTTCATGGTCCTCGTGCCCTGCGGCCTGCAGATGCGCTACCGCTACTGGACCGGACCGGAGAGCTGGTGCCACGACTCCGTGGTGCAGTTCGAGGAAGCGATCCGGATGGTGCGGCATAAGAAGAATCCGTACAAGGAAGACTTCAGCGACACGGCGCTGGCGCGCTGGAAGGACTGGGAGAAGAATCCCGCGATCCACCACTTCGTCTACCCGCCGCTCCTCCTGTACTTCTCGGTGCCGGTCGAGATGGCCTCGCGGGCGGTCCTCTGGAAGACGCCCGAGAAGGTCGAGAGCCTGGGGCCGCGCTTCTACGACCAGCGGATCGTCGTGCTGGCCTTCTTCGCGGGGCTGCTGGGGATCGTCTGGCATTACCTCCGGGATCATCCGCACCGGGTGGGCCTCACGGCGCTCATCGCGCTGAATCCCTGGGTGGGTCCCTTCGTGGTGGAGGGCCGCAACGACGCGGCGATGCTGTTCTGGGCGGCGGCCGCCTGGATGGCGTACGAAAACGACCAGCGTCGCTACGGCCACCTTCTGCTCGGGCTGGGCATCGCTACGAAGACGCTGCTGCTTCCGATGCTGCCGTTCGTCGTCTATGCTCACCGGCGAGAGTGGGCGCTCTGCCTGGCGCTGCTCCTGGCGCCGCTGGTCTTCACGTCGATGCCCTACCTGGTTTCCGATCCCTCGTCGTTCCTCAACGACATGTTCGGGGCGCCGGCGGGGCTGGGGAAGCATCCGTTCGAGATCCGCGGCGCGGGCGGGCTGGGCTTCGCGAACGTGGTGCTGGCGCTGGGCTGGGCGAAGTCGCCCGAGGCGTACTTCCCGTTCTCGATCTTCCAGGCCGCCGCGCTGGCGCCCCTGCTGATCTACGGGTTCCGCAGTCTGAAGAAGGATCCGGGCAACGGTCCGGTGTTCCTCTGGTCCGCGGCGGCGATCTTCGTAGTGCTCTTCTTCGGCCGCTTCATCCACGACAACTACATCGGGTCGCTGCTGTCGATCGCGGTCATTTCCCAAACGGCTCGAGGAAGCGTGCCACCCGCGAGTAGTACTTCTTCGGGTGGCTGATCCAGACGTCGTTGTGACCGGACGTCGCGAACCACTCGAATTCCTTGGGCTCCGCGGCGCCGGCGAAGAGCCGCTCGCCCATGTCGAAGGGCACGATCTCGTCCTGCCGCCCGTGCATGAACAGCTTGCGGCAGGAGATGCGGGCGACCTTTTCCAAGTTGTCGTACTTCGTCCGCACCAGCCATTTCGGGATGATGGGGAGCACGCGCGGCGCCATGTCCCGGGCGCTCGTGAAGGCCGACTGGATGATGAGGCCGCCGCAGGGCACGCTGGCGGCCAGCTCACAGGCCGGCCCGCCCCCGAGGGACTCGCCGTGGACGACGATGCGGTCCGCGGTCGTCTTCTTCAGGAGCCAGTCGTAGGCCGCGCGGGAATCGGCGTAGAGGCCGGGCTCGTTGGGGCTTCCCTCGCTCTTCCCGTAGCCGCGGAAGTCGATCGCCAGGACGTTTACGCCGAGCTGCTGAAGGCTGCGGACCAGATCGCGCCGGTCCTCGAGGTTGCCCGCGTTGCCGTGCAGATGGAGGATCGTCGCCTTCGCCTGCGGGTGGGGGAACCACCAGCCGTGGATCTTCACCCCGTCCGACGCGGTGAGCCATACGTCCTCGCCGGGGCTCGGCCCGACGGCGTCCTTGGAGGGGAAGTAGATCAGCCGGTTCTCGAAGATCATGGCCAGCACCAGAATGACGGCATAACAGATCAGGGTCGTTCGGAGGGTGAGGAGCAGGGCCCGTTTGAGGGATGGGAACTGTGCACGTTTCTTCTCAGTGGGCAAAGCGGGAGCATCCACGCCGTCCTCCTCCCTGAATTCTAGCGTCTTCCGGAGAGGAGCAAGCCCCGTGCCACCCAAAGTAACGTTTTAACGACGTTGGAATGTTACTTGAGCAGGCTGCGGGCGACGACGATGCGCTGGACCTCGCTGGTGCCCTCGTAGATCTCGGTGATCTTGGCGTCGCGGAAGTAGCGCTCCACGGGGAAGTCCTTGATGTAGCCGACGCCGCCGTGGATCTGGACCGCCTGGTTGGCGTGGCGATTCGCCATCGTCGAGGCGAAGAGCTTGGCCATCGACGCTTCCTTGGTGTGCGGCTCGCCCGAATCGCGCATGCGCGCCGCCCGGTAGATCAGCAGCTTCGCGGCGTCGATGTCGGTGGCCATCTCGGCGATCTTCCACTGGATCGCCTGGAAGTCGCCGATCGGTCGGTCGAACTGCTTGCGCTCCTTGGCGTACTTGACGGACGCGTCCAGGCAGGCCATCGCGATCCCGGTCGCCTGCGAGGCGATCCCGATGCGCCCGCCGTCGAGCGTGCTGAGCGCGATCTTGAGGCCGTCGCCGACCTTCCCGAGGACGTTGGCGGCGGGGACGCGGCAGCCGTCGAAGAACAGCGTCGTCGTCGACGAGCCGCGGATGCCCATCTTCTTCTCGGGCTTGCCGACCGTGAGACCCTTCCAGCTGCGCTCGACGATGAAGGCGGTGATGCCTGTCTGCTTCGCCTCGGGACGCGTGTCGGTCCGGGCGAAGAGGATGAAGACGTCCGCGATGCCGCCGTTGGTGACGAAGTTCTTGGTGCCCCGGATGACGTAGTCGTCGCCCTCGCGGGTCGCGGTCGTGATGAGCGCGGCCGCGTCGGTCCCGCTGACGGGCTCGGTGAGCGAGTAGGCGCCGATCCACTCGCCCTTGGTGAGGCGGGGGAGGTACTTCTGCTTCTGCTCCTCGCTGCCGAACTTGAGGATCGGGCTCTGGCAGAGCGAGTTGTGGACCGACATCGTCACGCCCGTCGACGCGCAGGCCCGGTTGATCTCGAGTTGGACCAGCGCGAGCGCGAGGTTCGTGAGGCCCACGCCGCCGTAGGACTCCGGGGTCAGCATCCCCAGGAATCCGAGCGTGGCCATCTTGTCCAGCACGGTCCGCGGGATCTCGCCCTGTTTGTCGATCGACGAGGCGATCGGGGCGAGTTCCTTGTCGGCGAACTCGCGCGCGGTCTGCTGGATCAGCACTTCCTCGGGGGTCAGCGTGAAGCTCATGGACGTTCGACTCCCAGCGCAAGTCCGTTGCCGCCGCCCATGCAGAGCGTCGCGACGCCGCGGCGCAGCTTCCGGTCGATCAGGGCATGGAGCAGCGTGACGACGATGCGGGCGCCGCTCGCACCGATGGGGTGGCCGAGCGCGATGCCGCCGCCGTAAGGGTTCACCTTCTCCGGGTCGAGCTTGAGGTCGCGGATGCCCGCGATGGTGGACGCCGCGAAGGCTTCGTTGATCTCAATCAGGTCCGCGTCGGCCGCCTTCCAGGGATTGCGCCCGTCGAACTTGCGGACCGCGTCGATGGTCGAGACCAGGACCCACTTGGGGTCGACGCCCGCGGTCGCGTAGCCGGTGATC
>Ga0310813_10001257_pt1 | contig 15365 bp, 12 predicted proteins | sample YN3metagenome_FD_203086 | JGI IMG/M metagenome (GOLD analysis project Ga0310813, IMG submission 203086) | Soil microbial communities from experimental microcosm in Duke University, North Carolina, United States - YN3 | ecosystem: Engineered > Artificial ecosystem > Soil microcosm > Unclassified...
TCGGCAGTGGTCACCGCAACGCCTCCAGTCGCGCCGTGCGTGTCCACGCATCGGTCGACGGCGTCGCGGATGCCTCCCGTCCATTGCTCGTGCTTCCGTTTACTCGAGGCGTGTGGCGATCGCTGTCGGCGATGAGAGCGGCGACGAGCGCGGCGAGACGCGTCGTCTCGACCGGCGGCTTTCGTCCGATGAGCGACTCGAGGCGGCGCTCGAGCCATTGAATCTCGATCGCGCCGGCACGGAACTCTTCGTCCTCCATCACCCGAAGATGGAAATCACGCGACGACTCGATGCCGTCGATCGTGAGCTCGAGGAGGGCGCGGTGCATTCGGTCGATCGCGAGGTCGCGATTTGCCGCGTACACGATCAGCTTGGCCAACATCGGATCGTAGTGCAGTCCGATCTCCGATCCCGTCTCGATTCCGCCGTCCCATCGGACGCCCGGTCCAGATGGAACGCGCAGATAGCTGACGGTGCCCGTGGAGGGAAGAAACCCGTTCGCCGGATCTTCGCTCGTGATGCGGCACTCGATCGCCCAGCCGCGCGGGACGATGTCATCCTGCCGAAACGGAAGCGGCTCGCCGGCGGCAACGCGAATCTGCCATTGCACGAGATCGATGCCGGTCACGAATTCGGTGACCGGGTGCTCGACCTGAAGCCGCGTGTTCATCTCGAGGAAGTAAAAGTTGCCGTTACGCTCGAGCAGGAACTCGCACGTTCCGGCATTGACGTATCCGGCGGCCTTCGCGGCGCGCACCGCTGTTTCACCCATTCGGCGGCGCAACTCGGGCGTCACCGCCACGCTCGGTGCTTCCTCGATCATCTTCTGATGACGACGCTGAACCGAGCATTCTCGCTCGAGCAGCGAGACCATGTTGCCGTGCGTGTCGCCGAGGACCTGGATCTCGACGTGACGCGGGCCGACCACGTACTTCTCGACGTAGACCGCGTCATCACCGAAAGCATTTTTCGCCTCGCGGCGCGCGGCGTCGAGCGACGCACTCATTTCACTCGCTTCGCGCACGACACGCATGCCCTTCCCGCCGCCGCCGGCCGCCGCCTTGAGAAGCACCGGGTAGCCGAACTGCTTGGCGATTTCTTCCGCTTCCGCGGCGTCGCGCAGCGCCTCGGTCGTGCCGGGGACGACGGGCACGTCGGCGCCGATCGCCAGCTGACGCGCGGCGACTTTGCTCCCCATCGCGGCGATCGCTTCGGCCGGCGGGCCGATGAAGACCAGGCCCGCATCGCGAACGGCTCGCGCGAACCACTCGCGCTCGGAGAGAAATCCGTACCCCGGATGGATCGCTTGCGCGCCGGTTTGCTTCGCGGCTTCGATGATCCGCTCGCCATTCAGGTAGCTTTGCGACGACGGTGCGGGTCCAATGTGGACCGCCTCGTCGGCTTCGCGTACGTGCGGAGCGCGCGCGTCGGCGTCGCTGTACACGGCGACCGAAGCGATGCCCATCTCGCGGCACGCGCGGATGACGCGGAGCGCGATCTCCCCCCGATTGGCGACAAGGATCTTGGTGAACATCGCGCGGCTCAGAGCGGAATGTTGCCGTGCTTCTTCGGCGGATTCCGATCGCGCTTGGTGCGCAGCGTGTCGAGCGCGTCGATCAACCGCGGGCGCGTGTCGCGCGGGTCGATGATGTCGTCGAGGTAGCCGCGTCCCGCGGCGATGTAGGGATGCGCGAACTTATCGCGATACTCCTCGATCTTGGCGTCGGTCGCCGCCGTGGGGTCCGCGCTGTCGTTGATCTCCTTGCGGAACAGGATCTCGACCGCGCCCTTGGGACCCATGACCGCGATCTCCGCCGACGGCCAGGCGACGTTGAAGTCGCCGCGGATGTGCTTCGAGGACATGACGTCGTACGCCCCGCCGTATGCCTTGCGCGTGATGACCGTCAGCTTGGGGACGGTCGCCTCGCAGTAGGCGTAGAGGAGCTTCGCGCCATGCTTGATGATGCCGCCATGCTCTTGGGCGATGCCGGGGAGAAAGCCCGGCACGTCCTCGAACGTCACGAGCGGGATGTTGAACGCGTCGCAGAAGCGAATGAAGCGCGCGCCCTTGAGCGAGGCGTTGATGTCGAGCACTCCGGCGAGTATCGCCGGCTGATTGGCGACGACTCCGACGCTCGTGCCGCCGAGGTGGGCGAAGCCGCAGAGGATGTTCTGGGCGTACTCGCGCTGCACTTCGTAGAACACGCCGTCGTCGACGACGCGTCGGATGACGTCGTGCATGTCGTACGGCTTGTTCGTATTCTCGGGAACGACGTCGAGCAGGGCCTCGTCGCGACGATCGCGCGGATCCGTCCCCCGACCACGCGGCGGATCGTCGACGTTGTTCTGCGGGATGTAATGGAAGATGTCGCGAATCGCCGCGATGCACGCCGGTTCCGAGTCGTGCACGAAGTGCGCGACGCCCGACGTGCCGGCGTGGGTGTCCGCGCCGCCAAGCCGTTCCATCGTGACGTCTTCATGGGTGACCGTCTTCACGACGTTCGGGCCGGTCACGAACATGTACGACGTGCCGCGCGTCATGAAAATGAAGTCGGTGATCGCCGGCGAATACACCGCGCCGCCCGCGCACGGCCCGAGGATCGCCGAGATCTGCGGGATGACGCCCGAGGCGAGCGTGTTTCGCAAAAAAATCTCGGCGTAGCCGCCGAGGGAAACGACGCCTTCCTGGATGCGCGCGCCACCGGAGTCGTTGAGGCCGATGACCGGCGCGCCGTTGCGCATCGCGAGGTCCATGATCTTGACGATCTTCTCGGCGAACGCCTCGGAGAGTGAGCCGCCGAACACGGTAAAGTCCTGCGAGAACACATAGACCAGGCGGCCCTCGATGCGCCCGTACCCGGTGACTACTCCGTCGCCGTAGTACTTCTCCTGGTCGAGGCCGAAGTCGGTCGAGCGATGAACGACGAAGCGATCGAGCTCGACGAACGAGCCTTCGTCGAGCAAGAGGTCGAGCCGCTCGCGCGCCGACAACTTTCCCTTCGCGTGCTGGGCCTTGACGCGACGCTCCCCGCCCCCCTGCTCCGCCTCGGCAACACGCCGCTCGAGCAGTTCCAGTCGTTCACGCATGGTCATAGGCGTTCAACCTACCGGAAGCGTCGAAAAACACAAACGCCTTCCCGGCAAGTGATTGACAAGCGCCGGTGCGAGCGGCACTAGTCATCCGCCCCGCGCCAACCGGCGCGATGTCGAGCGCTTCACGCACCCCCGCCCCCAAAAGACTTTCCGCCGACCGATGCCGTCGACCCGACCCCGTGAAAAGGTGTCTGTGCGGGAAGCATGCGACCTCATGGCCCGCGTGGCGGCGCCGGATGCGCGTCGACGGATCCTCGAATCGCTGCGCGCCGGCGACGGACATCAGGCATCGCTCGACCGACTGCGACGCGCCATGCGCTCACACGTCTTTCCGCCGGGAGGCACGCGCGAGTTGGCGCGGGTCGTTCAGGCGCTCGATCAGCGGACGAAGAGCGAAGGGTTTCACGTTCTGGAGAGCTGGGACTACGTCGCGCATAGGTTCGCGGACGACATCATCCCCGTCCTCATGCTCGACCGATGTGCGGCGCTCGGGCGGGACGAGGAATCCGTCGACGCGACGCTGTCGATTCTCCTCGATCAATATTTTCTCTCGATACTCGGATTGCTTGTCGTACGAGCCTGGGACGATCCCAACCCCGGCGCGATCTTCGATGACGTTACGCGCCTGCTCGGGCTGCTCGGCGATCCATCGCATCGCTTCATCGATGACGCGGCGACACTCCTCCTCTTGGCGGTGTCACACTATCACCCGCGCGAGACGGCGTACGACGACCTGATCGCGCGGATCGCGACGCTCGACGCCGGGCATCGACTGCAATTCGCGCTTGCCTGTGCGCCGGTGATGAGCGGACATTTTCGATGGGGCCTGCGGTTCATGTACGGCCGCGACTTCGGACGCCTCCGCGACGACAACGTGGTGGACTATCCGTGGCTCCTCTTCGCCGTGCGCACGCTCGTCGAGGCATACGCTCGGTCGAGTGAGAGTTCGGCGGACCGCGCGCCGATTCTGGAAGGATTGCTGAGCGGCTTGAGCGCGGATCCGCGAGCCTTCACGGAGACCGTGCCGCGTTGCCTAAAAGCGCGCGAGCGGGATCACACGCTCGTTCGCACAGGGCTTCTCGATCGTCGCACCGAACTGCAAGCCGACTTCGAGATGGTTCGTCCATCGACGAAGTCGTATTCGCCGCTTGGCTTCGAGGTCAACTTTTTGTGCAACGCGCATGTGGCGATGGTGAACACAGCGGTGATGGATCACGCGCCGCACCCGTCGCTCGACGCGCTTCTCGCGACGCATCGAGCCGCCGGATTAGCGAATCACGACCTCGAGGGATTCGCCAGATCGCTCATGCGCTATGCCTCGGGGGGGGCCGAGCCGAACGCCAAGGTCACGGCGCTCATCGTCTACGACCCGCAAGACGCGCAGCACGCATACAACACGACGATGCACGTCCTCCGTGAGGCATGAATCCTCTGTCGCCTCAATGATCGGCGAGTAACGGAGTCTGGCGAAACCAACCGAGCCGCCGGGCGTTATGATTGATCATCCGGCCCACGCGGGCCGCCCCCCATCGATTGAGAAGGCGATGACCGACCCGCTCCGCGAACGAATCAGCGCCGCCATCGGCGCGCAGTACCGCATCGAGGACGAAATCGGACGCGGCGGTATGGCGATCGTCTACCGCGCCCAGGATCTCCGGCTCAACCGGGCTGTGGCGCTGAAGGTGTTGCCGCCCGACTTGGCGCTCGATCAGGCGGTGCGATCGCGCTTCCGGCGGGAAGCCCAAACGTCGGCGCAGCTGTCACATCCGCACATCGTGCCGATCTACGACGTCGGCGAGGCCGACGGCATCGTGTATTTCGTCATGGCGCTCGTCACCGGCGGCAACCTTGGGAGCCTTCTCGAGCAACGGCCACTGCGCGCCGTCGACGAAGTGCGCCGGATCCTCGCTGAGGTCGCCGACGCGCTCGCCTATGCGCACCTCCGCGGCGTGATCCACCGCGACATCAAGGCCGACAACATTCTGCTCGAGTCCGAGGGCGGCCGGTCGATGGTGACCGACTTCGGTATCGCGCGCGCTATGGAGGGCGGAGCGCGACTCACGCAAACCGGGATCGCCGTCGGAACACCGACGTACATGTCGCCCGAACAGGCGGTCGGTGACCGGCACGTCGACGGGCGCACCGACGTCTACTCGCTCGGCGTCGTCGGCTACCAAATGCTGACCGGCCGCGTGCCATTCACCGCGGGTAATGCGATGGCGCTGCTCCTCAAGCACGTGAGTGAGCGTCCGCAGCCGATCCTCGAGCTGCGCCCCGAGACGCCGCGCGCACTCGCTGAAGCGGTGGAACGCGCGATGGCCAAAGCGGCGGACGCGCGGTGGCCGACGGCCGCTGCGTTTCGCGAAGCGCTGCTTTCGGGCGACGTCGGCTCGGCTTGGCGCGCCGAGCAACGAGAGCCGGTCCGCTACATGTCACCCGTGCCTCGATCGGGACGACGAGATGCACCGCTGGCTGTTCGAGCTCCGGCGGACGCGCGACCCCCGGTGTCGAACGGGGACTCGTCTACGCCGCTGCTCGAGATGGAAGCGTCCCATCTCGCTAGTCTGACGCCGGAACAGCGCGCGGACCTGCGCCTCTGGAACGGACGAGTGAATCTCCTCGACCGGGTGAAGTTCGCCCGGCGGTATGCCCTGCTGACGGGGGTGATGACGATCGTCGGGTTCGGCGCGATTGCCGGGGCCGCGGACGTTCCGCCGCTCGCACTTTCGCCGATCGTGCCGCTCTATATGTGGTTCAACTTGTGGCGTCGCGGTCAGTCGCTCCAACTGCGCGGGCTTCGTCCGCGCCGCGTCTTTCTGTCGCTGCGCGCGCGGTGGGCGTTCCCGGCGCTCGCATCCGCGGCCACGCCTTCCGCACGAGAGCTGGAGAAGCTCGCCACCCGCGCCGTGCTCGACGGCCCGTTCGGCGACCTCATTCGTCGCGCCGCGGGCGACCGTGCCGCGATCGCCGAGATCGTCGGCAAGATGTCGAAGGACGACCGAGCGCTCGTCCCCGACATCAAACCCACGGCGGACGCCCTTCTCGAACGCGTCGTCGGACTCGCGCGCGCCATTCACAACATGGAGAGCGACGTCGACACGGCGCAGCTCGCGGACCTCAACGCTCGCATCGCGTCGTTGCGCGGCGACTCCGAGAGCCCTGAGGAGGAACGTCGCGTGGCGCTGCTGCATCATCAGCGCGATACGCTCGACGAATTGGCGCGACGTCGTACCGCGATGATCAAGCAAATGGAAAGCGCCGGTCTCACGCTCGGAAACCTGCGGCTGGATCTGATCCGACTTCGTTCGGCGGGAGTCGGGGCCTCGATCCGAGAGGTGTCGTCGGCGACGCAGCAGGCACGCGCGCTCTCCAATGAGATCGACACTTTCTTGGCCGCGGCCGAGGAGCTTCGCGAGCTTTAGCCTGAACGGTGTCGAAATAAAAACGCCCTCGGATTTCCGAGGGCGTTTTCTTTTGCCAGCGACTCGAGCTACTCGACGTCGACGACCGACATGTCGACCGGCGGATAGCCCATGTCCGTCTCAGACTCCATCGGGATGATCTTCGACGGCGTCTCGGGACGCGGCGGCTGCTCTTCCGGAATGTTCGTCACGCCGAGCACGATGCGGCGATGGATCGGATCCACCTCGAGCACGCGCAGGTCGAGACGCATCGTCTCGTAGACAACGTCGGTTGGGCTGTTCACCGGCTTCCCCGTGACCGACAGCTGCGAGAGCGGAACGAAGCCTTCGATATCATTGCCGATGTCGACGACGACGCCTTTGTCCATCAAGCGCACGACCGTGCCCGTGAGCTCCATCCCAACCGGATAGTTCTCGCCGATGCGAAGCCACGGATCTTCCTCGGCCTGCTTGAGCCCGAGGCTGATGCGCTTGTTGTCGCTGTCGATGTTCAGGATCACGACGTCGACGGTGTCGCCCTTCTTCACGACTTCCGACGGATGCTGCACGCGCTTCGTCCAGCTCATGTCGGAGATGTGAATGAGGCCGTCGATGCCCGGCTCGATCTCGACGAACGCGCCGAAGCTGGTGAGGTTGCGCACCTTGCCGTTGATGCGCGTGCCGACCGGGTAGCGGAGCGGCAACACCATCCACGGATCCTGCTCGGTCTGTTTCATGCCGAGCGAGATCTTCTCTTCGTTCGGATCGACCTTGAGCACGACCGCTTCGATCGTCTCGCCGATGCTGACGAGCTTCGACGGGTGACGGACGTTGCGCGTCCAGCTCATCTCGCTGATGTGCACCAAACCTTCGATGCCCGGCTCGAGCTCGATGAACGCGCCGTAGTTCGTGATCGACACGACCTTGCCGGCGACGCGCGTGCCGACCGGATACTTGTCGGCGACGTCCTTCCACGGATAGCTCTGGAGCTGCTTGAGCCCAAGGCTGATACGCTCGCGCGTCCAGTCGATGTCGAGGACTTTGACTTCGAGCTCCGCACCGATCTGGACGAGCTCCGACGGATGTGAGATGCGTCCCCACGACATGTCCGTGATGTGGAGCAGGCCGTCGACGCCACCGAGATCGATGAACGCACCGAAATCGGTGATGTTCTTGACGATGCCCTTCCGCACCTGATCCTTCTCGAGCTCCTTCATCAACTTCTCGCGCTTGCCGGCGCGCTCGTTTTCGAGGATCACTCGGCGCGAGACGACGATGTTGCGGCGGCGCTTGTTGAGTTTGATGATCTTGAATTCGAACTTCTGGCCGAGCAGCTCGTCGATGTTCGGCACGCGGCGGAGCGCGATCTGCGAACCCGGGAGGAACGCGTCGACGCCCATGAGGTCGACGACGACACCGCCCTTGATCTTCTTGACGAGGGTGCCTTCCACCGGCTGGTCGGTCTCATACGCGACGCGGATCTTCTCCCACACGCGCATGAAGTCGGCTTTCTTCTTCGACAGGACGACGGAGCCTTCCTGGTCCTCGAGGTGCTCGAGCAGGACTTCGACTTCGTCGCCCGGCTTGAGATCCGGATGATCCTTGAACTCTTCGAGCGGAACGCTGCCCTCGGACTTAAAGCCGATGTCGAGGACGACCATGTTGTCGCGAATCTCGAGCACTTTGCTCTTCACGATCTCGCCCTCGTCGATCGACGCGAGCGTACCGTTATAGAGCTCCATCATCGTCTCGTATTCTTCCGACGAGTATTCGTCGTCGTAGAGTTCGGGACGGCGGTTGGCGAGCGGGCGAAGCTGCGCGCGCTGCGCGTCGCGCTTTTCGCGCTCCGAGAGCGTTCCTGTTGCGGTGGCGGTGGAGGTTTCGAGCTCTGGCATACCGAAGTGAGTGTCTCCCGACTGATCGCGGAAGGTTTAGGCTCGCCGCGTGCGAGGTTGAATGGATACCAAAACAATCAGCGTTTAGGGCAAACGCCGCGAACCGTCAAAGATACCCTCGGCCATATTATCCGTCAACTGCAGAAGTCTTGTCAGGACGCCGAGTTACGGCCTTGGCGAGGGCCACAATCCGCTCGACCTGCTCTTCCTGCGTCAAATACGTGGTGTCGATGAGGATCGCGTCGGTCGCCTGAACCGTTTGCGTCGCGTCCTTCGCGTCCCGATGCACTAACGCGTCCGTCTCGGCGGCGATCTCATCCTCGGTCGGGTGACGATCGAGACGCTGGATGAGCCGGCGCCGTGCCCGCTCCCAGGGATCGGCGACGAGAAAGACCTTGAGGTCGGCGTTCGGGAAGACGACCGTGCCGATATCCCGGCCATCCACCACCACGTCGCGCGCGCCGGCCGAGAGTCGGACCAACTCGTTCACCCAGTTTCGTACCCGCGGCATTTGGGCCACCCGCGATACCTGCTTCGTGACCTCGATGCTCCGCAACGCTGCATCGCACGGCGCTCCGTCGAGCAGCGGTGAAAAGGTGCCCTCCGCGGGAACAAAAGTGATGCGATTGGCGGACTGAAGCACCATTTCTTCCGTCCACTGCTCCGGGTCGACAACGTCGCGTTGCTCCAGCTGGGCCGCCGTCGCCGCGCGATAGAGCGATCCCGAGTCGACGTGGTGAAAGCCGAGACGTCGCGCGACCCACTGCGCGGTCGACGACTTGCCGGATGCGGCCGGGCCATCGATGGCGATGACGACATTGCGCTCGGTCACGCGACCACCCGCTCGAGATCGCTCCAGAAGTTCGGATACGATACGGCGACGCAATCGCGGTCGTCGATCGCGATCGAGTTGCCGCGCGCCGCGGCGAGAACGCCGAACGCCATGGCCAGCCGGTGATCTCCGTGCGTGACCACTCGTCCCTCGAGGGGACGATCGGATCCGCGGATCCGGATGCCATCCGGGAGCTCTTCGGCGTCGGCGCCGATCGCAAGGAGGTTGTCGACGACCGCCGTGATGCGATCGCTTTCTTTGACGCGCAGCTCGCCGGCACCGGTGATCAATGTTTCGCCCCGAGCGCGCGTCGCGATGCAGGCGAGGAGTGGCAGCTCGTCGACCATCGACGGGACACGCGCGCCTTCCACGGCGCTGCCGACCAGTGGACCAGGCGAGACGATCAGATCGGCGACCGGTTCCCCGCCGACGATGCGTCGATTCTCCTCTCGCACGTCCGCGCCGGCGAGACGCAGTTGGTAGAAGAAGCCTTTGCGGGTCTCGTTGACGCAGACGTTGTCCAAGCGAATCGAACCTTCGTCGGCGACCGCGGCGAGGCCGGCGAAGAAAGCCGCCGAGGAGGGATCGCCGGGTACCTCGACGTCCGTCGCATCGATCTGCTCGGTCGGGTCGAGGACAATGCGCTGGTCGCGGACCGACACTCGCGCGCCGCGCGCCGCCAGCATTCGCTCGGTGTGATCGCGCGTCATCACCGGTTCGACGACGTCCGCGCGCACGCCGGCGAGGAGCGCCGCGAGAAGAATTGCACTCTTGACCTGCGCGCTCGCCGTTTCGCTCGTCCAGGTCAGGCCGTGCAGCCGACCGCCGTGAATCGTCATCGGCAGGCCGCCGTGCTCGGGGAGCTCGACCATCGCCCCCATCGCTTCGAGCGGCCGTGCGACGCGACGCATCGGCCGACGGCTGAGGCTCGCGTCTCCGACGAACGTGGCGTGAATGGGCAGCGCGGCGACAACGCCGGCCATGAGCCGCGTCGTGGTTCCACTGTTGCCGCAGTCGAGCGGGGACGCCGGCTGTGTCAGTCCGCGCAAGCCGACGCCCCGCACCGACATCTCCGCCGCCAGCTCGGGGATCTGAGCGCCGAGCGCGCGCAGCACGCCCGCCGTCGAGTGGACGTCGGCGGATTGGAGAATTCCCCGAACGCGCGATTCGCCCTTCGCAATCGCGCTCAAAATGAGGGACCGGTGCGAGATCGATTTGTCGCCGGGAACGCGGAGTGTTCCGTGGACTTTCATCGCAGCCACGATTCCAGCGTCGTCGCGAGGTCGGTCTTCTCGTCGCGATATTTCACGATGATCGGCGCCTGCAGGCTCAGGTGCTGATCGGCGCCCCATCCGCTGGCGATCGCCCGCGCTCCCGGTACGACGACCGCGTTTTCAGGGATCTCTAACGGCCGTTCGGGTGAGGCGCGATACACGGTTTCACGAACCAGATCGAACACCGGCGTCCCGCGCGTCAGCACCGCCCCCGCCGCGATCACCGCGCCGCGCCGGACGATCGTCCCTTCGTACACGCCGCAGTTCCCGCCGATCAGGACATCGTCTTCGATGACCACGGGGGCGGCGTTCACCGGCTCGAGCACGCCGCCGATTTGCGCCGCGGCGCTCACGTGCACGCGCTCGCCGATCTGCGCGCACGATCCGACGAGCGCGTGCGAGTCGATCATTGTTCCCGTGCCGACGTGCGCGCCGACGTTGATGTACATCGGGGGCATGCACACGACCCCCGCCGCAACGAATGCGCCGCGACGCACCGACGATCCTCCAGGCACGATTCGCACATTGTCGGCCGCGCGAAAGCGCCGCGGCGGATAGGTGTCCTTGTCGACGAAGCGCAGCGTCTCACCCGACTCGGTGAGTTTGCCGATCCGAAACCCCAGGAGAATCCCGCGCTTCACCCAGGCGACGGCGCGCCACTCGGCGCCGACGCACGACGCCGCACGCACCTCTCCGCGCTCGAGGGCGTCGAGCAATTCATCCACCGCCGACGCGGCGTCCTTCGGCAACACCTCGCCCGCCGCTGTCCCGGCATAGCGATCGATACGCTCGCTCAGTTCGCCGACGTTCACTTCAGCGCCTCGGCGGTTTGAAGCGCGGCGCGGACCGCGGCGGCATGCGTCTCCGCCATCGGCACGAGCGGTAGGCGAAGGTGATTCTGAATTCGCCCCATCATCGCCAGCCCCGCCTTCACGGGGAGAGGATTCGACTCGATGAACGCCGCCCGCATCCAGGCAAGGAGCTGAAAGTGCAGCGCTCTGGCGCCGTCGAAGTCGCCGGCCCGCATTTTCTCGCACAGCCGCGCCATGAGTCGCGGCGTCGCGTTCGAGACGACCGAAACGATTCCATCACCACCCAGCGCCATCACCGGCAGCGTGAGCTCGTCGTCACCCGACAGCACGGAGAAGCCGCCCGGCCGGCCTCGTATGAGGTCGGCAATCTGAGACAGCGAACCGGACGCTTCTTTCACGGCTGCAATGCCCGGGATCGCCGCCATCGCGATCGTCGTCTTCGCTTCGATGTTGCTGCCGGTTCGCCCGGGCACATTGTAAATCACGATCGGGAGGTCGACCGCCTCGGCGATCGCGCGATAATGCGCGACGATCCCGCGCTGCGGCGGCTTGTTGTACATCGGCGACGTGTGAAGTAGGTGCGTCGCACCCGCGTCGCGCATTCGATGCGAAAGCTCGATCGCCTTTTTCGTGTCGTTGCTGCCGGCGCCGGCGACGACCGGCACGCGGCCGCGCGCTTGCTCCACGGTGACGCGCACGACGCGCTCATGCTCCTCGAGCGTCATCGTCGCCGCTTCGCCCGTGCTGCCGCACGGCACCAGGAAATGAATTCCCTCAGCGATCTGCCAATCGACCAGCGCGCGCAGCGCGGTTTCGTCGACGGAACCGTCCGCGTTGAACGGAGTGACGAGCGCGGTGCCGCACCCGGTGAGGCGGTGTGGTGTGTCAGGCATGGGTCGAGGATTCGAGGACGTCCTTCATCGTGAAAACGCCGCGCCGGCCGATGAGCCATGCGGCCGCGACCAGCGCGCCCTGCGCGAAGACACGGCGGTCTCGCGCGACATGCTGCAACCGAACCTGCTCGAACTGGGCGTCGAAGATGACTTCGTGAATGCCGGGCACCGAGCCGACGCGCACGCTGGTGATCGGCATCTCTTTCCCGCTCGCCGCCGCGGCGGCCTTCGCCAATGTGAGCGCGGTTCCGGACGGAGCGTCTTTCTTCGCGCTGTGGTGTGTCTCGATCATGTGTGCGTCGAAGCCGGGCGCGGCGGCGAAGAGCTCGGCCGCTCGAACAAGGACCTGCTCGAAGATGTTCACCCCGAGCGAAAAGTTCGTCGCGGCGAGAAGCGCGCCGTTCGACGCGTTGACGTCCCGCCGCACGTCGTCGAGATGGTCGTACCAGCCGGTGGTGCCGACGACCACAGGACAACCGGCCGCGACGATCGCGCGAACATTGGCGGGGGCGGCCTCGGGAACGGTGAACTCGACGGCGACCTGCGCGCCGTTGAGCATCTCCGTGGTGAGCCCGGAAGTCAGCTCGGCGTGACCGAGGCGCGCTACGACCTCGAACTGCTGGGTCGCGGCAAGATCGGCAATCGCCCGCCCCATCTTCCCCATGCCGACAATCGCTAGCCGTCGTGTCATCACGTGCTCCCACCGAAAAAAGCCGCGTGCAAGCGGCGCATCGCCGGCTTCACCTGATCGTCGTCGACGACCATCGTGAGGTTGATGCCGGTCGCGCTGAGCGACAGCATGTGGACGCGGACATCACCCATCGCCTCGAGCGCGGTCGACATGGCGTGGCCCCCCTGCGCGATCGCACCACCGACCACGGCCACGATCCCGCGATTGCGCTCGAGTGTCACGTCGCCGAGCCGCCGAAGATCACTCACGATCACGTCGATTTGCGACGCGTCATCGACCGTGAGCGAGACCGATACCTCCGACGTGGCGACGACATCGACCGACGTGCGATGCCGCTCGAAGACGTCGAACAGCTCACGCAGAAATCCCTCCGTGAGCAGCATGCGCGGCGACCCGACCTTGATCAGCGTCACATCGTTCTTGCCGGCGATCGCGCTGACGGCACGCTTCGGCGCGTCGAAGGTGATCTTCGTGCCCTTCCCATCCGGTCGGCGCGAATTGAGGACGAAGACGGGAATGCCGAGGCGGACGGCGGGTGCAATTGTGTTCGGATGCAGAACCTTCGCGCCGAAGGACGCCAACTCCGCCGCTTCGTCGAAGGCGATCTGCTCGAGCACTTTCGATTCCGGAACGACGCGGGGGTCGGCCGTCAGGATGCCGTCGACGTCGGTCCAGATCTCGATCGCATCGGCGCCCATCGCGGCGCCGAAGAGCGAGGCGCTGTAGTCGCTGCCTCCGCGTCCGAGCGTCGTCGTGATGCCCGTTCCCTGGCTCGAGCCGATGAAGCCTCCGAGCACGGGCACCTTGCCCTCGCGGACGAGTGGAAGCACGGACTGACGACAGGATTCGGCGATCGCGTCGGGCTGCGGTTCGGCACGAGTGAAGGTCGCGTCCGTGATCATCACCGTGCAGGCATCGACATGGACCGCCGGAACTCCCTGCTGCTGAAACGCCGCCACGCAGAGCAACGACGACATCTTCTCACCGAACGATGAGATGGCGTCGAGACTCCGCGGCGTCAGGTCGCCGAGTGTCGCGAGCGCTTCGGCGAGGTGCGCGAGCTCGTCGGCCATCGCGCTCAACTCGGCGATCGTCTCCGTGGCCCGTTCGCCTTCGCCGAGCAGACGCGTCGCCTGCTCCATGTGACGGGCCCGCAGGCTCTCGACCGTGCCGAGCGCGCCGATGAGATGTCCCTTGGCGGCCTGCTCGGCGAGGGCAATGAGCGTATTGGTAACGCCGGCCAGCGCGGATACGACAACGACAGCTCCTTGATCGACGCGCGTCGAGACGATGCGCCCCGTTCGCGCGATGGCTTCGGCGTCGCCGACCGACGTACCGCCGAACTTGAGGACGATCACAGCCCGTCGAGCAGACCGCGGCGCGCCATCAGCTCGGCGTTCAGCACCGAGGCGCCCGCGGCGCCACGAATCACGTTGTGCCCCATCGCGACGAGCTTCACGTCGAAGATCGGATCGGGCCGAATGCGGCCGACAGTGACCGTCATGCCGCCTCCACGGTCAACTTGCCGACGCGGCTGCGGATGATCCGGGGACGCGCTCACTTCGAGCGGACGCTCGGGCGCGCTCGGCAAGCCGCGCGCGATCTCCGCACCGCGCCATTTCGCAATCGCCTCGCTTACCTCCTCGGGACTCGCCGGACGCGCGAGACCAACCGACATCACCACCGTGTGGCCATGTTCGACCGGAACGCGATTGGCGTGCGCGCTCACCGGAAAATTCGCGCTGTGAACGGACGCGCCGTCGCTCGTGCCGAGGAATTTGCAAACCTCGCCCTCGATCTTCGGCTCTTCGTCCCCGATGTAAGGAATCACGTTGCCAAGGATGTCGAGCGACGCGACGCCGGGATACCCCGCGCCGGAGATCGCCTGCATCGTCGCGACGACGAGCTTCGTGATGCCGAATGTCTGATGGAGCGGCGCGAGGGGAAGCGCCGTGACGATCGCCGAGCAGTTGCCGTTGGCGACGATAGCGCCCTTCCATCCGCGCGCCTTTCGCTGCGCCCCGAGTACGTCGAGATGATCGGGATTTACTTCGGCGATGACGAGCGGGACGTCCGGCTCCATGCGGAAGTTCTTCGCATTGGTGAGCACGGTTTTGCCGGCGCACGCGAACGCCGGCTCGGCCGTCGCGGCCGCCGTCGAATCCAGGGCCGAGAAAACGATATTCGCCGAGATCTCCGCCGGATCGCACGCGCGAACGGTCATGCCCGCGACGCGTGACGGCATGGCGTCGGCCCCGATCCAGCGCGCCGCCTCGGCATACGGTTTTCCCGCCGAGCGCTCGGACGCCGCAACCTCAATGAGCTCGAACCAGGGGTGGTGCTCGAGCAGGCGAATGAACGCCTGGCCCACGGCGCCGGTGGCTCCGAGGACCGCGACCTTGCGACGCTGACCGCCGGGCGGGCCTTCTGGTCTCGTGCTCATGGCGCGAGCACCGCCTTTACGATTCGCTCAT
>Ga0310813_10001259_pt1 | contig 15357 bp, 11 predicted proteins | sample YN3metagenome_FD_203086 | JGI IMG/M metagenome (GOLD analysis project Ga0310813, IMG submission 203086) | Soil microbial communities from experimental microcosm in Duke University, North Carolina, United States - YN3 | ecosystem: Engineered > Artificial ecosystem > Soil microcosm > Unclassified...
ATGAACGACCGATGGCTTCGCTGGTTCCAGCCGACGCGCCGAGATCCGAAGCGCGACGTCGACGAGGAGATCCAATTTCATCTCGACGCGCGCATCGCCGATCTCGTCTCGCGCGGTGCGTCGCCCGATGACGCCCGGCGCCAGGCCCTCAGCGAATTCGGCGATGCCGACGCGGTGCGTGCCGACACCGTCCGGATCGACGAACGGATAATCCGCCGCGAACGGCGGGCCGACTGGATCTCCGAGTTCATACGCGACGCGCGCCTGGGCTTCCGCTCACTCCTCCGCACGCCGGCTTACACGATCACCACCGTCCTGTGCGCCGCGCTCGGGATCGGCGTCACCGGCGCGATCGTCTCCGCGTCGTATTCGATCCTCGTCCGGCCGTTGCCGTACCCGCACGACGAACAGCTCGTCACCATCTACTCGGACAATCCCGGCCACGGCTACAAGAGCGTCAACATCTCGTGGCCGGATTTCGTCGACTGGCGCGACCGCAACCAGACGTTCAGCGGGATCGGCATCTTCACGTGGAACTCCAATACCATCACCGGCGGTTCCGGCGACGCGGAGCGCGTGACGGGGTCGGAGATCTCGCCGAATCTGTTCGCGATCCTCGGTGTGCGTCCGGCGTTCGGACGACTGTTTCTTCCGAATGAAGATGACCGCGGGCGCGCGCCGGTCACGCTGATCAGTCATCGGCTCTGGCTCCGACGGTTCGGTGGCGACTCCACGCTTGTCGGACGCACGATCAACCTCGACGGCCGCGCGCACACCGTCGTCGGGATCATGTCCCCGGGGTTCAACTTTCCCGATCGCGGCGACGTCTGGGTGCCGTTCAAGACGGATCCGGCCCTCGAGCGTCACGGCAATCGTGGCTACGCCGGAGCGATCGGCCGCATCAAGGCGGGTGTGACTGTCGCGCAAGCGAGCGCCGACCTCCATCGTATCGACGCGCTGCTCGCGCGCGAGGTTCCCGACGAGAACGAGGGCTGGCAGGCCGGCGTGCTCACCATGCGCGACGATCTCGTCGGCGACCTTCGTCGGCCGCTCGAGGTATTTCTCGTCGCCGTGGCCATGGTCCTGCTCACCGTCTGCGCGAATCTCGCGAATCTGATGCTGGCGCGCGGGGCGGCGCGCGGGCGCGAAGTGGCGATTCGTGCCGCGCTCGGCGCGTCGCGTGGCCGCATCGTGCGACAACTCATGACCGAGAGTATCGTCACCGCGGTCCTCGGCGGCGTCCTCGGCGTCGCGATCGCGTGGTGGGGCGTGCGCCTGTTGCGATTCGCGTTCCCGGATCAGTCGCCGCCGTTCTACGTGAAGCTCGGGCTCGACGCCGTCGCCATCGCGTTCATCGTGGTGATCACGCTCGTCACGGGAATTCTGTTCGGCAGTGTTCCAGCGCTGCGAACGGCGCGCACGAACCTCGATACCACGTTGCGCGAAGGCAGCCGAGCCGCGGGGACGGGACTGCATCGCTCTCGTCTCCGCGGTGCGCTCGTCGTGAGCGAGATCGCGCTCTCGGTCGTGTTGATGGTCGGCGCCGCGCTGCTCGCTCGTAGTTACAAGAATCTCGCCGGGAGCGATCTCGGGTTCGACGAACACCACGTCCTCTCGGCCCGCATCACGCTGCCGTCGAGCGACTACGCGACGCGTGGCGAAGCGGCGGTCTTCTATCAGCGACTGCTCACCGATCTCCGCCGGCTTCCCGACGTCGTATCGGTCGGATCGGCTCAAGGAATTCCCTTCAGCGGATGGAACGTGCAGGGCGAGGCGCACGTCGAAGGCGCGCCGCCGCCGAAGCGCGGCGACGAGCTGATCGCGCACTACCAGTACGTGACGCCGGACTACTTCAAGACGATCGGCGTTTCGTTGGTGCGCGGCCGTTGGTTCAACGACGCCGATCGCGATTCGCTGAACCCGGTCGTCCTCGTGAACGAGTTGATGGTTGCCAAGGCGTTCGGCGGACACGATCCGATCGGGAAGCGCATGGGCAGCAGCGGGAGCGATCACGCGGCGACTGTCGTCGGGGTCATCAAGGATTTTCGGCACTATCGGTTGCCCGAGCCGATGGGACCGGCGGTCTATTACCCGTACGCCTCCTACCCCGGCCGGCAACAGACCATCGTTGTCCGTACCGCGCATGACCATCCGCAAACGCTCATCCCGGAGCTCCGCGCGGCCGTTCGCTCCATCGACAAGCGCGTGGCGCTCTATCAAGTCCAGACGTTCGACGAAGTCGTCTCCCGCTCATTCTGGCGACAGCGACTGCAGGGCAATGTCGTGACCGTCTTCGCCGCCCTCGCGCTCTGCCTGGCGTGCATCGGTCTCTACGGCGTCATCTCCTACGCCGTCGCGCAACGCACTCGCGAGCTCGGTGTCCGCATTGCCCTCGGAGCGTCGCGCGGGCGAGTCGTCTGGCTGGTGGGGAGACAAAGTGCGCGGCTCGTGGTCGCCGGAGTGGCCTTCGGATTGATTGCCGCCTATTTCGCGGTCGGCCTGCTCTCGTCGCTACTCTACGGCGTGCGGCCAACCGATCCGGGGACCTTTGCGCTGGTGCCGGGAGTTCTGGCTGTCGTGGCGTTTCTGGCTGCGGTGATTCCGGCCGCTCGGGCGGCGAGAGTCGATCCGATTATCGCGATGCGATCGGAGTAGGCCACTCTATTGTCCCATCGTATAACACCATGCCTCCCCCTCCAGCACCGTCTCTCCCGTCTGCCGCGTGACCCCAATCCGCAACTGCGTCACCGGCTTCGTCGCGTGCACGCTCACCACCTCGGCCCGGGCGGTGATCGTATCGCCGATGTAAACGGGCGCCGTGAATTTCCACTGCTGACTGAGAAACACTGAACCCGGCCCCGGCAAATCCATCGCCACCAGCGCGTGTAGCAGGCCGGTCGTCAGCCCGCCCTGCACGACGAGCCCACCGAAGCGAGTGGCCTTCGCGAAGGCCTCATCGAAATGCAGCGGATTGTAATCGCCCGTGAGCTCGGCGAAGCTCTTGACGTGCGCCTCAGTAAGGGTCAACGACCGCTGTGCTGTCTGGCCAACTACTGGTCGCATCATGTTCTCCGCTGCGGAACGCGCGCGAGTTTTTCCACGCGTCGGGGATGTCGTCGACACCGTTGATGTGAATGCCGAGGTCTTGAAGCAGTCCGTCCTCGAGACCGTAGATCAAGCCGTTGACCGAGACGGACTGTCCGCGGGACCAGGCGTCGCGCACGACCGTCGTGTGGCTGATGTTGAGCACCTGCTCGATCACGTTCAACTCGCACAGGCGATCGTGCCGGTCGTCGACGCTATGCAGCGCTCGGAGCTCCTGGTGGTGTTTGTCCCGAACGTCTTGGACGTGACGCAGCCAATTGTCGACGAGGCCGAGCCGGTCGTCGCGCAACGCGGCGAGGACGCCGCCGCATCCATAGTGGCCGCACACGATGATGTGTCGAACGCGCAGTACGTCGACCGCGAACTGGATGACCGAGATCGAGTTGAGGTCGGTATGGACGACGACGTTGGCGACGTTGCGGTGTACGAACAGTTCGCCCGGTAACAGCCCGACGATCTCGTTCGCCGGCACGCGACTATCCGCGCAGCCGACCCACAGGAACTGCGGCGACTGCTGATGCGTGAGCCTGGAGAAAAACTCGGGGTCCTCTCGAGTCATCTTCTCCGCCCAAGCGCGGTTATTCGAGAACAACTCCTCTAGGCCGTGCATCCCCCGTCCCGTGTTCATGTCCCCTGTCCCGTCCTCCGACTCGGACATTACCTTCCATCGTCTTCATTGTGTAGCCATGACGTGCTCGCCTACCTGAACGGGCAGTTTCTTCCGCGCGCCGCCGCCGCCGTCCCGGTCGAAGACCGAGGATTCGTCTTCGGCGACGGCGTCTATGAGGTGTGGCGCGTCGTCGGTGGACGCCTGTTCGAGACCCAGCGCCACCTCGCCCGCCTGAGCTCGGGGCTCAGCGAGCTGCGCATCCAGGCGCCGGAGCTCGTCGACCCCGACCGACTCACGGCGATCGCCGATCGGCTCCTGACCGACGACGCCCTGCTCGATGGCGAAGCGACGTTCTACGTCGAAATCACGCGCGGCGTGGCGCCGCGGACTCACCAGTTTCCATCCGGCAAGATCGCGCCGACCGTGTTCGCGATGGCGAACCGGTTCAAGCCGGCCGAGGAACTGCGACGATCGGGCGCCACCTGCATCACGATGCCGGACGTCCGCTGGCTCCGCTGCGACATCAAGACGATTCAGCTTCTGCCGAACGTGCTCGGGAAGCAGGCGGCGGCTGAAGCCGGCGCGCTCGACGTGTTGTTCGTGCGCGACGGCGTGATCACGGAGACGTCGCACGCCAACGTGCTCGCCGTGATCGACGGTGTGATTCGGACGCATCCGACGAACCACCTGATCCTTCCCGGCGTCACGCGCGCCGTCGTCCTCGAGATCGCGCGCGACCTGAGGCTTCAAGTCGACGAGACGCCGTTCTTGCCGCGCGACCTCACGCGCGCGAGCGAAGTCTTTCTCGCCGGCACGACGACCGACGTGATGCCGATCGTCCGCGTCGACGACGTCGTCATCGGCGACGGGAAGCCCGGCTCTATCGCGACGACGCTCTTCCGCGAGCTGCGTCAACGCCTCGACGCGTTGGCGCCGACTCGTTCCAGCCGCGCCGCCGCGACGGCATCGGCCTGATCCTCGACGCCGCGTGTCCGGAACGACCTTCGACGCGCTGCTCCAAGCGGCGGTGCAGCACCAACAGGCGCTCGCCGCGCTGCGAAGACTCTGGGCCTACGTAACACTCGGCGCGACCGGCATCATCACCGAGGAGGCGACGCCGCTCATCGGCGGCCTCGCCGCGCACGACCGTTACCTGCGTATCACGATGGTCATGTTCTCGGTCGCCCTCGGAACATGGATCGCCGACCTCGGGTTGTACTATGTGGGACGTTGGCGGGGGCGTTGGGCGCGTCGGCGCTGGCCGCGGCTGCGGACGTGGATGGTTCGCACTTTCAGGATCGTACGACGCCACCCATGGCGCGTCTCGATCGCCGTGCGATGGGCCTACGGATTACGGCTGACGCTGCCAATCGCCTGCGGCGCGGCGCGGGTGCCGCTTCCGATCTACCTCATCGGGAGCGCGATCAGCGCCGTCACTTGGGCGGTGGTCTTCACGTTGCTCGGCTGGGCCTTCGGCCGGACAACGCTCATCATTCTCGGTCATGTCCGGCGCTATGAGAACTATTTGGTTGGATTGATCGTACTATTATTGGCGATCGTGTTCTACATCATGCGCGAACGCCACGTCGAGGATGAAGTCGTCGAGGTGCTGTCGTCGGGCGATACCGCGGAAATGCCCACGGCGCCTCAACCTCCCTCGACCACCACGCAAGCGGAACAAGAACCGGAGACATGATGCGTTTAATGATGCGCGCGACCTTGGGCCTCGCCCTGACGACCGGACTGATCGCGGCCAGCCGGCCGGCGTTCTACGCGCCGGCCAAGACGGAGACGATCGTCTTCGCGGGCGGCTGCTTCTGGGGCGTGCAGTCGGTTTTCCAGCACACCAAGGGCGTCGTGAGCGCCACGTCGGGATACGCGGGCGGAACCGCCGCCAAGCCGTCGTACGAGGAGGTCAGCTCGGGTCAGACCGGCCACGCCGAGTCGGTCAAGGTCGTGTTCGATCCGTCGCAGGTCAGCTATGAGCAATTGCTCAAGATCTTCTTCAGCGTCGTCCACGACCCGACACAGCTGAACCGGCAAGGACCGGATGTCGGCACGCAGTACCGCTCCGCCGTGTTCTATCTGACCGACGAACAGAAGCAGGCGACCGAGGCCTACATCGCCCAGCTCACCAGCTCACACGTATACAAGCAGCCGATCGTGACGCAGGTGGCGAAGCTCAAGGAGTTCTACCGCGCCGAAGCCTATCACCAGAATTACGCCGAGCTGCATCCGGATCAGCCGTACATCGCGATCAACGATGCGCCGAAAGTCGAGCACTTGAAGAAGGCGTATCCCCAGCTCTACACGGACAAGCTGGCGTCACACGAATGAGGGCTACTCCGCCCTGAGCGCCGTCAACGGATCCACGCGCGCGGCTCGCACAGCTGGAACCATGCTCGCCACGACGCCCACGGCGAGCAAGATCGCCACCACGCCCCCAAGGATCACCGGGTCCCGGGGCGCGACACCGAACAGCAACGCCGTCAGCAGCCGCGTCACGCCGAACGTGATCGCAAGCCCGATCGCCGCCCCGACGGCCACCATCGTCAGTCCCTGACGCACGACCAATCGCACGACCGTGCTCGTGTGCGCGCCGAGCGCGACGCGAATGCCGATCTCTCTCGTGCGCTGGGCGACCGCGTAAGAAAGGAGTCCGTACAAACCGACCGCCGCGAGCAAGAGGGCGAGTCCGCCGAATGCCGCGGAGAATGCGGCGCCGAGTCGAGTGCCGAGCAGCGCGCGACCGGAGCGAATGTGTTCGTCGAAGCTGCGGACGTCGAACACGGGCAACGTCGGGTCGAGCGACGCCACCGCGGCTCGCACCGCACCGGCCAGCGACGCCGGATCCACACTCGCATGGATCGTGATCGTGAAGCTCGAGTGATACCACTGAGCGTACGGACGGAACAGGAACGGCTTTGGTGTTTCACCGAGCGAGAAATACTGGATGTCACCGGTCACGCCGACGATCTCCATCACCGGCCCATCCTTGGTGATGCGGAACCGCTTGCCGAGCGCCGATTGCCCCGGCCAGATCCGCCTCGCCATCGCTCGCGTGACGATCGCCACCTTCCGCGCCGACTCGTTGTCTCGTTCGTCGAACCCGCGACCCTCGGCAATCGGGATTCGCATCGTTTCGAAATAGCTCGGCGTCACGACGTTGTTGAACGAGCCGATGCCGTTCTCCGGAATGGGCGCCGTGGGCGACTCGGGAAGCACGGACTCGATGTCGTTGTTGTAGCCGAACGGCGTGTACCGTGCGAGGGCGGCGGAGCGAACTCCGGGCAACGCGGCGATGCGCCGCTCGATCTCGCGCTCGAACCGCGCCCCGCGAACGGAATCGTATCCCTGCGTGCCGAGTTGCGCCGTCGCGATCAGAATATGATCCGTGCGGAAACCCGGATCGACCCGCGACGCATTGGCGGCGCTCCGCGCGAAGAGGGCAGCGCAAACGACGATCGTCACGCAGACCGCCAGCTGCGACACGACGAGCACGCCGCGGAGACGTTGGTGCCCGCCGCTGGCGCCGCGCCCGCCGGACTTGAGCGTGTCGGTGAGGTTCGTCCGACGCGTGGCGAGCAATGGCGCGATCGCGGCCAACAGCGCCGTGCCGACGACGATCGCCAATGTGAACGCGATGACGCGATGGTCCACGGCGATTCGCCAGCGAAGTGGGACGTCCGCCGCGATGCGAATCGTCGTCAGCGCGCGCACGGCGACATTCGCCAATACGAGCGCGCCCGCGCCGCCCGCGCCGGCGAGCAGCAAGCATTCGATCACGGCATGGCGGGCGAGTCGCCACCGGCTCGCGCCCAACGCCGAACGAATGGCTTGCTCGCGCAGGCGCGCGGTGGCGCGCGCGAGCAGCAGGCTGGCGACATTCGCCGACGCGACGACGAGAACGAGCAACACCAGCGACATGAATGCCGCGGCGATGATTGGAACGTTCTCCGAGATCGCCACGGTCGGCCTCGCCCGCGTCTCGGGGACGAGGTGCATCGTGATGCCGCGATTGTTCGCCGGATACTCGCGTTCGAGTGTCGCCGTCTTCGCGGCGACGGCGGCCCGCGCCGCGCCGAGCGAGAGACCGGGACGCAGCCGGCCGATGACGTTGAATCCGCCGCTCCCGCGATCCTGGAGCTTCGCTCCATACGAGGGCCAGGTCTGATTGATCGCCGTGAAAGCTTCGATCGCCAACAGACCGTCCGTTCCCTCGAATCCAGCGGGCGTGACGCCGATGATCGTGACCGGATGGTTGTTGACGCGAATCGTGTCGCCGATCGCCGCTGGATCGCCGCCGAAATGTGATTGCCAAAAGGCATAGCTCAGCACGATGTACGGATGCGCGAGCTCGCCGTCGTCGTCACCCGGCTGCAGGAGACGGCCGACGGCCGGGCGCAAACCGAGCATCGGAAAGAAGTTCGCCGTGACATCCTGGACCATGACGCGCTGCGCGCCATGGCTGCCGCTCACGTTCACCTCATCGAGCGTGTACGCCGAGAGCTCGCTGAACACCGCCGTGTCGCGCCGGAAGTCGAGGTAGTTCGGATACGACATCTCATGCGGCGCGGAGAGCGCGGGATCGCTTTGGGCGAGGACGACGAGCTCCTTGCCGAAGGGCACGGGCAGCGGTCGGAAGAGATACGCGTCGACGATGCTGTAGACTGCCGTATTGAGCCCGATGCCGAGGGCGAGCGTCAGCGTGACGACGGCGACGAATCCCGGCGCGCGGGCGAGGGATCGGGCGGCGACGCGCACGTCCTGCCACAGATCGGCGAACACTTCTCGGCGCGCCGTGCTTCGCGCGTGCTGCTCGTCCAAGTGGCGGAGCATCCGCCGCGCGCGATCGACGTCGCCGAAGTCAGCGATCGCGCGGGCGCGAGCCTCGTCGCGCGACAGGCCGCTCGACACGAGCTCGTCGGCGCGCGCGTCCACATGGAATGCGATCTCGTCGTCTACTTCCGCGCCGATGTCACGACGCCAGAAGCGGAAGGCGCGCACGCCGCGATCCTTCCGTGGGCTGCTCATACGGGCGCCGCCGTCGCGCGGACGACTTGCGCCACCGCCGCGCTGTACTTCTCCCACGCCTGCACGCGCGAACGCAGCTGCTGCCGGCCCTTCGTCGTGAGCGTGTAGTACTTGGCGCGGCGATTGTTCTCGGTGAGCGCCCAATCGGCGTCGACGAGGGCGCGGTGCGCCAGGCGATGGAGGGCGGGGTAGAGCGCGCTGTCCTCGATTTGGAGAACGCCGTCCGTGGTCTGCCGGATCCACTTCGCGATCCCGAACCCGTGCATCGGGCCCCAGGACAGCGATTTGAGGATCATGACGTCGAGTGTGCCCTGGAGGAGATCGAGCTCCGCATCGGCCATTCGTCTACCCTCAGTAGATGAGGGTATGGTACGACCCGTACCCGCGGATGGCAAGCGGAGTATCTCCGCGGGGCAACGTTCTCGTTCGATCAGGCGGACGAAATCGCCGCGGACTGAAGCCTGTTCCACGCCGCCGCGACCTGCCCCTCGCTCGTCCGGATATTTCCGATCGACAACCGCAGCGTGAACCGTCCCGAGAGCTTCGTGTGAGAGATGAACATCTCGCCGCTCGCGTTTACCGCGTGCATGATCGCCTCGTTCAACCGATCCTGCTCGGCGGCGCTCACGCCGCGCGGCGCGTAGCGGAAACACACGAGCGAGAAGGGCACCGGTGCGACCAGCTCCCAGTCGGCGCGACTCTCGATCCAGCCGGCGAGCTGCTGCGCGATCGCGCGATGCTCGCGCAGCCGTGCGATCAACCCGTCCACGCCGTACGCGCGAATGACCATCCACAGCTTGAGCGCGCGAAAGCGCCGGCCGAGTTGGACGCCGTAGTCCATGTAGTTCACCACCGAGTCCTGCTCGCGCGTCACCAGATACTCGGGGACGAGCGAGAACGCGCGCTTGAGTATCTCCGGTCGCTTCACGTAGAACACGGAGCAATCGAACGGCGTGAACAGCCACTTGTGCGGATTGACCACGAGCGAGTCGGCGCCGGCATCCACACCATCCAGCAGATACCGATGCTCCGGCACGATCGCCAACACGCCGCCGTACGCGCCGTCGACATGCAACCATACCGACTCACGCCGGCAAATGTCGGCAATTGCCGGCACCGGATCGATGCTCGACGTGCTCGTCGTTCCCACGGTGGCAACGCAGGCCATCGGCAAGTACTCACGCCGCCGATCGTCGGCGATCGCCGCTGCGAGTGCCTCCGGTTTCATGCGGAACTCGGCGTCGGCCGCGATGTGCACCACATTCTCCAAGCCGATCCCGAGCGCGAGCGCGCCCTTGTCGATCGACGAATGCGCGTGCTCCGACGCGTAGACGCGGAGCCGCGGCAGATCCGTGCGCCCCGCCATGCCGCGCTCACGAATCGCCAGCTCCGGCCGCGCCTCACGCGCCGCCGCCAACGCGAGCATCGACGACATCGACGCCGTGTCGGTCGTCATTCCGAACCAGCCGTCGCCCAGACCGAGCATCTGCCGGAGCCAATCGGTCACCAGCTGCTCGAGCTCCGTCGCCGCTGGCGAAGTCTTCCACAACATCGCCTTCACGTCGAGGGTCGCCGTCAGCATCTCGGCGAGAATCCCCGGCACCGACGACGACGTCGCGAAATACCCGAAGAACGACGGATGATTCCAGTGCGTGATGCCCGGAACGATCTTCGTGCGAAAATCCTCGAGGATCTCGTCGAGCGGTTCAGCGCGCGTCGGCGGCATCTGCGGCAGCGATGCCATCACTTCGCCCGGCTTCATCTCCGAGAGCACGTGATATCGCTCCGGATGCTCCAGGTACTCGGCGATCCAATCGAGGACGGCCCGTCCCTGCGACAGCAGTTCGTGGCGCGGTAGGTCGGCGGTCATCTCATCGCCACCGGAAGATCTTGAGGGCGATCGCGAAGCAGATCGTCATCCACAGCGCGAGCACACCGAGCTGAGGCCAGAGCGCGGTGAAGGGAACGCCACGCAGCATCGACGCGCGCAGTGCGTCGTTCGTCGCCGTGAGCGGCAACGCCTTGATGAACGGCTGCACGACGCGCGGGAAATTCTCCGATGAGAAAAACACGCCGGACAGCACCCACATCGGAAGCATGCACAGGTTCATCAAGCCGGACACCCCTTCGATCGTCTGTGATCGCGACGCGATCAGGAGCCCCAGTCCGCCGAAGGCGAGCGCGCTGATGACCACGATCGCCGCGATCGACAGTCCCGAGCTCCGCATCGGGATCTTGAACAGCAGCACCGACGCCCCGATCAATACGACCGCCTCGATCGTGAGGAGCACCAAGCGCGAGACGACGTACGAGGCGAGATACTGGGCGCGCGACATCGGCGTCGCGACGAGCCGCTTGAGAAGCCGCTTTCGCCGCTGATCAACGATCGAGAAGCCAAGCCCCCAGATCCCGCCGCCCATGATCGTCATGCCGAGCAAGCCGGGAACGACGAAGTCGATGTACCGCGAGCCGGCTTCCCTGACGAAGCGGTCGGACGCGCCAAGCACATCCTGTCGGCCCCGGCCGCGCTGCAGCGCGTCGTTCGCCAGCAGCTTGGCCGTTCGCGCGTCGGGGCGGGTATCGTCGTACTCGTACTCGACGCCCCCGTTGCCGCCCGGAGTGATCACCACCGCCACGCGTCCGGTTCGCAGCGCGGTCCGCGCGCTGTCGCGCGGCAGCGCTTCGACGGCAAGGCCGTGGTCGTGTTTCAGCGCCTCGGTGAACGCATCCGAGCGGGCGTCGCCCGTCACCACGGCGACGTGCGCGACGTCGGGCGGCTTGCTGCGAAACGCGATCCCGAGGCCGATCGCCAGAAGAATCGGAAAGCCGAACGACCAGAAGAGTGCCTCGGGCTCGCGCACGTATTCGCGAAAGCGCACGAGCACGAGCTGCACGAGGGGGTTGTCGGCGCGTTGCTCAGTCATCCCGCAGCTGTCTCCCGGTGAGTGAGACGAATACGTCCTCGAGCGTCGCCGAATGCGTCGTGAGCTGGGCGAGCTCGAAGCGTCGTTCGGCGAGAAAGGCGAGCAGCGCCGGCACGGTGCGGTGCAGCGCGCCGACTTGCAGCTCGTACTCCCCGGCGATCGCTCGCGCGACCCGAACGCCGTCGAGCGACCGCAGCGTCGCCTCATCGATCGCCGCCGTACCCGGCGCCAACGCGAATTTCACGACATGCTCCGCGCCGAGCGACGCGATCAGTTGAAACGGCGTACCGAGCGCGATCACCTTCCCGTGATCGACGATGGCGACCCGATCGCACAAGATTTCGGCTTCATCCATGTAGTGCGTCGTGAGGATGATCGTCCGGCCGAGTCGCTTGAATTCGGTGATCAGATCCCAGAGCTGGCGACGCGACTGCGGATCGAGGCCGGTCGTCGGCTCGTCGAGAAAGATCAGGTCCGGGTCGCCAACGATCGCGCAGGCGAGGGCGAGGCGCTGCTTCTGTCCCCCCGAAAGCTTGCCGACGCGCGCGTCGCGCTTTTCGTCCAACTGAACGACGTGGATCACATCGTCCACCTCGCGGCCGCGCTTGTAAAAGCTCCGGAACAAACGGACGGTTTCCTCGACCGTGAGCTTCTCGGCGAGCTGCGTCTCCTGGAGTTGGATCCCGAGTCGCTCGCGAAGCGCTTGTTCGTCGCGGTCCCACCGCAGGCCGAGCAGCTCGACGACGCCGGCGTCAGGGACGAGAAGACCTTCGCAGACCTCGATCGTGGTGGTCTTCCCGGCGCCGTTTGGCCCAAGCAGGCCGAAGCATTCTCCGGGGGGAACGGCGACGTCCACGCCGTCCACGGCGCGGACGTCACCGTAAAACTTGCGAAGCCCCTCGACCCGCAAAGCGTAGCTCGGCTGCGATTGCACGTGACTGGTTCAATGGGAGTAGGACTTAATGCAATCGACGCCGGGTCGGCCCCGCAATGGACCGAGGACGGTTACGAAACCCCTGCCCGGACACGAACGTAGCATAGGCAGGTATCCTCGAGGCTCCTCACATGCTGCTCCTCTTCGGCGCTGCATTCGCGCTGTATTTCCAGGGATCACAACAACCGCCGACGCCCCGGTCCAAGCGGCTCCCCGTCGTTCGCGACAGCGCCGCGGTGGACACCGCGAGCTCGGGCAGGAACCGGCGCACGCAGGGGCACCGGCGGGCAGTGACCGCGGAGCTCTCGGCCAGCGCCTTCAAGGACCCGACGGCGAAGATCACCCTGTTGAAGGCGCGCGCGTCGCGACTGACCCAGGATTCGGCGCTCGTCGCCTACGACGCGATGTCCCACCAGCGGCTCTCCGTCGGCATGGGCTTCGGCAGGATCGGACGGGACCGGCTGCTCTTTCGACACGAAGCGGCGTCTCGAATTCGCTGGCAGCGCGACGTCGGGGTATGGGTCGACGTGAAAGGCGCGCGCACCGCCGTGCCGATGGTCGCGCACGACGAAGCAAGCAAGGAGATGAAGCGAGAGATCCGGAACGAGATGAACGACCCGGAGCTCATGGGCGAGATTCCCTACTATCCCGGGTACGAGCCGCTCTGGATCGGCGGCGGCAACATCGCGCGGACGCAGGTCGACGAGAGTGAGATCGTGAATCCCGTCGCCGACGGCGCCGAAGCGTACTACACCTACGCGACCGGTGACTCGATCAGCTTCCGTCTCCCCGACGGCAAGACGGTGCAGCTTCGCGAGCTCAAAATCCGTCCGCGTGAACCGAAATGGAATTTGAGCGTCGGTTCGCTCTGGTTCGACACGAAGTCCGGACAGCTCGTGCGCGCCGCATATCGCATGTCGGTACCGATGGACATCTGGGCCGTCGCGACGCAGGAAGATCCAAAATCGATGGACGACGTCCCGGTCTGGGTGAAGCCGATGATCACGCCGATGAAAGCGGAAGTCTCGGCGATCGCCATCGAATACGGACTCTACGAGGGACGCTTCTGGTTGCCGCGCGTTCGACTCGCCGAGGGCGAGGCACAAGTGAGCTTCATGCACGTGCCGTTCAAGGTGCAGGAGAGCTTCAACTACGCGAGTGTGAACGCCAAAGACACCTTGCCGCCGATCCGCCTGCAGGCGGTGGCGAACATCGCGCGACCACCCGATACGCTCGACGCCGAGCAGCGCGCGGCGTGGCGCGATTCGGTGCGCCTCGCGAGACGTGCCGCGATCCGGGCGGAAAACGATTCGGTCCGCAGTGGCCTCAAGGTGCGCGAGAAACGCGTCATGGTTTGCGACACGGCCGAAACCCGCACGACGATGAGCCGGCGTTATGAGGGTTCGCTGGCGATCGCGATGCGCGTTCCGTGCGACGCGGACAAACTCGAGAACTCACCCGAGCTTCCGAAGTCGATCTACGATCCGGGCGAAGAAGTATTCAGCATGAAGGATCTCGACGAGCTGAAACAGCAGGCGCTGTCGCTCGCCGCCCAGGCGCCGCTCACCTTCAGCCCGCGGCTCTGGCCGCCGCCGTCGCTGAGCTACGGGCCGGGCTTGATGCGCTACAACCGTGTCGAAGGTTTCTCGGCGGGGATCTCCGTCGAGCAGCAGCTCGGGGGCGGGTACAGCGCCACGGCGCTCGGCCGGATTGGGCTGGCCGATCTCGAGCCGAACGTGGAGCTCGGAATCACGCGGTCGAATCTCGTGAAGTCGGTCGGCGTTCGGGGATACAACCATCTCGTTTCGGCGAGCGACTGGGGGCACCCGCTGAGTTTCGGCAGCTCGTTCTCGGCGCTCATGTTCGGGCGCGACGAGGGCTTCTATTATCGCGCGACGGGGGCCGAGCTCACCGGGACGCGTGAAGCGGGCTTCGGCGGCGGCACTCACATCGAGTGGTCGGCGTTCGTCGAGCAGCAACGGACCGCGGCGGTGAAGACGACTTTTGCCGTGAACGGCGCCGATTTCCCGGCGAACATCACCGCTTGGCGCGGCACGTACGAGGGCGCCGCCGTGCGCTTCCAGAGCCAGCACGGCCTCGATCCACGCGGTCTCCGCTTGTTCAGCGATCTCAGATTGGAGGCCGCTCATGGCGACTCGATCTATGGCCGCGGCGCACTCGACCTCACCGCGTCCCACGGCCTCGGCCGCCTCGCCGGGGCGCTGACGGTTTCAGGCGGCAGCTCGCTCGGCGCCCTCCCGCCGCAGCGCCTCTGGTATCTCGGCGGCTCGAAAACGGTTCGCGGCCAAAGCCCCGACACGTCCTATTCCGGAAACGCCTTTTGGCTTTCGCGCCTCGAGATCGGCGCCAACGACGCCGGTATGCGTCCGACGGTGTTTGGAGATCTCGGATGGGTCGGTGATCGAAATCACATGACCCAGAACGTCAAGCCGATGAGCGGAGTTGGGGTCGGCGTCTCGTTTTTGGACGGAATGTTCAGGTTTGATGTCGCCCGAGGGATTTACCCAAGAAAGCAATTCCGGGTTGATCTGTCCTTGGAGTCGATGTTCTAATTCCAACTGAGAAAGGGCGACAACTGCTTTGAGCACGGAGGACACAGAGGGAATAGAGGACACGGAGGGAGTTCGTCTCGGGGACGGCCCCCTCTTTTCTACGAGCCCGGACAATCAATTTTTACGAACGACCTCGGCATACGTCTTCAAGCGGCCCTCTGTGTCCTCCATTTCCTC
>Ga0310813_10001260_pt1 | contig 15348 bp, 11 predicted proteins | sample YN3metagenome_FD_203086 | JGI IMG/M metagenome (GOLD analysis project Ga0310813, IMG submission 203086) | Soil microbial communities from experimental microcosm in Duke University, North Carolina, United States - YN3 | ecosystem: Engineered > Artificial ecosystem > Soil microcosm > Unclassified...
GCAAGTACGCCGCGAACATGAAGGTGAAGGGCAAGGTCCGGAACACCACGAGCTACGGCGCGTTCGTCGAGCTCGAGGACGGCATCGACGGCCTGCTCCACATCAACGACATGTCGTGGACCAAGAAAGTCGTGCACCCCAACGAGGTGGTGAAGAAGGGCGACGTGCTCGAAGTCCAGATCCTCACGGTGGACAAGGACAAGAAGCGCATCGCGCTCGGCCTCAAGCAGCTCCTGGACAACCCCTGGAACACCACGATTCCGATGCGCTACGCGGTCGGCAACGCGGTGTCCGGGAAGATCACGAAGCTCGTCAGCTTCGGCGCGTTCGTCGAGCTGGAGCGCGACCTCGAAGGGCTCCTCCACATCTCCAAGATGGACAAGGAAGTGGAGACGGCGGGCCTGGCGCCCGGCGACATCGTCGAGGTGAAGGTGGTGAAGCTGGAGCCGGCCGAAGGCAAGATCGGCCTGGCGCTCAGCAAGATCATCGAGAAGGCGAAGCAGCCCGCGACGCCTCCCCCGGCGGCCCCGCCCCCGGCCTAGTTTTCGCAGGACTTCGAAAAGCCCCGGTCGAAAGACCGGGGCTTTTTTATTTGTTGCTCAGGAGCCCGACGGGAATCATGGGCGTGAGCAGGGCACTGGCGATCCCCGCGCCCACCGTGAGGGTGAGCAGGAGGAGGACCAGGGCCCAGCGCTGGGTTTTCTCGGCATCCCCCCTGCGCGCGAAAGGGATCCCGGAAGCCGCCGCGGCCAGGGCCAGGATCCAGAGGCTTTCCTTGTACTTCAGAACGACTTCGGTCCCGATCGGCAGGAACTGAATCTCCATCTGGTAGTAGAGAGCCGTAGTCGCGCGGATGCTCACGCTCGTCATCCACGCGAGCGAGAAGAGCGTGAACGTCGTCAGCGCCCAAAGGGTCCAAGGCCAGCGGTCGGGTCGATTCCCAGATTCTTCCATCAACCAAGTCTATCCCAAAGCCGCGAGGCGCTCCGGCGTCAGCACGATCCGCTCACGCGAAACTTTGTCCCACGACCACTTGGGGACGAGGCAGGCGGGCGTCGCGTCGCCCGAGCCGAGGCCCGTCCAGTCCGCCAATACGCCGATGATGCGCTCGGGCGGGATGCCCTTCGCGCGCAGCGTGGCGATCTGGGCGTCGCCGAAGCGCTTCGCGAGGCGCTTGCCGTCGACGCCGACGACCAGCGGCACGTGCGCGTAGGCGGGCGGCGTTTCGCCGAGCGCCCGGTGGAGCAGGATCTGACGCGCCGTCGAGGGGATGAGGTCGTCGCCGCGCACCACTTCGGTGACGCCCTGCTGGAGGTCGTCCGCGACGACCGCCAGCTGGTAGGCGGGCTGCTCGGGAGTCTTGGCGACCACGAAGTCGCCGACCGTCGCGGCGACGTCGATGGACTGTTTTCCGAAGACGCGGTCCTCGAAGTCCAGCGGGCCCGGCTCGACCCTCAAGCGCCAGGCGATGCCGGGGCCCGGGAAGTCGCGGCACGTCCCGGGGTAGCGGGGCTCCTGCTCGCCGTCGTGGGGCGCGCTCTGGGCGGCGGCGATGTCGCCGCGCGTGCAGCGGCAAGGGTAGACCTTGCCGGCGAGCCTTGCGAAGACCTCTTTATAGTAGGCGCGGCGCTCGCTCTGCACCGCGACCTCGCCGTCCCAGTCGAAGCCGAGCCAGCGGAGGTCGTCGATCATCTTCGGGACGACGCCTTCGCGGAGGCGGGGGGTGTCCAGATCTTCCACGCGGAGCAGGACGCGGCCTCCCTGGGCGCGGGCGGAGAGCCAGGCCCAGAGGAAAGTCCGAACGTTGCCGACGTGGAGCGACCCTGTCGGGCTCGGCGCGAGCCGTCCGACGACGGTCATTGCCTCTTACTTCGTCTTGCAGCAGTCCTGTGCGGTGCCGGCCGCGTTCTTCTTGCAGCAGTCGGGCATCGCCTTGGAGAGCTGGTCGGCTTTCTTGCAGCAGTCCGCCATCTTCGACGGATCCGCCTTGGAGGTCTTGCAGCACTCCGACGTCTCCGTGGCGCAGCACTTCGGCACCTGGGCCTTGAGGTCGGCGGTCTTCTTGCAGCAGTCGGCCATCTGGGCCGTGCTGCTCGATCCGCCGCTGCTGCAGGCGGCCAGGCAGAGCAGGGCGGCGGCGCAGAGGAGGGCGAGGTGGCGCATGTCGATTCTCCTTTAGGACTCGGGGTCATCATAGGGAATCCGGGGCGCTTGGGGAAGGGAACGATGCGGAAGGGGAGGGAGACATTATTTCATGGAACACGGCCCCGGTCCCGGTCGTCTGAGGTACTATAGAACATGTTTCATGGGGGGTATATGAGAGGCATCCTCGCAGTTCTGCTGATCGCGGCCGCCACGCTGCCCCTGCCGGGCTGCGTCGTGCATGCGCATCCGCATACCGTTGCCGTCATCGAGGTCGGCCATGTCCACGGCGATCTCTGCGGCCACTACTATTGGCACGGCGGCTGGTACATCATGGCGAACCATCGGCACTATGCCGGCTGCGGCCACGTGTACCGCTCGAACATGTGGATCTACGATGACGGCGGCCCGGTCCACGGCGAGACCGTGGTCGTGGTCCAGGGTCACGTGCACAACGACCACTGCGGCCACTTCTACTACAACGGCGGCTGGTACATGTCCAACGGCCACCACCATGGGCCGGGCTGCGGCCACGTGAACCAGGGCGGCCGCTGGGTCTTCGTCGAGGTCGAGACCAAGCGCGACGTGAAGAAGGACGCGGTCGTCGAGAAGCACGAGGCCCAGGATCTTCGCCGCGACGAGCACAAGGCCAACGTCGAGGAACGGAAGACGGAGAAGAAGGCCGAGATCGAGACGAAGAAGGAGACCCAGGAAGCCCGCCGCGACGAGCATAAGGCCAACGTCGAGGAGCGCAAGACGGAAAAGAAGGCCGACGTCGAGACCAAGAAGACGGACCACAAGGCCGAGGTGGAGGAGCGGAAGGTCGAGCGCAAGCCCGACCCGCCCGCCCGGAAGGAAGAGCCGCGGAAGGTCGAGGAGAAGGCTCCCCCGGCCAAGAAGGCGGAAGACAAGGCGCCGCCCAAGAAGGAAGAGGCGCCCGCCAAGAAGAACGACAACAAGGGGTCGGACAAGAAGGACAAGTAACCCGGACGGATTCCCCGAGGGGACGGACCACCCGGTCCGTCCCCTCTTTTTTTTACCGGAACTTCGTTCCGGCCTTCGGAAAAAGGGGTAATGGCGGTTATATGTAATTTTTTGGCCGCCACTAGTAAGTAGCCCAGGAGGTTCCCATGAGCCCCGAGGAACTCGATACTCTGGTCCGACGGGTCCAGCAGGGGGACAAGGACGGCTTCGCGGACCTCTTCGCCGCCACGAGGAGGGACGTCCGGATCTACCTCTCGGCCCATGCGAGCTCCGCCGACATGGTCGACGAGGTCCTCCAGGCGGTCTTCGTGGCCTGCTACGAGAAGATCCAGGTCTACGAGCTCCGGGGAACCTTCATCCCCTGGCTGAAGGGCATCGCGAAGAACCTGCTCCTCAAGGAGCTCCACCAGCGCGCCAAGTACGTCGTGGCCGAGAACGATGCGCTGGAGAGCCTTATCGTGGAGGAGGGGGTGGCCTCCCTCCGCGAGGACGAAGCCTCCCGGCGCGAGGATTCGGTGGCGCGGCTCGAAGACTGCCTGTCGAAGCTCACCCCGCGCTCGCGGGAGCTCATCGACCACAAGTACACCCGGCGGGCCCCCATCGAGACGATGGCCCGCTCCTTCCGGAAGAGCGAGTCCTGGGTCGCCGTCACGCTCTTCCGCATCCGGGAGGCGCTGCGCACCTGCATGACCAAGGCGGAACTGACGACGTGAACGACGAGACCTTCGCCCTGCTGGTCCAGCGCTACGCCGAGGGAGCCCTCGACGCGACCGAGCGGCGGGCCCTCACGGAGGCGGTGCTGGCCGACGGCGCCCGCAAGGCGCAGTTCGCGCGCCAGGTCCGCCTGAGCCTCGAACTGGGGGCGATCTTCCAGGAGGAGGACGCGGAGGACGCGCGGCTGCGGGCCTCGCTCATCGTGTCCGAGGACGCGGACGCGCGGGACCGGCGGGTGATGGACTCGCTGGAGAAGAAGCTCCGGATCGGCGCCTGGAAGGCGGAGGTGGAACGGGAGCGCCGCCGCTCGACGCGCTCGCTGTCGATCGTCCGGGAGGCCCCTCCGAAATCCCCGGTGGCCACGTTCGCCGCGATCGCGGCGGCCTTCGTGATCGCGGCGGTCGGCCTGATCCTCTATATAGGGTCCGGTGGGGAGACTCCGGTCCGCGAGGCCTCGACCCGGAAGGAGCGTCCCGCGCCGGAGACCGAGCGCCGCCCCCTTCCGGCCCCGACCCCGGCGCCGGCGACTCCCGATCTCGAGAGCCAGCGCGAGGCCGCCGAGGCCAAGCGCCTGGATCGCCTCCGCCGCCTGGCGAAGGAGCAGGAGGATATGAACCGGGCCCGCGAAGAGGCGAAGGCTCCGGAGAACGAGACCGTCGCGCCGGCGCCTCCGCGCCGCGCGACGACGGCTGTGGCCATGGCGCGGCTGGTGGCCACGACCGGCACGGTCTACGTCCTGGCTCAGGGGAAGCGGATCCCCGCGCAGACCGGCCAGGATGTCCTCTCGGGGCAGGGGATCGAGACCGTGGGACCCTTGAGCTGGGCCGCGGTGAGGTTCTCGGACGGGACTCGCCTCGAGCTCTGGGCCGATACGCGGGTGGCCCGGCTGACGGAACCCTTGGACGCGGCGGACAGCGCAGGCAAGCGCGCCTTCATCACCGAAGGGACGCTGCTCGGCGCGGTGGCCAAACAGCCGAAGGACCGCCCCTTCGTCCTGACGACCCCGCAAGGCGAGGCCCGGGTCCTCGGGACCGTCCTGGCCCTCACGATCGAGCCCGACGGCATCGGCGCGACGCGGCTCGAGGTGGGCGAGGGCAAGGTCCAGTTCCTCGAGTCGGTGAACGGGAAATCGATCGACGTCACGACCGGGCTCTACACGGTGGCGGCAGCGGGCAACGAGATGAAGCTCAAGGGGATCCCGCCCCTCGTGGATTCGCGGCGGAAACCCGCGCCCGCCTTCAACGGCCTCGATCCGGCGCGCATCGACGCCGCCGTCAAGCGCGCGGCCGAGTGGCTCAAGACCGCGCCGTCGCCGGCGATGAACGGCAGCCCCGACTCGGACGAGCTCATCCTCTGGACCTTCGTCCACGCGGGCCTGGACCCCTACGACAAGAAGTACCAGGAGCTTCTGATGAAGATCCTGGACGACCGCCGAGAGAACGCGACCTACAACGTGGCGCTTCGCGCGATGCTCCTGGAGCAGCTCAACCGAAACGCGTACCAGGGCCAGCTCCTCCGCTGCGCGCAGGTGCTCGTGGACAACCAGTGCGCGAACGGCCAGTGGGACTACCGCGTGGTCGTCCCGATCCCGGACCTCCCCGTCGAGCTCATCCCGGTGGACCCGGGGCGCTCCCCGGGGAAGGGGATCAACCAGCGCTTCACCGTCCGGAAGCGGCGCGACGGCCCGCAGGCCGGCGACAACTCGAACTCGTACTACGCGGCGCTGGGCCTCCGCGCCTGCTACGACGCCGGGATCGTGATCCCCGACGACGTGGTCGAGCGCGCCCGCGCCTGGTGGGTGAAGTCGCAGTTCCCCGACGAGATCAACAACCCGGCGATCGGACCCGCGCGCGGCTGGGGCTACGGCTCCTGGAAGAGCGTGAACGCGAAGGCGGCGTACGGGTCGATGACCGCCGGCGGCCTCGCGAGCGTCGCGATCTACGACGTCATGAAGGGGCAGGACTGGAGAAAGGACCCCGTCGTGAAGGCGGGGCAGACCTGGCTCGCGCAGCGATTCTCGTCGACCGACAATCCGCTCTGCACCTCCGAGGAGGGCCGGATGTTCCACCACTACGTGAGCGCGGTGCAGCGCGCCGGGGTGTTCTGCGGCACCGAGAGCTTCGGCCGCCACTCCTGGTTTCCGGAGATGGCAAAGGTGATCCTGCAGTCCCAGCGGGAAGACGGGTCGTGGAACGCCGGCTGGGACACGACCTGGGACACGTGTTTCGCGATCCTGTTCCTGCGTCGCGCCGGCTACGCCCTGGACAAGTGAGGGGAAGCGTCGAATGGGCCGTCAGATTGTTCCTGATGAATCCGTGTAATTTTCGTAGAGGCGGAAGTAAGTAGCTTCGAGGTCTCAACAAGTTTGTCGCACACGACTCGCGTCCGGTCGACGAGCCACCCCCAAGGACGCGCGCAACGGACCGGCAGCGCATATTTAATACGTCAGCGAATTCAAAATTATCTGCCCGATTCGGGTCAGGCGGGTAATCAGGGAATTGATAAGGGCGGTCAGATCCGGATGACGGTGTAACGGAGGCCGGCGGATTTCAGCGGGTGGAATCCGTGGCCGGCAGCGGAGCGTCGCGGGGGTCGCGACGGACGGCGCTGCGCCTGCACCGTTGGAGCGGTTTCGCGTTTCTCTTCCGGTCAGGGCGGGTGAGAACTACGGACTGGAAAGGGGCGAAAATGCGCAGGAACCGAGGGGCAGTCCTTATCATCGTGCTCGGCGTGCTGGCGGTGCTGGCGCTCCTGGCCACGACGTTCGCGACGCTGCAGGCGACCGAACGCAAAGTCTCCCGGAACTACCTCGACACCGTCCGGGCCAAGCTGCTGGCGCAGTCGGGCGTCAACGACGCGCTGGCCCAGCTCGAACGCCAATTCCCCGGCCGCAGCCTGAGCCCCGCGCTCTCGGCGCAGGCCTGGAAGTACCGCGGCGCCGCCATCGACGTCACCCTTGCCCCCGGCAAGGACCCCATCGAGGAAGCCCGCTTTCCGTCGTTCTCGTGGAAGTTCGAGGAGAACGCGTCGCAGGCCCCCGGCAACACGAACGTCAAGGCCGACCCCGTTGTCGTCGAAGGGAAGATCCTCGGCTTCTCGGGCGTGATGGCCGACTCCAGCTATGCCCTCCACGGCGACCAGTACGCCCTGAAGGTGTCCGACGCGACCGGCCGTCTCTACCTGAACGACGGCCTCGAAGGCGGCTCGAAGGGCAGCGTCACGCTCAACCTGAAGCGGATGCTCAACATCCTTGGCCGTCAGACGAAGCCGCGGATCCCGGACCTCGGCGAGCGGATCCTCGCCCGTCGTTCCGACAACGGGTTCCAGGAAGTCGGCGAGCTGAAGACTTACTTCACGAGCCAGGAGTTCGACGCCTTCCATGACTTCGTGACCGTCCGCACCTGGGTGGACACGAGCGTCGCCAATCCGGTCCCGCTCTCCGCCCGCTGGGCGCAGCAGGAAAAGGCATCCGGCAATCCGATGCCGGACGTCTATGCGCGGGCGCGGGGTCCGATCTTCCGCCTGGGCAAGTCGAAGGACGCGGCGGGCCAGGTCCTCCAGCAGGAATTGACGGCGTGTCCGAAGGTGCTGCCCGACGATCCCACGATCCGCGTCTACGGCGTGGACACGCTCAACCCGCAGTGGATCGAGATCACGTCCCGGGCGCCGGTGAACGTCAACTCCGCCGCCCGAGAGGTCCTCATCACGCTTCTTGCCGACCTCCGCGGCTTCTTCCTCAGCGACCGGCGCCGCAACAACCCCAACTGGAGCGGCGGCCCCTACGGCGCGTTCGCGCAGGCCGTGCGCTACTCGGCGGAGAGCCACGAAGGGTCCGAGTATGGCTACCTGATGGAGACCCTGCCCATCGTCTTCAACGAATCGGGCGGGACGACGACCGGCGGGGGAGGCATCGACGCCGGCACGATCGCCGACGAGATCATCGCCTGCCGGGCGAAGCGGGCCTCCAAGAACTTCGATTACTCGAAGGTCGGCTGGGGCGGCCCCTTCCGGAGCTGGCGCCAGTTCAACGCGTTCGCCGACAACCTGGCCCGGCCCAAGGCCGACGGCGGCGCGGGCCTGCTCATCGACGACCGCCCGATCTTCGTGGACTACCCCGAGACCGGCGGCGACAACACCGGCTGGGGCCCCACGGTGCCCTCGGAGATCCAGAAGCGCCACGCCTGCCAGGCGATCGCCGACGTCCTCAAGGCGAACTTCAATCCGAACCTCCATCTCAGCATCCTCAATCCCGACGAGAACCTCTACACGATCGTCGACAAGACGATGCTCGCCGTGAACTCGACGGAGTTCACGTTCGTCCCCGCCGGCTACTTCGAGATCGAGTCGATCGGCCGCGTGCTCCGCCCGACGAACGGCGGCGCGGATGCCCTCAAGGCGGCGGACAACGAGATCGTCGCGCAGGCCAAGGTCCGGGCCATGGTGAAGCTCTACGACCTGCACCGCGAGACGAGCCAGAAGCACTTCTACGAAGGCACCCTCAACGACCGCGTCGGGCCCATCGAGACCAGCAACAACAAGTCGCTGGAGCTCGGCCCCGAGCCGGACAACGGCCTGGCGGCGAAGGAAAACGAGTGGGGCGGCTACATCGCGCTGCCCACCGTGGGCGGCGTGTACCATGACCGCGGGGTCGTCCATCAGCCCGGGACCCTGCAGCGCACGCTGGACCTGCCGGCCAAGGGGCAGTTCAACGACGCCTTCCACGCCCACTTCGGCCTCGACTTCGATCTCCACAACCACAAGCTCGGCGCCGACGCGCGCCAGGAGATCGCGAGCCGCACGCTGCCGAACGAGAACACGTCCAACTTCGCGGACCCGCTTCCGGACGGCAGCGACGCGCCGTACCCGGGACCCTATGCGCCCTCGAGCGGGCCGGCCGCCGGCGCGAGCGACTACGGGCCGGACGGCCTGGAGACGCCCCTGGCGACCCGGGACCACCGGCTCAGCAAGGCCTTCCGGCTGAAGCGCGCCACGACCGGCACGGCGACGTACCCGCCCCTGACGCCGTACGCGCCCTCGGACCTCCGGGTCGACGGCGCCTACTCCGAGCGACACGCCGCGCCCGCCTATTTCGTGAGCCAGGGGGCCAGCCGCCTCTGGGAGTGGGACACCGAGCGGGCCCGCGGCATGATCAGCTTCTGGTTCAAGCCCTCGTTCTCCCCGGACCGCACGGGCAAGATCCGCAAGTTCTGGGACTTCTCCCGCTGGCACGCGAACTGCGGCCAGAACTGCAACGTGTACCCGTGGACCATGATCTTCTTCCCGGCCCACTACCAGCCCGACATGGCGGACGTCGGCGTGCCGTTCTACCGCGGCGAGGCGATCGGGCGCTTCCGTCCGGCCTCGCTCGTCTGGGGCCACACGGAGTGGCACCACGGCTACGACACGTCCTGGTTCGGCAATATCTCGACCTGCGTGAACCACCTGGGCCACTCGGACGAAATCGGGAAGAACACGGTCACGACTACGGCCGAGCGCATGGACCGGCTCAAGCAGAACCCCCTCCAGGCGCACCGTTGGGTGAACCTGACGGCCACCTGGAATTTGAGCGGCCCGGAGTACCGGGGCGAGGGCTCGAAGCTCCTGATCAACGGCTCGTCGACCCTGGTGCCGTTCAACTGGACCACCGTCCGTCCGGGCGACCCGGCGACGACGAACGACAAGATCTACATCTGGGACAAGCACGACGGCGGTGACGCCAACCACATCCGCCTCGGCGGGACGTCGAAGATCGGCGACCAGCCGGGCGCGCCGTACCGCGGCAACTACAGCGCCGACGGCACCATCGACGAGTACTACTGCTGGAAGACCGAGACCGACACCGACCTGAAGACCCTCTGGGAGCGCGGCCGCTATTACAACCCGAGCCGCTCCTCGTCGGCCGCCGCGACCAGCAAGATGGACGCCTCGTTCCTGTCGAAGGCGATCGATCTCACCCACGGGATGCGCGTGCTGGCTCCGCCTTCCGGGTCCGGGACGACGGCGGGCGGCGCCACGGCGGCGGAGCTCGCCCAGATCCGGGTCCTCGGGCTCTCCTGGACCTGGTACGGCGAGATGCAGGACGAGACCGGGAAGCCGGTCCTCTACGACTACAACTCCACGACCGGCGGCCCGATCCGTGAGCTCGAACCGAAGGTCCAGCTCGGGATCGTGGACGGCGAGGACGCCGGCGCGCTGTCGTACGGCCCCTGGGACGACGACGGCTACTCCGCCGTCGAGGCCACGAACGGTTCCTGCCCGCCCTTGGTCGATCCCAAGCACCTGCACTGGCGGGCGCGCTTCCGCATCCAGGGCGCCAATGTCGGAACGATCCTGCTCGGGACCCCGGTGCTGGACGACGTGACGGTGTACTGGCGCGCGCAGGGCTCGCCGCTGATCTCCTACGTCTACGACAACCGGAGCTTCTAAGATGATGTGCCTCGCAGCGATCGCGGCGCTTCTCCTGTCGGCGCCCCAGCAGGCGGCGGCCGCGCCCGAGCCCGTCACGATCCGCCTGGTCTCCGCCCCCAAGCGGGGCGGCGGTGAGCTGCGCTTCGAGGCGAAGGCGCAGTTCCCCGACGGGATCATCCTGAAGGGGACCCTGTACCGCTTGGAAGAGCGGCTGGTCGACGGCCGCCTGGTGGCCGAGCTGACGGAGATCGGCGGCGACACCGCGACGGTGGAAGGGAAGCGGGCCACGTTCGTCCAGGAGGTGAAGGACACGGGGTTGTACCGCCTGGTGGTGGAGCTCAAGGAGAGCCTGCAGGACCCCGACCTCCTGGCCTCGCTCAAGAAGTCCGTCGCGGGAAAGTGGGAACGCGAGGAGGCCGTCTGGGGGGACGATTTCGTCGGCACGCTGGGCAGCAAACTTCGCGACCTCGACCAGCAGGTCGACATCGCGGCGGACCTCGTGCGGAAATTCTCCGGGGCGACGGCTTCCGACAAGGTCTGGAAGGACCACTACCCGGTCCTCGACAAGGAGGCGCTGACCTTCCTCAAGAAGCTGGAGCAGTCCGGCCTGGAGAAGCTGTTCCCGGCGTCCTTCAATGAGCTCCGCGCCACGATGAGGAACGCGAAGGGCAACGCCGAGGCCGTGGAGTTCGAGAACGGCGCCTTCAAGGGGTCGATCGACTACCGCACCAAGAAGCCGACGAAGACCATCCACTCGGTGGACTTCACCTTCGACTCCATCCTGAAGGACCTGGAGACGGTGAAGCGCGCCGCGAGCGCCGAGTTCCTGCTCTGGATCATCAAGGACTTCCGCCGGGCCGGATCGCGGACCGGGTTGACCGAGGCGCTCCGATCGGAGCATCGCCGGGCCGGCCTGTCGTCGCTGGTGGAGGCTCTGGAGTCCTTCAAGGACGTCGACGCCAGCGAGAAGCAGGCCCGCGCGTTTCCCGCTGGTAAGTAGCGCGAAATTCCTTCCTCAATTCCCGAGGATCCGTCAAGATGCCGGCATTCTTGGGAAAGGAATGGCCATGACCGTGAACCTCAAGTCCCTCGCGATCCTGCTTGTCTGCGGCGTCGCCGTCTCCGCCGGGACCGAGCGGCAGGACGACTTCACGCCTCTCTTCAACGGCAAGGACCTGACCGGGTGGGGCTACAAGAACGGCGACAAGTTCGACGGCAAGACCGAGGCCTCGGACGGGCGCTATACCGCCAAGGACGGCATGATCGTCGTGAACCCGGGGAAGGGGATCGCCCAGCTCTGGACCACGAAGGAGTTCCCCAAGGATTTCGAGCTGCGCCTCGAGTTCCGCGCGGCCGTGAACGCCGACAGCGGCCTCTTCGTCCGCAAGCCGCAACTCCAGGTGCGCGACTACCTCGTCGCCGGGCCGTACAAGAAGCTCGAGAAGTACAAACCCCAGGACTGGAACGAGATCATTGTCGTCGTGAAGGGGACCACGGCCCACTGCACCTGCAACGGCGAAGTCCTCGAAGCGGCGCTCAAGCTGCCCGAAACGGGCGGCATCGGCCTGGAGGCGGACCGGGGCCAGATGGAGTATCGCAACATCCGGATCAAGGAAGCCCCCTAAGCGGCACGCCTGGCGGCCAGGGGGTTCTGCACGGGGTCCTGGGTCCGGTGTTCGGGTAGCCTCTATGCAGTCCGCAGCACCGATGCTAAGATCCATACCCTATGTGCGGAATCGTCGGATACGTAGGCCCGCGCCCGGCGCTCGAGGTGCTGCTCGACGGCCTCAAGCGCCTGGAATACCGCGGCTATGACTCCTCGGGCGTCGTTCTCCTGAACGACAAGAAGCTCCACGTCGAGCGCGCGCCCGGAAAGCTCTCGGCCCTCGCGGCGCGGCTCAAGGTCCGGCCGCTCGCGGGCAGCACCGGGCTCGGCCACACCCGCTGGGCGACGCACGGCGGCGTGAACGAGTCGAACGCGCACCCGCACCGGTCCTGCGACGGCCGCATCGCGGTCGTCCACAACGGCATCGTCGAGAACTACCAGGAGCTCCGGCGCGACCTGAAGCACCACACGTTCACGTCCGCCACCGACACCGAGGTGCTGGCGCACCTCATCGAGCAGGCCTACGAGAAGCTGAAGGGACAGCATCCCCTCAAGGCCGTGACGCAGGCGCTCGAAAAGGTCCGCGGCAGCTTCGCGCTCGGCGTCATCTACGCCGATCACCCGGACCTGCTCATCGCCGCGCGCGTCAACTGCCCGCTCGTGCTGGGCATCGGGCAGGGCGAGAACTTCCTCGCGAGCGACCTGTCGGCGGTCCTGAACTACACCCGGCGGATCCTCCCCTTGGAAGAGAACGAGGTCGCCAAGATCGATCCCTCGGGCGTGCAGATCTTCGACCGGAAGCTCGGCAAGGTGCGGCGTCGCCCCATGGAGGTGGCCTGGAAGGCGGAAACCGCCCTGAAGAGCGGCTATCCGCACTACATGCTCAAGGAGATCCACGAGCAGCAGCAGACGGTCGCGGCCGAGATCACCGGCCGGGGCGAGGCGCTCGACGACGTGCGGCTGCCGCGGGACGTCGACCGGATCGTCATCGTGGCCTGCGGTACCGCGTGGCACGCGGGCCTGGTCGGCAAGGTCGCGATCGAGGAGACCGCGCAGGTGCCCGTCGAAGTCGGCATGGCCAGCGAGCTCCGCTACGGCGACCACCCCTTCGGCCCCCGCGTCCTCACGATCGCGGTCTCGCAGTCCGGCGAGACGGCGGACACGCTCGCCGCGGTGCGAAACGCCCGGGAGGCCGGCTCGAAGGTCATCGCCATCACGAACGTGAAGGGCAGCACGCTCGCGCGGGAAGCGGGCCAGACCCTCTTCATGCGCGCCGGGCTCGAGATCGGCGTGGCCGCGACCAAGACCTACACGTCTCAAGTCATGAACCTGCTCTTCCTGGCGGCCCACCTGGGGCGCCGGCGGGGCACGCTCCCGGCGGCGCGGTTCCAGGAGATCCTCCGCGAGGCCCGGCGGCTCCCCGGGCTGGTCGAGCGGGTGCTCGAGAACACGGCGGAAATCCGGAAATGCGCCCGGAAATTCTCCCGTGGATACGACTTCATGTATATCGGGCGCCGCTACAACCTGGCGACGGCGTACGAAGGGGCGCTCAAGATGAAGGAGATCTCGTACCTCCATGCCGAGGGGTACGGGGCGGGCGAGATGAAGCACGGGCCGCTGGCGCTGGTGGACGATCGGATGACCTGCGTGGCGATCGCCCCCACGGGGCGCGTCACGGAGAAGATGGTCTCGAACATCCAGGAGATCCGCGCCCGCCGGGGCCGCGTGATCTCCGTGGCCACGGCCGGCGACCGCCTCATCCGCTCCGTCTCGGAGCACGTCTTCGAGATCCCCGCCTGCGACGAGATGTTCTCGCCGGTGCTCGCGGTCATCCCGCTCCAGCTGCTGGCGTACTACACCGCCACGGCCCTGGGGCGCGACGTCGACCAGCCTCGAAATCTGGCCAAGTCGGTGACGGTTGAGTAGGAGTCTCAGATGAAAGTCGCGAGCCTCGCCCTGGCGATCCTGCTCTGCGCCCCGCAGGAAGACGCCGCCAAGAAGGCCGCCCGCCTCGATCGCGCTCTCGGCTGGCTCGCCAACGAGGACGCCGACGTCCGCGAGATGGGCCGCAAGGAGATCCTGGGGATCGGGGCCGACGCGATCCCGGCGATCGAGAAGAAGCTGGCCGAGAAGGGCGCGAACGACCTCGTCCAGCTGCTGCGCAAGCTGGAGCACGCGTCGTCGGGCGCCGACACCTGGGTCAGCGAGCAGGACCTCAAGGAGCTCGAGGCGGACGAGCAGTACCGCAAAGAAGCCGAGAAGCTTCCCAAGGACGTCGCTGAGAAATACCTCTACGTGAAGTACCACGAGGCGCTCGCCTACGTGCGCCGCAAGAACTACCAGCGCGCCTTCGACATGGCCAACGGGCTGATCGCCCTGGACCACAACTCGAAGCACCTCGACGACTTCAAGCGGCTGCGGCGCCATTGCGAAGGCATGATCACCCAGACGTCGCTGGTCGAGGCGAAGATCCTCCAGCCGAAGGTCTGGTACCTCGAAGGGGAGACGGTCGAGCTCTCCGCCCGCATGAAGAACGTCTACAAGGCCATGATGACGCTCACCTGGGAGAAGGGAACCGAGAAGGAGCCCGGCGGCGGCGTCCTGCTGATGGACGTCGACGTGACCATGAACGATCTGGGCGGCGCGTCGATCTCCGACCAGCGCCACCAGGAGCTCCGCTTCGAGGAGGAGATCCCCATCGCGCCGGGCGCCCAGTGGGAGCGCAAGTTCACCCTCGACACGACGACCACGGTCTCGGACTCGAAGCAGATCAAGGTCATCAAGGTCGGCGGCTGGAGCCAGCCCGGCAAGATGGCCACGGACGGGGTCAACATCACCCGCCGCATCCAGTTCGAGCCCGCGATCGTGAAGATCCTTCCGAAGAAGTACGAGCGCTTCACGGAGAACCCGCTGGAGTGGCTGGAGAAGATGATCGCCGAGGGGGACCCTCAGGAGATCTACGTCTGCACCCAGCTGCTCGAGGGGGCCGACCGCGACAAGGGCACCGAGATGCTCATCAAGCTGCTGACGCGCTCGAACACCCTGACGAGCAAGACCTACGCCGCCAACCTGCTGACGGCGCTGACGGGGCAGAACTGGGGCATCGACCCCCGTCGCTGGGAGAACTGGTTCAACAACAAGCCTGCCGACAAGGACAAGAAGAAGAAATGAAACCGCCGCGCGAGCAGTTGAAGGACCTCCTCCGGGGCGCCGTCAACATCATCACCGAGGAAGAGCTCCTGAAGAAGCTCGAGAAGGGGGCGCCCCTGCGGGTCAAGCTGGGCGTCGACCCGAGCTCGCCCGACATCCACCTGGGGCACACGGTCGTCCTGCGCAAGCTGCGGCAGTTCCAGGACGCGGGCCATACTGCGGTGCTCATCATCGGCGACTTCACCGCCCTGGTCGGGGATCCGACCGGGAAGAAGAAGACGCGGCCCCAGCTGACGCCCAACGAGGTTGAGGCCAATGCGAAGACCTACATCGACCAGGTGACG
>Ga0310813_10001266_pt1 | contig 15314 bp, 11 predicted proteins | sample YN3metagenome_FD_203086 | JGI IMG/M metagenome (GOLD analysis project Ga0310813, IMG submission 203086) | Soil microbial communities from experimental microcosm in Duke University, North Carolina, United States - YN3 | ecosystem: Engineered > Artificial ecosystem > Soil microcosm > Unclassified...
GTTTATATCCGCCTCCGCGAAATTGATGCTCACTTCTTTTGCCCCATCATTCACGACTCCGAGGGTTAGCTTGATAGGCTTTCCCAGACGAGGACGCTCGCCGTCGCTCAACTTGAGCACCGCGCGAATCGTTCCGCCTGTTCGAGACGACTGTTCTTCAGCAGCCCCTGTGCATCCTGAAGCCAGAAGAAACATCGCGCACCGGGTGAAGAACGCTTTGCCCATCACACACCTCAGATTAGGATCATCACTTCGGACGAGTCTTGTTGCTCGTCACAAAGCGCGAGCGAACCCGGTCTGTGACGTAATTGTGACGCACAGCACGAACTGAGCTCGACACGACACACTGCACAAGCTATTCTCGCTCAGGAATCGCGTTTTGGGCCCCCTACGCGATTTTCCCAAGGTGGACGTCGCCGGTTCGAACCCGGTCGCCCGCTCCACAACCTCCTGGGCCGCAACGGCTCAGGACAACCTCCTGTGACGAAAAAAAGTAGTACGTCAATTTGTGATGTCCACCCTCGGAAGGCGGGCATCAACTTCCCAAACAGACAAGAAGGAAACTCTCGTCTCCTGGTGAGCCGGGATCTGTCATACCCCGACCAGGACGAGACTTAATTGAGCCGTACCTCCAGCGCCTATCCGGAGCGGCTAATTGGACTTCGCCGACTCGGCGATGGCCTCGAGGAGCTTCTGCCGGTCGGCCTCGGAGAATGGGGCTTTCCGGACCCAAACGGCGGCGGCTTCGGCATCCACCTTCGCCCAGGTCGCGCAGATGACCGAGGCGAGCTCGCGATGATCGCCCGGCAGCGTGAGCAGGAGTCGGGCGGCCTCCGAAGGATTCACGTCGGCTCCGGCGGTGAGCACCATGTCCGCGAGTCCGGCCCGGTCCGGTCCCTGCGGGTAGCTGCGGTCGACCCACTCATAGGCGGCACGGACGCTGGATCTCGACCAGGCGGGAAGGACGGCGTAGACGATCAGAGGGTCGCCCTCGTCGTGGGGGAGAGCCTGACGGATCCACTCGGCCGCCGCCCGGGGATCCGTGTAGGCCCACGACGTCAGCAGCCGGTGCATCGCGGCCTGCCGTTCGGGACCCTGGGGGAGCGCGAGGGCCGCAGCGGCCGAGGCCGACGGATCGATGACCTGCTCCGCATACTGGACGAGGGTCGTTTTGATCTCGGAGTCGGGTAGAGACTTCGCCCACGCGCCGGCGTCCCGGGGGGCCCGGATCGCCCAGCGGGCGAAAAAGCCTGCGAGGTAGGGGTCGGCATCGGAGAACTTGCGGATGAATTCGAGCATCCCCTTGGCATCCAACTCGACCCAGCGACCCAGCAGGGGATCCAGGATACGCTGGACGAATTCCTTGCTGCCCGGCTTGGCTTTCGTCTGAGCACTGACGAGGGCGAGGTCCGATTCGGACAGAGGGACTCCGGTCCTCCGGATGGCTTTCGCGCGGGCCAGTCCATCCACGATCCCGGACGCTTCCGCCAGGGCGCGGGCAAATTCCTGGAAGGTATCGAAGTGATGGACTGGTTCGGCGGGCGGGGCTGCGACGGCCGCGGGCTTTGCCTCGCGTCGTGGGGCTTCGGCGCGCGGCTTTTCCGGCGGAATCGGGGGAGCGGAACGCGGACCCGCCACCTTGGGCTCCTCGATCCCAGGGGCCTCGGCCTTCCGGCTTCGCACCCCGACCACGACCAACAGCAGGGCGGCGAGCGAGAGAACGGCGCCCGTCGCCAGAGTTTTCGTCTTGAGCGCGATCCCGGCCACGACCAGTCCGCCTGTCGCCGCGCCGGCGGCGTGGGCGGATACGACGCGGTTCAGCAGGCGGGCAGGCGCGGAGACGGCCACAAGTTCGCCGAACAGCGCCTCCATTCGGGGCATCAGGGTTGCAAGGCCCGCATGGGCCAACGCCCGTCGAAGCTCTTCCTTGGCCTTTTCAATCCTCTTCCATAGACCGGCCGTCGAGACGCCGTTCTCCGCGGCGAGCTCCGCCAGCGGCCGACGCTCGATGAAGTGATCGACGAGGAGGCTCCGGTGCTCCTCGTCCAGTCGGCCGAGATGCTCGATCAGCGCCTGCTGCTCCTCGCTGGGCTGGACCGATCCGGGGGCCTGGGCGGCCTTCCGACGCTCGTAGTCCATGCGGATCCGCTCCTTCTTCCGGACGTTCAGGGCGACGTGGAAGGAGACGCGGTGGACCCACCTTCGCAGATGGGTCGCGTCTTGGATCCGGGGAAGCGCCCGGGCGACCTCCAGGAGGGTCTTCTGTGAAGCGTCCTCCGCGTCCTGGGCGTGGCGCAGGACCTGGTAGCAGAGGTTGTAGACGGTGTCCTGGCAACTCTGGAGAATCGAGCGCAGACCCTCCGGGCTGGGGTTCGTCCGGTACGACGCGATCTGTTCCGTTATATTCATGTTGGACCTCACGATGATAGCAATCGCGGCGGCCGGATTTTTACCGGGAACTGGAAAATTCCGGCGGTCCCCCGGCAAGGGGGAGTCGGCCGGAGCGAACGCAGGGGGTTCGACAGGTTCGCCAGTAAACGCGGTTAGTCAGGACAAGAAACAAAATCGGTGATGGGGGAACGCGGGGCCCGATCTGTGACGTAGTTGTGACGTACTGCACCAACCTAAGCTCGACAAAACCCCACTACACTCACTAGAATTCGCCGGGAAACGCTGCTTGGGACCCCTGGGCGTTTTTCCCAAGGCAGACGTCGCCGGTTCGAACCCGGTCGCCCGCTCCCATTCGTCAGGATATACTCCCCGTGGATGGGGATGAAGATCCGAGTAACTTCCCTCCTTTGCACCGGCTGCGCGGCCAATCTCAAGCCAACGCTCCTCACGGACGATGCACTCGCACAACTCTCAAGGAGTCAGGGGAAGTGCCCGAACTGCGGCAACGAGCGCTTTCGTGCGACGGTCACACGGACGATGTCCGGATACGAGCGGCCCTCTACGGAAGATTACTTGCTCTCGGTGGCCCTGGCGCCTTATGGTCACAGCTCGGGCCCTCACGGACACAACGAGGTGTGGGACGATATCTTTGCGCTTCCCGAACTGCAAGCGGACGATCTCTTCGCACACCTTTCACAACCGCCCGAGGCAGTCTCGGAATGGATCATGTCCTTCGTGAAGGAGGAAGCCAAGGCGCGTCTTCGCCCCGACCAACGACTCTGCACGGTGTGCGGCGAGATTTACACCATCGAACTGGCGGGCTACACGCGCGAAGGCTACTGTTCGCCGCTTTGCAGGAAAAAGGGCCTGGGGACGTCCCGCCCTCCCACAGCCTCGGCGGCGGCTCCTGGCAAAGTCGTTTCGTGTTCTCATTGCGGCCAGCCCGTGAGACCAAGCCCCGGTGCGAACTGCATGCACTGCGGAGCCAAGGTGCTTGAGTAATTGAGCACTGTCTCCTGACGTGGTGACGCCGTAGTGACAACTAGGTTAAAATCGCTACCTACATGCCTTGCACGAACTAACATCTCACTAGATTTCGCGGCACGCTCCCCTTCAGCGAAGGTCCCAAGGTAGACGTCGCCGGTTCGAACCCGGTCGCCCGCACCAACACAACCCCCAGAGATGTTGGAGCAACCGAGACTCCACCGTAGTTTCCACCCCTTCCGCAAAGAAGGGCGAGGCGATCAGTGTCGCTGGGAGGATTTCACCGGCAGGTGTTTCGGCGACGCGGAATCGGAGGACACGCCGATGATCGCGAGCACGACGAGGACGACGACCGCGATGCCGATGCTGACGATGAGCGACGAGGACTGTGCGGCCTCAGACTTCACCGTGGCCATCCGGCGGCTGGTGCTGGTCAGGATTCGGACCCCGGGAGACGTCGAGAGGGCCGTCAAGATGCGCGTGGTCCGGTTTCCGTGCTGCTCGGAGATCGGCGGCGGGTGGCTGGCCGAATCGTCATGGCTGCTCTCGAAGGTGCGGAGGATGTCGTTGATGCGGTCCTCGGGCAGGGTGTGGATGAGATTCCGGGCGCATCCTTCACAGAACGCCTGTCCTTCCAGGCGGTATGCGGCGCCCTTGTCGAAGTCCGTGTCGCGCAGCTGCCCGTGGCAGTTGGCGCAATAGAGGATTCCATGTCCCATCGGTAAAGGACAGTTTACCCTACGGAAATGCAATTTTGCATTCTCATTCGAAAAACCGGGAACCTCGGGGCTAGACGACGTCGACGCCGCCGCTAGAATGAGCGCCGAATCAAAGGGGACACGATGAAGAAGAACGCCCCTCAGGGCCAATCCGCCGCCGCGCTGATCGACCAGAGAATCCAGGAGCTGGGGGACTGGCGCGGAACGACCCTCGCCCGGGTGCGCCGCCTCATCCTGGAGGCGGACCCGGAGATCGTCGAAGAGTGGAAGTGGAGCGGGCCCACCTGGTCCCGCAACGGACTCCTCTGCACCGGAGAGACCTACAAGAGCGTCGTCAAGATGACCTTCGCCAAAGGGGCCTCGCTGAAGGATCCCTCCAAGCTGTTCAACTCCAGTCTCGAAGGGAACGTCCGGCGCGCCATCGACATCCACGAAGGCGAGGCGATCGACGAGGCCGCCCTGAAGAAGCTCATCCGCGAGGCTGTCGCGCACAACTCCGCGGGCAAAAAGAAGAAGTAGCCCCCTCAGCGGGTCCGCTTGCCCTTGCCCGTCACCTCGACCAGCTCGACCTTGTGGTACGCCACCCCGCTGTACCAGCTCCCCAGGCCCAGGATGGTCGTGCTCCGGATCGCGAACACCCCGTTGGGCGTCATCTCCTCATAGCTCGACGTCTTGTATTCCTTGATGAGCTTGCCGTCCACGAAGCCCTTCACCCCGTCCTTGCGGACCTGGACCAGCGACGTGTAGGTCCGGTTGTTGGTCAGCGCCCCCGGCATCGGAACCCCTCCCAGACTGCCGGGGTCCGACACCCACTGATTGTTGATCAGCGCAAATCCCATGTAGCTGTTCGAATTGCTGCCCATCACCCAGGCGAACTGGTGGTTGTTCTTGGTGAGGAGCTGGACGACGTCCCCGCTCCCTTCCGTACGGCTGAAGACGATCCGGAAATCGTATTCGGCGGGCGGTTCGTACGGGATCTCGATGCGCGCCACGTCCTTGGCGTCGCAGGAAAGCTTTCCGTTCTTCAAGGTCCACGTGCCCGCCATGAAATCCTTGGAGACGTCGATCAGCTGCATGAGATTGATCGCGCCCGCGGGGCTGGCCTGCGCCCCGGCCTGCGGTTCGGCCCCCTCCATCCGCTTTTCGATCTTCATCTTGAGCAGCGGCGGCGCCGTGGCCAGCGCCATCGAGTAGATTTGCCGCGCGTGCGCCTGCAACTGACCTTTGCGGAGCGGGCTCTTGTCCTTCTCGGAAAGATCCCACCACCCGTCCCCCAACGCGGCCAGCTCCGCCGCCTGCGTCGGAAGCGCCAGCTCCTTCTGGGACAGCGCCTTCAGCGTCGCGTCCGATCCCCGGACCAGGAAGCGCAGACCCAGGTCCCAGTTGCCTTTGACGAAACAGAGGAACTGCCCCATCTCGTTGTTCGCCGACGGGTCGTCGGGCGTCTTGGCCAGCGTTTCGAGCACGCTCTTCATCGCCTGGTAGCGGCTCTTCGCCTCCGCGACTTCCTTGGAGCGGATCGCGGAGCGGGCCGTCAGAGCGGGGTCGTTGGCCTTCCGGGCCTGCTGGGCGGCAAGACTCATGGCCTTGTCGGCCAGGTCATACTGATCCACCGCGACGCAGTCGTCGGAATAAACAAGAAGAGCGCGGATCAGCGCGGCCGCGTCATCGGGACTCTTGGCGTTCTTGCTCAAGGCCAGAAGCGTCGTGCTTTTCTGAGGCAGCACGTCGATGTCGAAGTCGGACGCCGCGCCATCGAGCGCCTGGATCGCCGCTTTCACGTCGCAGGCCTGCGTCGCCACCTCCTGCGCCTCGCGGTACAGCACCCAGAGCGCCGCCGGATCCTCGGCGCTCTTTCCCGCCATCTCCAGCAGGTTCCGCGCCAGCGCCTGACGATCCGCGGCCGCCTTCTTGGCGTACTGATCCTTGAGCAGCTCCCGGACGAGCTTCTCCGCTTCCCGCTGCTTCGCCGCCTCCGGGATCGGGAGTCTCACCTTGATCGTCGGAAGCGGCTTGGCGGGAGCGTCCTCCGGTTTCGCCGGGGGCTCCCCGGGCGCGGGCTCCGGAGCCTTGACGACCGGCGCGTCGGCCGGCGCTCCCGTGATGGCCACCTTGCCGTCGTGAATGAGTTTGCCGAGCTGGTTGACGGTCCTCAGCCGCTCCGCGGAAAGCTTCTGAAGTTCCGGCGTGCCGATTTCCTGAAGCACGATGTATTTGATCCGGGCTTCTTCCAGCTTGAAGCCGGCGTTGACGAACGCCTCCACGGAGCTCTTCTCGCGCGCCTCCTCGTAGGCGGCTTTGGACTCGTCCAGGATCTTGTCCGCCTTCTTCAGGATCTCGTTCACGTCCGGCCCGGATCCCTGCTGGGCCGACCCCGGAACGCTGAGAAGCAGACTGAGCAGGAGGCCCCAGCCGATGCAGGAGCTGCCGGCTTGCGGCGTGTTCATCATGGAAGCGATCTCAAAGCGGGCGCTGCAAGGACTCATTCCCGCGCCCAACCGGATAGTGGTAGCTCTCCCCTAAAAAAATAGTACCCCTCTTGCGCTGCGGCTGCAAGGGATCCCTGGGTACACTCGATTCAGGACCTCCCGATCCTCGGAGACGTCCAGGGGCCGACTTTTTTTCAATCCGTCAAAAGAAGCAGCGCCGCTTCCCGGTATAGTTCGCAGATGATGGCGAACCTGACGGACGAGGACCTGATCGCGCGCTTCCGGGACCGGGGAGACCGGGACGCCCTTCTGGAGCTGGTCTCCCGGTATCAGGGACCCATCTACAACTATCTCCTGGGTCGGCTGGGCAGTCCCCAGCGGGCCGAAGAGGCCGCCCAGGAGACCTTCCTCCGGATGCTTCGGGGACTGCCGGGGTATCGCGCCGAACTCCCCTTCCGCCCCTGGCTCTACCGGATCGCCCTCAACGCGGGACGGACGCTCCTGGAGCAGGGCCGCGTGAGGGCCCGGAAGGAACAGGAAGCGTCCGTCGAGTCGAACGGGAGAAGAACGGCCGTGGATCCCGCTGAAAACGCCCTGCACCAGGAAGTCCACGCCGCGCTGCACGAGCTCCCGGACGAGCAGAAGGAAGCGCTGACGCTGCACTACGCCCAGGGGCTCTCGCACGCCGAAGTCGCCGGCGCCCTCGGGGTCCCGCCCGGGACGGCGGCGACGCGCATCCACCAGGGCCTGCAGTCCCTACGGTCGCGATTCCGGGCGATCGAGGCCTTGGCCATCGAACAGGTGCTCGGAAATCCCAAGGTGCTGGCCGCGCCGAAATCGATTCTCAAGATCGTGGCCGCGGAAGCGGCCAAGGCTGTTCCGGCCGTCGCCGGAGCCGCCGCCCTGGTTACCGCCGGAGGAGCCGTGAACACGAAAACCGGAATCCTGATCGCGACCGCGATCCTGTGTCTCGCCGCCGGCGGCGTCGTCGGCTACCAGGTGCGCGGGACCCGCGTGGCCGCCGAAGCGCCCGCCGACGCCGCCTCCGCTCGCGCCGGCGCCAATGGCCCGGAGCGCGGAGGCGGGGAGCGGCGCGAACGCGCCGCCCTTCCGGCGACCGACGTCGCACAAGCCCCGCTCCCGACGCCCGAGGTCAAGCCCGCCCCCGCCCGGGCCGGTTCGGCGGCGACGTCCCGGATGCGCAAGCTCGCGGCGAACTTCGCGGAAGAGGAACGCGCGTGGGCGCAGATGAAGGATCGGCGCCACCCGACCAAGGAAGAAGAAGCCAAAGTCCAGGCCGTGGCGGCAAAGATGTTCACCGACCCGGAACTGATGGCGATCATCACCCCGGGCAAGACGTGGACCGTGGATGAGAAAACCGAGTTCACCCTGGCGTTCCTGGAGGAGATGGGCTTCCCCGCCGCGACCGCCGACCAGGCGGAGGCGATCCGGAAGGCGATCGCGGATTGGGCCCGCGTGGCGGATTCCCCGCTCGACCACTACTCGTCAAAGGTGGAGAAGCGGATCGCCGAGGTGCGCGAGAACGCCGCGCTCTTTGAGTCCCTGAAGTCCATCCTTTCCAAGGACCAGCAGCCCGGCGTCCGCAGCCTGGAACAATCGGGCTTCGTGGGACTTTCCGAAACGCGCCCCGCGGGCTTCGTCCTGTCGCCGCCCGGCCCCGCCCAGGCCGCTACCTACGTCCTCAACTCGTGGTCGAAGCAGATCGTGGAATTGGACGAGCCCGACCGGACCCGCCTGGCGGCGGCCGCGTCGGCCCACGCCGAGCGCCTCTGGAACGCGCAGGCCGAGCTCCAGGCGAAGTATGGCGATCCCTACATCCGTTTCCTCTCGGACACGCTCAAGGCCTCCGCGCTCACGCAGGACGTGGAGGCCCTCATTGAGGCGACCCGGAACGGAGGCGCGCCGAAGAACAGCATCCAGGACTACAAGGCCGCCCACCCGGCCTGGGAGACCGAGCTGCGCGAGGGCTACCTCCGCCTGCTCCAGGCGGAGAAGGAGAATCGCGAGGCCTTGATCGCCCTGCTCCCGGCCAAAGCCGGCAGCATCCAGAAGGCGAAGCCCTACGTGTACCTCTTCTCGACGTCGCCCTAGCGCAGTTCCTCGAACGTCGCCGCCGAGGGATTCACGGAGCCCGGGGCGGACGGATCGACCGACAGCGAATCGGTCACCCGGTTGTAGCCGGATGCCCCGTCCCAGGTCCCCTCGTTCGCCAGCTGGATCGCGTACTCGGGCCGGTACTGCAGCGAGAGCGCCGCGTCCGGGAGCCAGAGGCTCAAGCGGTAGCTGCCCTTCGCCAGCGTGCTCGGCACGCGCAGCTTCATGTTCACCCAGATGTCCTGGCCGCCGTCCCAGCGACGCACGTCCGTCGAATCGATCCGGGCCGCGTGCCAGGTCGCGTCGCTCGAGAGCACCACGTAGAGCGGCCGCCCGTTGAACGGCGCCGCGTAGCCGCTGTTCCGCAGGTGCAGCGAGAACTGCAGGATCCCGCCCGGCTTCACCGACGAATTCCACGCGGCGTCCATCAGCGAGATCCGGTACCCCAGGTGCTTCCGGATTTCCGCCAGGTACCCTTCCCCGGCCCAGCCGTCCAGCACCGCCCGCTTGTACTCCCCACTCAGGAACGAGTAGCGCAGCCGCATCATCTCCGCCACCGCGTTCCACCCGTCGGTCTGCGGCGGATTGACCGTGTTGCACTCGCCGCCGACCGGCACGTAGCGGCTCTCGGCCGCAACGTAGTTCTTGCCGGACTCGACGGGCTCCTCGTAGGTCCATTGGTCGTTCGGGCTGCCCAGGAACGCGTCGTTGTGGTGGCCGACCCGCGCCCGCGCGCTGCAGCACCAGCCCTCGTCGGCGCTCAGGGGCGCGTCGCCCAGGGCCGCCTCCTTGAACGACGGCCGCCGGACCTGGATGAAGCGCTCGGGGGGCATCACCCGGAGCAGCGCGTTCAGGATCTCGCAGCGGTCCGCGGGATTGTTCAGCCCGTGAGTCGACGCGTGCCACTCGCCCCAGGCGCCGATGAAGCCGGCCTGCAGGACCGCGATGACGTCGCCGTTGGCCTGCAGCACGGGCGTGAGCTGCGCGATGTGGCCCAGGATCCGCTCCTTCGACGCGTCCTCGTCGCCGTACCACTCCGCGTACTTGAAGCGCACGATCGTCTTGATCCCCGACTGCCGCACCGCGGCGAAGCCCGCGTTCAGGCGATCGAGGTAATCCTGCGGGAGCTCGCTGTTCCGGTACGGCGCCAGCGACAGCGAACAGAAGCCCAGCATGACGCCTTGGGCGCGCAGGTAGCGGAAATCCCGACCGTTGACGAGGTCGATCCACTTGTAGAAGCCGCGTTCGGGATTCGGAAGATCCGCGTCGCTAGCGGCCAAGGCGCGGCCGGTCATCGGGACTTGTTCGGTTTCCTGTGCGGTTCCGGTCGACGCGAAAAGACCGACGAGGGCGAGCAGACCCAGCATTCGTGGCAAGAACAATCCAACCTCCTTGTCGCGAACAGGGAAACACCGGGTCGATGGAGGAGTGGACGTCCGCGCGGAGGGTGGACGCATCCACGGGCCGCGAGGCGGCCCGGACTACCGACTACCCTTGGTGACTACCCACTACACCCCCCTCGGCGACCCGGACAACGGAGCAGCCGAGAACTCTCTCTTTGGGCCGCGGACTTTAGCGTGCTCGCGCGTTGATCGCAAGCGGACTTTTTCGGAAGTTCAACGTCGAGGGAACCAGCCCTACTTCTTTTGCTCCGAGGCCCACCAGTCCTTCCAGAACTTCAGGGCCTCCTTATGCGGCAGATTTCGGATCCGGTCGGTCTCGAACACCAAGCCGTTGTCCTCCCGCGTCGAGAGCTCCCACAACGCGTGCCACAGCGACGTCCTGCCGCGATAGCTTCGAAGGGTCAGGCGTTCGTCTCCACGGATCGCGTCCAGGGCCATTCCCGCCTCCCGGGCCCAGGCGGCGGCCGCGTCCTTCGGCTTCCCGCGGAGATCGCGCCGGAGCATCTTCGTCTGCAGCCCGGACCAGACCTCCGGGCGCCGCAACGCGTTGAGGTAGACGAGCGAAAAGACGTCGCCTTTCTCCGCCGCCTCCAGGAGCGCCGGCACGCCGTCGCGCGAGCCCAGACGCAGCAGAGCCCGGGCGGCGGCGGGACGAACCTGCTCATCGTTCAAGAGCGCCCGGAGATCGTCGACGGAATCCGTGACGCCCAGATCGGCCAGGGCGGTGACGGCGTCGACCCGAACGTCCTTATCCTGGTCCCGCGTGAGCTTCAGGATCTCCGGCCGCGTTTCCAGCGCCCGCAGGTCCGCGAGCGCGGAGGCGGCCGCGCCACGAACCATAGGATCTTCCGCTTTCAGAAGCTTCAGGAGATCGGGCACGGCCTCCTTGGACTGCAAGGATCCCAGCGCGCTCGCGGCGACCCGGCGAAGGTGGACGTCCTCATCCTGAAGCGCGGCGCGCAGATCGGCCAGAGAGGCCTTGTCGCCGAAGCGTCCCAACCCAAAAGCCGCATCCCGGCGGATGGCCTCGATCTCGTCTTTGAGCAGGGGCCGCAGCTCCGGCGCCGTCGCCGCCGCGTCCAGCAGGATCAGTCCCCACAACGCGTTCCAGCGCACGCCCTCCTCCTTGCTTCGGAGCAGCGCCACCAGGTCGGGGACCGCCTCCTGGGCGTCCAGGATCTCGAGTGCATCCTGCACGAGCCGGAACCCCTTCCCTTGTCGGATGAGATTCAGCAGCCCGGGAATGGCCGAGCGGAGCTCCTCCTCCTCGACGATCCCGCAAAGGGTCGTCAGGTCTTCCTCTTTCATGGCCTGGAACGCCTGCGGAACCAGCGCATCGAGATCCGCTCGCTGAAGCTTCGGACGCTTGCGCCGGCCCTTCTCGTCCCGATCGGCCGCCATGACCAGGGCCTCCGTCCATGCGTGCGGCATGCCGAGCGCCAGACGATCTTCGATGCCCGGAATCTCCTGCATCAGATTCGGGGTGAGCCTCTCCAGCACCGGGATGATCTTGAGAAGGCGCTCGGCTCGTTGAGAGACTTCGGGGTCGCTGTCCTTCCGGGCCAGCTCCAGGGCGGGGACGGCCTTCTTGCCCAGCTTCTTCAGGTTCTGCTCGGCCTGGATCCGATCCTCGACCTTCGGCGCTCGAAGCCCCTCGATGAGTTGCGCCGGATCGTCCTGACCCGGAAGCAGCAGGACGATCAACAGCGCGACGGCCATCGTTCCTACTTCCTGGCGGGCGGAGTCGGATCGAACTCGAGACGCTTCCCGATCTTCGCCCGGATCTCGCCGCTCGACTTGGAGAGCGCCGCCGTATAGATGCTCCGCGCATGCACGAGCAGCTGCACCCGCCGCGACGGCCGCGGCTCGCGCTCCGCCAGGTCCCACCAGCCGTCGGCGAGCTCCATCAGGGAGTTCAGCTCGGCGGACCCCGAGAATTCCTTCAGCGCCATCGTCCGGACGGGCGAGTTCGGCGCCTTGGTGAGAAAGCCCAGGCCGCGGTCCCAGCGGCCCTTCTGGAAGCAGAGCCACTCGCCCCAGACCAGGTTGGCGTTTGCATCGTCCGGCGCGGAGGCCAGCAGTTCTTCCGCCTTCCGGGCCTTTTCGAAGGCGGCCTTCATCTCGTTCACGGACTTGCCCGCCGCATCGGCCCGCGCCGCCAAGGCGGCATCCTTCGCCTTCCGGGCCGAGGACTGCGACGACTGCGCGGCCTTGCCGGCCACATCGTACTGGTCGAGGTCGACGGCTTCCTGCGCCAGGCGGACGAGCACCTCCGCCAGGCGCTTGAGGTCGTCCGGCTTGCTGAGCGCCGGCTCCATCTTCAGCAGGTAGGGCTCCTTGAGGGACAGTCCCACGACGTGGAAGCCGCCGTGCACTTCGTCGATGCCTCGGAGCAGCGTCTCCAGGTCGCCCGCGCGGGTCGCGGCCTCGCAGGCCTCGCGGAAGAGGACGAAGCGCAGCGCGAGATCGTCTTTGGTATCAACGGCCTGATCGAGCAGTCTTCGGCCGAGCTTCGGATCGCCGATCTCGTCCTTGTGGGCCGCGCGGACCGTTTTCTCCGCCGCGCGCTGCGCGTCCTCGGGCGGGACCGCGTTCTTCGCCTCCTGCGCGAGGGCGAGCAGGACGAGCAGCGCCGCGCAGCGCACCGGACTACTTCCCGTCGAGCCGCGCGATGATGCGCTCGGCCTCGTCGTCGTCGATGATGATGAACTGCCCCGACTGCGCCTCGTAGGCCAGCACCTCGGCCTGCGCGATGTCGAACCACCACGCGTGCAGGCGCAGGCGGCCCGTCGCCAGGCGGTCGCGCACGCTCGGATAGGTCCGGAGGTTTTCGAGCTGCTGGAGCACATTGAACTGCGAGACGTGATTGTGGATCGGCAGCTCCGCCTTCAGGGTCTCCCCGGCCTTCACCCGCCGAAGCGCCCCCTCGGCGTGGCGGAGCCAGGCCTGCAAGTGCGGCGCGGGATACGCCGGCGGCTTCTCTTCCGCCAGGAGCCGCATCGCGCCGCACTCCGAATGGCCGCAGACGATGATGTCCGATACGTTCAGGGCCAGGATCGAGAACTCGATCGCCGCTCCCTCGGACTCGTCCGCCATCGAGCGGCCGCCCTCGCCGCAGGGCGCGATGATGTTGCCGGGGTTCCGGATGACGAAGAGGTCCCCCGGTTCGGTGGACGCGAAGAGATTGGGCGCCACGCGGCTGTCGGAGCACGCGATCAGCAGCGCGTCCGGCGACTGGCCCAGCGCGAGCCGCGCGAAGGTCTCCCGGTAGCCGGGCCGGACCTTCTTGCGGAAATCGACGATCCCCCGGATGAGTCTCTTCATGTCGAAGAAGGTAGGTCCGCTCCCCGGTCGCGTCAAGAGGAGTCGTTCCGTTGGGAACTCCCCGCCGCACCGATCGGCTCGCATTCCCCGCCGGTCGTGCGTATCACCTTGAAGGCAGGGCGGGGAATACCTACGATGGTTTTTTGACGATTTGGAGAGAGACGCAGCCGCCCGCTGCCCAACCGCCATGCTGTTCCTAGCCCCGCAGATCCGCCGCGCCGCCTTCGTCCGATACGGCGTGGCCATCCTGTCCGTCGCTGCGGCGTTCCTCGTCCGGTATCTCTGCGATCCTCAGCTCGGGAGCCGCTCGGCGCAGGACTTCTTCCTCGCGGCGACGGCGGTCAGTGCCTGGTACGGAGGCGCCGGCCCTTCCGCCCTCTCGATCCTGCTGGGCACCTTGCTCGCCCAGTGGTTTTTCGCCGCGCCCCGCCATACGCTGATGGTCCGGGACCTGGCGGACATCCTTGAGGTCGCCTCGTTCATCTTCTCCGGCTCCGCCATCGCCTGGCTCTCCTGCGCGATGAAGCGGGCCACGGGCGCCGCCAAGAGCAGCGCCGATGAAGCCCTCCGCGAAGTCGAGGAGCGGCGACGCCTCGCGAAGGAGCTCCAGACGCTCAACGAGCACCTGGAGGACATGGTCGACCGGCGCACCGTCGACCTGCGCCACGCGCTCAAGGAGCTGGAGAACTACGCCTACTCGATCGCGCACAACCTCCGCGCGCCCCTGCGGGGCATGGCGGGCCTGTCGGAACTCCTCCTCGAGGACGAACGCGAAAATCTGTCGTACGAGGGGAGGAAGCATCTCGCGCGCATCATGGGCGCCACCCAGCAGATGGACGAGCTGATCCTCGGGCTCCTCGACTACAGCCGGGTGAGCCGCGGGGAATTCTCGCTGGGCACCGTCGCGATGGCCGACGCGGTCGGCGAGGCGATCCGGAGCCGGCAGGAGGACCTGAGGTCGCATCACGCCCAGGTGTCCGTCGACGGCCCGCTTCCGGATATCCTGGGACACCGGGAGGCGATCGTGCAGGTGCTCTCCCAGCTGCTCTCGAACGCCGCGAAGTTCGTCGCGCCCGGCATCACGCCCCGCATCCGGATCCGCGCGGAGCGGAACGGCGAGCGGGTGCGGCTCTGGGTCGAGGACAACGGCATCGGCATCGACCCGCAGTACCACGACCGCGTGTTCGGCGTCTTCGAGCGCCTCCACAAGCAGGAGGACTATCCGGGCACCGGCATCGGGCTGGCGATCGTCCGCAAGTGCATGGAGCGGATGGGCGGCCAGGCCGCCGTGGAGTCCGAGATCGGCAAGGGGAGCCGCTTCTGGATCGAAGCGCCCGCGGCGGCTCCGCGCTAGGCCGAGAAGAAATCTTCCGTGGCCGCTCCAACGAGCTACTTTTTCGTCTCGAAGACCCGCGGCTTGAGCACGCGCGGGCGGGTGATCTGGATGTTGTCGACGTAGAAGCGGCGGGGCGGCGAGCCGGTGCCCTGCAGGTGCAGGTTCACGATCCAGTCCCCCTCGCGGGCGCGCCCCTCCGGCTCCACGAGATCCGCCAGGCGGAACGTGACCCGCGTCCACTTCCCCGTGACCAGTTTCGTCACGAAGCCGTCGTGCGTCCGCTTCTGCGTCCGGTTCCACAGGTTGAAGTTCACCGAGCCCGCCTGAGCGTCCACCCAGTAGTCGAAGCTCAGGACCTCGTCCCCCCGGTAGGTGAAGAGCCCGCGGTCGTTGTCGCCGACGAAGACCCGGCTCGTCCCGCCCGGGTCCGGATCGCCGGCGAGACAAATGCGCCCCCCGGGACCGCGCTCGACGACGCCCGACGTCGCCATCGCGGGCCGCTTGCCGTCCTCGAAGGTATAGAAGAGCAGGACTTCCTCGCGCGGGAGCGTGCGGACCGCAAGCGCCACGCCGCTCGCCGCGACCGCCTGGCGGCCGCCGTCGACCATCACGG
>Ga0310813_10001267_pt1 | contig 15313 bp, 12 predicted proteins | sample YN3metagenome_FD_203086 | JGI IMG/M metagenome (GOLD analysis project Ga0310813, IMG submission 203086) | Soil microbial communities from experimental microcosm in Duke University, North Carolina, United States - YN3 | ecosystem: Engineered > Artificial ecosystem > Soil microcosm > Unclassified...
TCATGTACGTGCTGCTGTACGGCGCGTACCAGAAGGCCGTCACCGGCAGCATTGCAGTGCTGGGCCTCGTTTATCCGCTGGTCGCGACGATCGTCGATTTCATCGCGTACGGCAAGCTGATGAACCCCCAGCAGGTATTCGGCGGCGCGCTGATTCTGCTGGCGGCATCGATGTACGCTACCGGATTCGGCGCGCGCAAAACGGCGAAAACCGTTCGCACGGTCGACGTCGCCGAGAAACAGGAAAGCTAAGGCCGAACCGACGCGGCTTTCAAACCGATCGCAGATCGTGTCGAGCGCGCGGGCGCCAAACTCGTGTTTGCGTTAGCCTTGTATCCGCATGCTGTCGAACGGTTGTCGGTCTGCGTCGCGTATCCGTACGTATCGCCGATCGTGGCCGAAACAGAACATTTCCAGTCCGAAACAGAGCATTGTTAGTCCACTATGAGTTGGAGACGTTGAATGAGCAGTAACACCTCCGTGCCGATGTTCGACGAGCTTCCTTACGAACACAGCTTCGAAGCGACCATCATCGAGCGCAAGGACAATCTGATCGCCTTCGATCAGACGCTTTTCTATCCGGTCGGCGGCGGCCAACCCGGCGACACGGGACAAGTTCTACAGCCGGATGGCAGCCATCTGCGCATCGTCGACACCTACCGCGACGATACCGACCGGTCGTTGATCTGGCATCGGCTCGAAGCAAGCGAAGCCACGTTGCAGGCCGGCGACAAGGTATCGGCGCAGATCGACTGGGACACGCGTTACCTGAACATGAAGATGCATACCTGCCTGCATCTGCTGTGCTCGCTGTTCGACGCGCCGGTCACCGGCTGCAGCATGGGTCAAGGCAAGGGCCGCCTGGATTTCGACCTGCCCGAGATGACGTTGACCAAAGAGCAGATTACCGAAGCATTGAACGCGCTGATCTCGGAACGCATCGACGTCGAAACCCGGTTGATCTCACCGGACGAATATGACAACGCACTCGCGCTGGTCAGAAACCGCTATGCACTGCCGCCGCGCTCGGCAAACGCGGTCAAGATGATCGAAGTGCGCGGCATCGATATTCAGCCCTGCGGCGGCACGCATATCCGCAACACGGGCGAGATCGACCGCGTGGTGTGCGAGAAGATCGACAAGAAGGGAAGACAGAACCGGCGGATCGTTTTGCGGTTCGTGGATTGATATTCAGGTTTCGCGACATGGACGCAAGATGGAGTGAGGTTCGAAGACAGCGCGAACCCACAGCATCTTGCGGCCGGACCACTCAGATAAACTCTACGTGCCGCTCGGCATCGTCACTTCTGCGGCGCCTTATACGCGACACAATCCACTTCCACCTTGCAATCGATCACCATACTCGACACCACACACGCACGTGCCGGCGGATGCTCGCCGAAGTACTCGCGAAACACCTTGTTGAACGAAGCGAAATCGCGCGGATCGTCGAGCCACACGCCACAACGCACCACATGCTCGGCGCCGTAACCCGCTTCCTCCAAAATCGCAAACACGTTCTGCAGCGCCTTGTGCGACTGGTCGACAATCCCGCCGTTGACCACTTCGCCGTTTTCCATCGGCGTCTGTCCGGACACGTATAGCCAGCCATCCGCCTCGACCGCCCGCGCAAACGGCATATGCTGACCACCGGTCCCTTTGCCGCCTTCCACACCATATCGCTTCATCGTCTGCTCCCTGTCACGTAATCGAATCGAGTTTCAAAAATTGCGCTGCACGTCGTCGCCCGGCGCGGGCCGCGCGCCGCGCGCCACGAATTGCCCGGCACGTTCGCCGGTCGGCGCGCCGTCGCGATACGACAGCACACCGTTCACCCATACCGCGTCGATACCGTCGGCCGCCTGCTGCGGCTGATCGAAGGTCGCGGCATCGCGCACCCTGGCCGGATCGAACAGCACGAGATCCGCGTGATAACCCACATGGATCTCGCCCCGCTGCGCCAGCCCAAAACGGCGTGCCGACAGACTCGTCATCTTGCGCACTGCCTCTTCCAGCGAAATCAATTGCTGATCGCGCGCGTAATGCCCGAGCACGCGCGGAAACGCGCCCCACAAGCGCGGATGCGGCAGCGGATCGTTCGGCAAACCATCGGAGCCGATCATCGTCGCCGGATGCGACAGGATGCGCCGCACGTCGTCTTCGGACATGTTGTGATACACCGCGCCCGCCGGCTGCAGACGCTTCGCCGCTTCCTGCTGCGTGACACCCCATTCGCCGGCGATGTCGCGAATCAGCTTGCCTGCCACCTCCGGATGCGGCGTCGACCACGTGATCGTGATCTCGATGTCGCCGGTCACCTGCTTCACATCGAGCGTCGACGAACTGCGGCTGTACGGGTAACAATCGCAGCCGATCGGCTGCAGCCGCCGCGCGCCTTCCAGCGATTCGAGCACTTGCGCGCTGCGCCCCCAGTTCGACGGCCCCGCGCATTTCAGATGCGAGATCACCACCGGCACGCGCGCATGACGGCCGATCCGATACGCTTCGTCCATTGCATCGAGAATCGCGTCGAACTCGGTGCGCATATGTGTGGTGTACAGCGCGCCCGCCGCGGCAAGCGGTTCGGCCAGTGCCATCACTTCTTCGGTCGAAGCCGCGAACGCGGAGCCGTACGCGAGTCCCGTGCTCAAACCGAGCGCGCCATGCGCGAGCGCCTCTTCGAGCTGCACCCGCATCTGCGCGACCTCCTGCTGCGTTGCCGCGCGATCGAGCCGGTCCATCTGGTTGTTGCGCAGCGCCGTGTGGCCGATCAACGCGGCCACGTTGACCGCGGGCTTCGCTGCGTTCACCGCTTCCACATAGGCCGCGAAGGTCGGATAGCTGAACGCGTCGCGCGCGCCGAGCAAATTCATCGGATCGGGCGGATCGCCTTTCAGCTGCACCGGCGCAGCGCTGATCCCGCAGTTGCCGACGATCACCGTCGTCACGCCTTGCGTGATTTTCGGCAGCATTTGCGGCGCACGGATCACGTGCGTGTCGTCGTGCGTGTGCACGTCGATAAAGCCCGGCGCAAGCGCGCGCCCGTTCGCCTCGATCACTTCTTCGGCGAGCCAGTTCGACAGATTGCCGATTGCCGCGATGCGTCCGTTGCGCAACGCGACGTCGCGCTCGACGGGCGGCGCGCCGGTGCCGTCGTACAGTTGCACGTCGACAATCAGCGTATCGGCAGCCTCGGGATGCGAATGCATGGATCAGTCTCCTATCGGTTGACGGTCGCCGCCGCCGCGATGCGCATCGAGCGCATGCTTCATGCGGCGCAGCAGTTCGCGGCTTACGTCGCCCTGGCTGACCGCAAGCTCGGTGACGAGCGCGTCGAGCGCCATCATCATCGCGTAACGCGACGACGACGGCTTGTAGATGAAATCGGTTTCAAACGCAACGATCGGGATTAACCAGTCGGCGAGCTTCGCAAGCGGCGATGCCGGCGCGGTCAACGCGATCAGCGTCGCGCCGTAGCTGCGCGCAAGCCGGCAGCTTTCGACCAGCTCCGGCACGCGGCCGGTCACCGACAACGCGATTACCGCACATTCGCGCGACACGGTGCTGGCCACCATCCGCTGCAGCAGGCCATCCTGGTAGCTGGCGACCGGCCGTCCGAGCCGCACGAGGCGAAAGCGCATTTCGTCGGCCAGCGCAGTCGAGCCGCCGCCCATGCCGTACACGTAGATCATGCGCGCGTCGCGCAGCGCCGCGGCCGCTTCGGCGAGCGGCGCCTGCAACAGCAATTGATGATTGTGCGTCAGCGTGGTGCGCACTTCGTCGAACACGCGCGTCGCGATGCGGCCCGGTTCGGCACCGGGCGCGCTGCCTTGCAAAAACCTTTGCCCGACTGCCGCGGCCTGCGCGAGCCGCAGCTTCAGTTCACGTACGTCGCGGCAGCCCACCGCTTTCGCAAAGCGCGTGACCGTCGCGACGCTCACCTCCGCTCGCTGCGCCAGTTCGCCGATACTGGCGCGCGATGCGCCGGTCAGATCGTCGAGAATCAGCGCGGCCACCTTGCGTTCGGCCGAACGCAACTCGGGCGCGCATTCGGCGATGCGCGCGACGATGTCGAAGGTGAGCGGTTCGGCACCCGAGTTCATGTCGGTTCGTGATGGTTGGCCACAGCGCTGGTACTAAATAACATTTCGCCGGACATCGTACTTTCGGTAACATACGCAAGTCAAATCGCTTCGATACAACCGGACGATGGAGCCGCACGCGATGAAAGTTACAAACTATCAAGGCCCGACAATCGACCCGTTCAGCAAGGGGCTCGGCAACGTGCCGGGCACCAGCATCCAGCTGACGGACGCGGGCCGACTCGAATGGAATCTGCTCGACGAAGACGTGAGTCTGCCGGCCGCGGTGCTGTACGAAGACCGTATCCAGCACAACCTGAAATGGATGCAGGCCTTCGTCTCCGAATACAACGTCAAGCTCGCGCCGCACGGCAAGACCACGATGGCGCCGCAGCTGTTTCGCCGCCAGCTCGAAACCGGCGCATGGGGCATCACGCTGGCCACCGCGCATCAGGTGCGCGCCGCGTATCACGGCGGCGTATCGCGCGTGTTGATGGCCAACCAACTGGTCGGCAAACGCAACATGCTGATGATCGCCGAGTTGCTGAGCGACCCCGACTTCGAATTCTTCTGCCTCGTCGATTCCGCGGCGGGCGTCGAGCAACTAGGCAAGTTTTTCGGTTCGGTGCGCAAGCAACTGAACGTGCTGATCGAGCTCGGCGTGCCGGGCGGCCGCACCGGCGTACGCGACGGCGCGCAACTGGGCGCGGTGCTCGAAGCGATCGCGCGCTTTCCCGATGCGCTGCAGCTCGCCGGCATCGAACTCTATGAAGGCGTATTGAAGGAAGAACACGACGTGCGCGCGTTCCTGCGCAACGCGGTGGCCACGACGCGCGCGCTGGTCGAGGCGAAGCGCTTCGCGCGCACGCCGGCGATTCTGTCCGGCGCGGGCTCTGCATGGTACGACGTGGTAGCCGAAGAATTCGCGCAGGCCGGCGACGCAAGCCAGATCGAAATCGTGTTGCGCCCCGGCTGCTATCTGACCCATGACGTCGGCGTCTACCGCAAGGCGCAGAACGACATCCTCGCGCGCAATCCGGTCGCGAAGAAAATGGGCGAAGGTTTGTTGCCCGCGCTGCAGCTATGGGCGTACGTGCAATCGATTCCGGAGCCGGATCGCGCGATCATCGGCTTCGGCAAGCGCGATTCGGCCTTCGATGCAGGCCTGCCCGAGCCGGCGCGCCACTATCGTCCGGGCAGCAAGGCGCCGCGCGAGCTCACCGCGGCAGACGGCTGGGAAGTGTTCGGGCTGATGGACCAGCATGCGTATATGCGGATTCCGGCGGGCGCGGATCTGCAGGTCGGCGACATGGTCGCGTTCGACATCTCGCATCCGTGCCTGACCTTCGACAAGTGGCGTCAGCTGCTGATCGTCGATCCGTCGTATCGCGTGACGGAAGTGCTCGAAACGTACTTTTGACCGTGCATCGTGCGTGACAGGAAGCCGCTCGAGTCAGCGGCTTCTGTCAGTTGCGGCGGCACAGCGCGGCAACGCCTGCGCGAGCGCAGCGGCGCCCGCTTCAACGATCGGTGTTGTCCACATCCGATGCCGCGGCGGCACCGCGCGCCGCCACACTGGCCGCCGCCACTTCGCCGATGCGCGTCTCGAGCATGCCGAGCGCGCTCGACAACGCCGACAACGCATCGTCCGGCAAGCCTTGCATCGTGTCGTGCAAGAACGCGTTGCGGCTCGGCAAGCTCGCTTCGATCGCGGCGCGCCCCGCAGCGGTCAACTGCACGTTGGTCACGCGGTTATCGCGCGTGTCCATGCTGCGCTCGATCCAGCCGAGCGCTTCGAGCGACTTCAACTGCCGCGTCAGCGCACCCGGATCGACGCGCAGCCGCTCGACCAGCCGCTTCTGCGACGACTCGCCATCCTGCTCGTGCAGCGCCAGCATGATGCGCCAGCGCGGCATCGGATGTCCGACCTGCGCCTCGAACGCGGACATGAACGACCGATAGGTACGGCCGAACTGGTGAAGGATGGCAATGCGGTCCTGTTCTTCCATAGTGTCGAGTCAAGCCAAAGTCGAAAATCAGTCAGCGGCGACGGCCGGCTCGATCTTGCGCGTCAGCTTTACCGGCGGCACGCTGCGGCTATGCCAGATCGATATGACCGCGACCACCGTCGCGATGCCGAGGCCCAGATGGATCGCGCCGACCAGCGATTCGCGCGCCGCTTCGAGCAACGCCGCGCCATTATGGCCTGCACGCGCGAGCTGATCGAGCAGGTTCGCCTGCGCGCTATGGTCGATCAGAATCTGTGGATCGCCGAGTTGCGCGTACCAGCGGCTCGCATGGTCGTTGTCGAGCGCGCTGCGCACGCCGCTGGTGTACATCTGCGTGACCAGCGTACCGGTGATCGCCGTGCCGATCATGCCGCCGATCATGCGTAGCGACTGCAACAGCGCGGTGGCGATGCCGAGATGCTCGCGGCCGGCCGTCTGCTGCGCGAACACGGTCAGGTTCGGCAGCACGAAGCCGAGGCCGAGACCGGCGAGCACCATGAACAGCATCATCAGCCAATGCGGCATCGAGCGGGTGGACATCGCCGAACCGATGCACGCGAGCGCGAGCATCGTAAAGCCGATATACAGCATCAGGTTCGGATTCGGAATGCGCGATACGAGGCGCCCGTTCGCGATACTGCCGATCGTAATGAACACGACCAGCGGCGTAATCACGATGCCGGCTTCGTTCGGCGACATGCCGAAGCCGCCTTGAAACAGCAGCGGCGCATAGAAAATAATCGAGAACATCGAGAAGCCGGCCAGCACGGCGAGCGCGAACAGGCCCGACAGGCTGCGGTTGCGGAACATGTCGACCGGCAGGATCGCCTGCGGAAAGCGCTTTTCCCATTGCCACAGCGCATAGCCGGACGCGATGCAGACCACCACCAGCGCGACGACCGGCAGTGTGAAGCCTTCTTTCGGCAGCATTTCGACGCATAGCTGCATCGAACCGAGCGCGACCGCGATCAGCACCGCGCCGGGCCAGTCGAGGCGCATCTTGCCTTGATGCACGACGTTGCGCAGATGCGGCAGATAGCGCCACACGAAGAACAGCGAGATCAGCCCGACCGGCAGGTTCACGTAGAACACCGAGCGCCAGCCCATGTATTGCGTCAGAAACCCGCCGAGCGACGGCCCGACCGCATTCGCGATGCCGAACATCGAGCTCATCAGCACCTGCCAGCGCAGCCGCACGACCGGGTCCGGAAACAGATCGGGAATACACGCGAACGCAGTGCCGACCAGCATGCCGCCGCCGATGCCTTGCAAGCCGCGCGCGATCACGAGAAACAGCATGCTGTGCGCCGCGCCGCATAGCACCGATGCGCCGGTGAACACGACGATCGACGCGATCAGAAACGGCTTGCGCCCGTAGTAATCGCCTAGCCGGCCGAACACCGGCACGGTGATCACCGAGGTCAGCAGATAGGAGGTCGCGACCCACGCATACAGCTCAAAGCCTTTCAGATCGGCGACGATGGTCGGCAGCGCGGTGCCGACGACGGTCTGGTCGAGCGCGACCAGCATGGAGACGAATGAGATCCCCAGCATGGCGAGCAGCGACTCGCGGAAGGGCAAGACTTGCCCACTTGAATGATGAGCGGCTGTGTGAGCGGCCATTTTTGTCGAAACAACAGTTGACGAGTCAACGATACGGAATCATACCATGTGTCCGGGCTCTAAACTTGCACGTGGGGTCAAGTGAAATCGCTGCGGCCCGCAGCGTCACCTGCTGGCTTTCGAGGAGCTTCATGGACACTCTTTCTGAAGAAGGACAAGCGCTGTCGGCCGACGATCTGAGCGCGCTGCAGCGCGCGAAACACGAGCTGGAAAGCCCCGCGTTCGCCATGAAGCTGGCGAGCATCGTCGGCTCGCCGCTCGAAAAGCTGATCGCGCGGATGCCGAACGCCGCCAACGAAAAAGTCAACGACGCGACCCAGGCTGCGCTGCGCAAATGCCTGTCGATCGCACTGCGCACGCTGGGCCGCACGGTGCCGCTGGCCGCCAATGAGAACCGGCCGAGCAACCTGCTGCACAAGTTCGCGGTCGCGACGACCGGCGCCGCGGGCGGCGCCTTCGGCCTGTTCGCGTTGCCGGTGGAACTGCCGGTCACGACGACGCTGATGTTCCGCTCGATCTGCGACATCGCGCGCAGCGAAGGCGAAGATCTGACCTCGATCGATACCCAGCTGCAATGTCTGACGGTGCTCGGCATGGGCAGCACATCGAAAGCCGACGACGATGCCGACTACGGCTACTTCATCATGCGCGGCGCGCTGGCGCAGGCGGTGTCGAAAGCTTCGTCGGAAATCGCGTCGAAGGGGTTCACGTCGCATGGATCGGCGGCGCTGTTGCGTCTGTTGAACACGATCGCGTCGCGCTTCTCGGTGCAGGTCAGCGAGCAGGTCGCGGCCAAATCGATTCCCGCACTCGGCGCGGTGCTGGGTGCGATGGTCAACACCGTGTTTATCGACCACTTCCAGTCGGTCGCGCATGGACACTTCACCGTGCGGCGGCTCGAACGGCATTACGGCACGGAAGCCGTGCGCGCCGCGTATCAGGCCATCGACATCGGGCTCGACCGCTGATGATCCGCGCGCGCAGCAGCAATGCGCTGCACGAAGCGCGCAGCATTGTCGAGCGCGCGACGCGCTTCGGGCAGGAACGGCGCCCATAGCTGCCACACGTGTGGCATCTTCGGCCAGATCTCGAACTCGACCTGAACGCCGGATTCGTGCGCGCGCTCGGCAACGCGCCGCGCATCGTCGAGCAACACTTCGGTGCTGCCCGCCTGGATAAACAACGGCGGCAGGCCGCGCAGATCCGCATAGCAAGGCGATGCGTAAGGATGCGTGGCGGGCGTTTCGCCGAGATACAAACGCGCGGCGCGGCCCACCGATGCGCCGCAAAACATCGGGTCGACGCCATCGTTGATCCTGATCGATGCGCCGGTCGCGGCAAGGTCGGTCCATGGCGAAAACAGCAGCGCGCCAGCGGGCAAAGGCGCGCCGGCGTCGCGCAGTGCAACGAGCGTCGCCAACGCGAGGCCGCCGCCGGCGGAATCGCCGGCCAGCACGATCGAGTCGGGCGATGCGCCCTCTGCGTTCAGCTGACGCCAGGCGGCCAACGCATCGTCGAGTGCGGCAGGAAAGCGATGTTCGGGCGCAAGCCGGTAATCGAGCGAGAAGATCCGCGCGCCGCTGCGCGTCGCAAGACCGAACACCAGCGAGCGGTGCGTTTGCGGCGAGCAGAAGTAATAGCCGCCGCCGTGGAAATACAGAATGGTCAGCGCAGGACCGGGCGCACCGTCGCTCGCCTGTGGTTCGAGCCACTCGCCGCGCAACGGCGGCGCCGCATCGCCATACTGCTCGCGCAGTTGCCAACCCGCCGGCACCTTCGGCGACCAGACGCGCTTTGAAGTCATTGCCCGCGCGCGCTCGGCGCTTACTTCGCTATGTCGGGTCTGCGGCAAAAACCGCCGGCGCAGAATCCAGCAAGCCATCGCACTCTGCCAGCTCATCGGCACACGCTCCATCGACGGATCATTGCCGAATGGTACGTGGGTTCAGCGCCAGTGCGTTGGGAAATGACTTCTAGAACAGTCTGAAGCGGGTGCAAAAGCACCCGCCTCGCGAGGTCACAGCAGATGATGCAGGAAGAAACACGCGGCTGTGCAGCAACGGCCGCGCGATACCGCCGCAACCCGCCGGATCAGTTCGCCGGCAGCACCTGCCCACGAATCTCGCCCATCGGATTCTGCGCGGTGTGAACGTTGAAGTACCACTGGCCGGCCATCAGATCGGTGACCTGCTGTTCGGTCAGCGTCTGCGAACCGCGGATCGGGCTCGGCAGCGACTTCTTGTCGATCGGCACCACCACGCCCGCATTCTGGCCAACCGGCGCCGGACCATGGAAGTGCGCGGCGGTGGCCGGCCCGGACAGACCGTCGTAAGTGACCGTCCATTGCAGCATCTTGGTCGTGGTATCGAACGTGGCCTGCAGCATGCCATGACCCTGACTGACACGCGGCGGCACTTCGCTCGACGGTTCGAGGTCGGCCTTCAGCGCGACACTGTCGGCGAATGCAGCGGCGCTGGTCAGCAATGCAAACAACATCACACCCAGCTTAAGCTTACGAATTGCGATCATTGTTATCTCCGAAGTCTCGTATGTGGTGCTAGCACATACTAGTTGAATTCAGAGACACACACATGGCAGCAACCCGTAGACACATGCGGTATTGCGCTGTGCTACGGCAGCAGCGCGGCCTGCGCCTCGATGCCGTCGAGCATCGCCGTGCACCTGTGCACCAGTGCAAGTCCATCGGCGCGCAGTTGCTCCGGCGATGCATCGCCGATACGGGCGCGATAGTCCTCCAGCGCGACATAGAGCGGCGGATATTGCAGCACGCCGACCGCACCCGCTACGCGATGGTGCCACGCGCGCAACGCGTCGAGATCGGCTTCTTCGAGCAGCGGCGGCAGCGCGCGCACGTCGTCGCGTACCGCCGAGACGAACGAATCGAGCAAGGCCTTCACCGTAGACTCGCTACCCCACACTTGCGTGAGCCGCGCAAGGTCGACCGGCACGAACGGTTCGGCCGTCTCGCGCTGCGCAGCGCCGACGCTGGCCGGGTCGTGCGGCGCGTGCACCGACGCCGCATCGTGCAACACCTGGCGCGAGCCGTCCGCGGCGAACCAGCGACTCAGATGATCGCGCAACGTCGCAAGGCGCGTCGGCTTGATCAGGCAGTCGTCCATGCCGGCTTCGCGACACGCGCTCAGATCTTCGGGCGCGGTGTTCGCAGTGACGCCGACGATCGGCAGATGCGCTGCGCCGCCCGCTTCTTTCTGCCGAATCCGGCGCGCGAGTTCGTAACCCGACAGATGCGGCATATGGCAATCGGTAATCAGAAAGCCGTAGCTCGCACGCTCGAGCGCGTCGAGCGCTTCGGCGCCGTCGTTGACCACGTCGCACGCAAATCCGAGCAGCGCGAGTTGATGACGGATCAGCTCCTGGTTCACCGGGTGATCTTCGGCGACCAGCACGAGCCGGCCGCTCGCGATCGCCCGCTCGCGGTCGGGCACGGCGACCGGTGCGGCCACTTCGCGGCGCGAGCGCGCCGGCTTCGGTGCAAGGCCGGTCAGCGCGGCCGCGCATGCCGCGCCGAGCCCGCGCCACGAGATCGGATTGACGCTGACCCGCACCGTATCGTCGACGATCCGATAGCCGGTCGGCTTAGGCTTCTCGGTCAGGCGAATCACGCGTGACTGCCGACGCAATGCCGCCGATACGTCGAAGCCGTCGCCGATAAAGATCAGATCGGCGCCGGCCAGCACCGCTTCGTCGCGCAGCTCCGCCGCATCCGGCGACACGCCGTGCAGATCGATGCCGAGCGCCGCGCCGAAGTGCAGCAGCGCCTGCTGCACGCGCGCGTCGGCGACCGCGACAAGCCCGCGTTTGCCGCGCAGGCCGCCGGCCGTATAGCTCGGCATATCGACCGGCATCAACAGGCGCAGCGTCATGCGCGTGCCGACCTCCGGCGTGCTGTGCAGTTCGAGCGAGCCGCCCATCAGATCGACCAGCTTGCGGCAGATCGTGAGCCCGAGGCCGGTGCCGCCGAAGCGCCGCGTAGTCGACGACTCGGCCTGCACGAACGGTTCGAACAGGCGCGCCTGCACTTCAGGTGCAATGCCGATGCCGGTGTCTTCGACGGTGATTTCTAGCGACTGGCCGGCCTCGGTGCGTTGCACCACCGAGACCCGCACGTCCACTTCGCCGGCCGGCGTGAACTTGATTGCGTTGCCGAGCAGATTGAACAGGATCTGTCGCAGCCGCACGCTATCGCCCCGCACCACGGCCGCCACCTGCGGCTCGATATCGACGCGCACCTTCAGCCCTTTTTCGTGCGCGCGTGCCGCCAGCAGGCCGACCGCGGCATCGACCAGGTCGCGCAGATCGAACGGTTCGGTCTCGAGCGTCAGACGGCCGGCTTCGATTTTCGAATAGTCGAGCAGATCGTCGAGAATCTGCAGCAGTGCGCCGGCGGACTCGTGAATCATGCGCAGCATCTCGCCCTGATCGACGTCGAGCCGCGTGCGCTCGAGTACTTCGACGAGGCCGAGCACACCGTTCATCGGCGTGCGGATTTCGTGGCTCATCATCGCGAGGAAATCGTCTTTCGCGCGCGACGCCGCTTCGGCCAGATCGCGCGCCCGCGCGAGCTCGTCGGAGCGCTGCCGCTCGGCGCTCGCGTCGACCCAGTAGCCGCTCCACACGGTACCGCCGTCCGCCTCACGGCGCCCGACGAGTTCCGCGCGCACCCAGCGCAGTTCGGCGACGCTGTTCATGCGGAACTCGATGTGAATCGGTTCGGCGCTCGCCGCCGAGCGTTCGAGTGCTGCCATCACGTGCGGCCGGTCTTCCGCACAGACGCGGCCGAAATTCACCGCGCCGCCGCGCGCCAGCGTATTGCTGTCGCGGCCCAGCCAGTACTGGGTATCACCGCCGATGTACGGAAACGAGTAGCCGCCGTCCGCCGCGCGCCGCAGCTGGAACACCACTGCCGGCAGCGAGCGCGTGACGTCGAACAGGCGCCGCTCGGTTTCGCGCGCAAGCAATTCGGCGCGGCGGATATCGGTGATGTCGACCACGGTGCCGAGCACGCACGACGGCTGCCCGTCGGCGCCATGACACAGGCACACCGAAAACAGACCATGCCGCGTCTCGCCAGCGCGATCGGTGAAGCGCAATTCGGTTTCGGTCCGCTCGCCGGTGGTGAGCGCGTGATGCGTGAGCAGTTCGAGGTCGGCGCTGTTTTCTTTGCCCCATGCATGCACGTCGATGCTGGTGCGGCCCAGTACCGTCTCGCGGCTCAGGCCGGTAAGCCGCTCGTACGCGCGATTCACCGCGACGTAGCAGCCGCGCAGATCTTTCGCGACGAGCGGATACGGCACCATCTCCATCATCGTTTGCTGGAAGTTCAACTGCGCGGCCAGCTGCAATTCGGTCTGCTCGCGGCGGCGCACTTCGCGCTGCAACAGCGAATATGCACGCAGCGTGACGATCAACGTGACACCGATGCCGATCAGCAGCGGCAACAGCCGCAACGCGGTGACGGTGGCGTCGCCGCTGCTGCGCGCGCCCGCGACTGCCGGCGCGGGCGCCGACGCGGCACGCTGGGCCGGCGCACTGCCGATCCAGCGCGCACGCAGCGCCGCGACTTGCGCAGGCGGCAGCACGGCGAGACTGCGATTCAGCGCGATGCGCAACGTCGCGTGTCCGCGCGGCACCGCGAAGCGCAGTTCGCTGTTGCGGCGGCGATCTTCGGATATCGCCTTGAGGCCGGCGAATTCGCGCGCGACGAGATAGTGCTGCACCGCCGGTGTATAGCCGAAGTAGACGTCGCAGGTGCCTTGCGCCACGGCACTCAGCGCTGCCTCAGTGTTCGCGAACGGATCGATCTGCGCGCGCGGAAAGCGTTCGCGCAGCAGGCCTTCGAGCAGAAAGCCGCGTTCGACCGCAACCCGCACGTCGCCGCTGCGCGCCAGTTCGTCGATCACGTCGGCATGATCGGCGCGCGCCACCACGGAAGTCGATGCTTCGAAATACGGATCGGAAAAAGCGAGGCAATGTTCGCGCTCGGGTGTGCGCGCGATGCTCATCACCAGATCGACCTCGTTTGCGCACGCGGCTGCGATCAACTGCGGCATATCGGCGAAGGTCCTGATGTCGAACCCGACGTCGGGGCCGGCCAGCGCGCGCAGGTAGTCGACGCTCAAGCCGGTCAGACGGCCCCGGTCGAATTCTTCGAATGGCGGCCAGCCGCTCGCCAGCACGCCGATCGTGAGCCTTTGCGGAAACGCAAACGTGCCGCGCGGCGCGGCCGTGTCCGCCGCCGGCTGCGGCTGCGCTAGCGCTGCGCCGGGCATGCAGATCAGGCCCGACGAAAACAGCGCGAGCAGCGCGACCCGTACGGGCAGCGCCAGGCGGCGCAGCGCGTCGCGCAACATGCGAAGCCGCGGAGCGCGTACCGCGCCGTCCCGGCGGCGCACTGCGCGACGCGCTGCGATACGAGGCTTGCGCAGATGCTGCATCAACGCGACTCTTCGAGCGTGCGCGCCGCTTCGCGCGGCTCGCGCGCATCCGGCTGCTCGCGGCACAGCGCCGGCCATGCGAGGCCGGCGAGCACGCCGCCCGCCATCGGCGCGGCCCAGAACAGCCAGAGCTGATCGAGCGCCCAGTCGCCGACGAACAACGCTACGCCGGTCGAACGTGCCGGGTTGATCGACGCGTTGGTGACCGGCGTTGCGATCAGATAGACCAGCATGAAGCATGCGCCCGTCACGAGCGGCGCGAACGCGGAGGATTTGCGCGTCGACATCGCGAGGCTGACGAACACGAACACGAACGACATCGCGAACTCGATTGCGAATGCCGCATGCAGCCGGTAGTCGGCCGGCGAATGATCGTCGTAGCCGTTCGCGCCGAATGCGCTGGCGGCCAGTTCGAAGCCCGGCCGGCCGCTCGCGACATACACGAGCAGCGCGGCGCCGGCCACGGCGCCAGCCAGCTGCGCACCGATGTACGGCAGCAGGTCGCGCACCGTGAAGCGCTGCGCGGTGGCAAAGCCGACACTGACCGCCGGATTGAAGTGCGCGCCCGAGATGCGGCCGAAGACGGCCATTGCGGTGGCCAGCGCGAGGCCGAAGGCAAACGGCACCTCGAGCACACCCCAGCCCTGCTGGACCGCGCCCGCGTTCAGCACGGCACTGCCGCAGCCGACGAACACGACCCACGCGGTACCCGCGCTCTCGACCAATAACCGTCTCCCCAAGCTTGCCATTGCGACTCCCGTCAATGCGTGTCATGCCGACGAAGGCGCGGCTGGCGGCAGCGGCGGGCCTTCGGTGTCGCGCCGCTCGCACAACGCTGTGCATGACGAACCGGATATCGGGCGCGGGCGCGCGCGGTGTCAGACCGAGCGCGACCGAAAATTGTCGAGCCGTTCAGGTTTGGGGTTAATCGGACGATTCCGAAATCGGTGTGCGACGCCGTGTCGCCATCTCGATGCAGGCGTGCGCCGCGCGCGGCACGGCCACGTCAGGTCAAGCCGAGCTGCCGCGCGTACTCGATCAGATCGCCTTCGGTATCGAGCCCGAGTTTGCGCATCGCATTGCGCTTTTGCGTGCTGATCGTCTTGTTGCTGCGCGCGAGCCGG
>Ga0310813_10001268_pt1 | contig 15288 bp, 11 predicted proteins | sample YN3metagenome_FD_203086 | JGI IMG/M metagenome (GOLD analysis project Ga0310813, IMG submission 203086) | Soil microbial communities from experimental microcosm in Duke University, North Carolina, United States - YN3 | ecosystem: Engineered > Artificial ecosystem > Soil microcosm > Unclassified...
GCACCGCTACCACGCCGACCGTGCGCTCGGAGACTCGCAACGGGAGGTAAAACCACTGGGCGGCGGGTAATGTCGATGTTCCCACGCCGGCTTGTTCTCCGTGGTCGAACACCCATTGCGCGACGCTGATCTCCTTCTCGTCGAGACTCGCCGCGTCAAGCGCACGATGGAGCCGCACCATGCCCTCCTCGTTCGGGGCGAGCAGGATGACGTCGGTGTTGAAGGTGTTCCGGAGGTGCCGCACGGCGGCTCGGACGATGTCGTCCTCCCGGCGAAGGACCGCAAGCTCGCGGCTCATCGCGTACAAGGCCGCGGTTCGCTCTTCCCGCTCGCGGGCCGCCTCCGCCTGCTCCCGGATGCGCACGGTGAGCCGACTGATCACCACCGCGATGACCAGCATCACGCCGAAGGTGAGCAGATAACGCGCGTCGGAAACGGCGAAGGTGAAGTAGGGCTTGACGAAGCAGAAATCGAACGTCGCGATGGCCAAGCATGACGCGAGCAGCGACGGCCCCTGTCCCAACCGCGACGATACCACGACGACGCCGAGCATGTACAGCATCGCGATATCGATGGTCTGGAAATGTCCCCTGACCAGCAGGCTCAGCCCCGTCACCACCAGCACGACGACGGCGCCCTCGGCGTAGTCTCTGAGCCTACCTCCCGGCGGCCGGGCCAACGCCGGGCGCGGACGCCCCTCGTCGGAATCGCCCGTAACGACGTGGACGTCGATCGTGCCGCTGCCCCGAACGATTTCGTCGAGAATCGAGCCCCGAATCCGGTCGCGCCAGCGGGAGTGGGTCGGTTTGCCGACCATGATCCGGGTCACATTGTGGTCCCGCGCGTACGCGAGGACTTCCTCACTCACGCGATGCCCGCTGAGTGTCACGGCTTGGGCCCCCAACTGCTCCGCCAGCCTCAGGTTCTGAGTCACCGCCTCCTGATCGGCACGGGAAAGGCGCGGGTGGGCTGGAGTCTCGACGTAGGCCGCTACCCAATCAGCTCGGAGCCGTGCCGCAATCCGGGCAGCCGCGCGGACGATCCGGGCCGTCGCCGGGTTGGCGCCGACGCACACCAGGAGACGCTCCCCCGCCGGCCAGGTTTCCCGGATGCCTTGCGCCTGCATGTAGCCGCGCATTTGCGCATCGACCCGGTCCGCCGTGCGACGGAGCGCGAGCTCCCGCAGCGCGATCAGATTTCCTTTCCGGAAGAAGCGGTCCAGCGCGCTCGCCGCCTGATCGGGGACGTAGACCTTCCCCTCGCGCAGCCGCTGCTGCAGGACGTCCGGCGTCACGTCCACCAGCTCGACCTCGTCGGCCTGGTCGAAGACGGAGTCGGGCACCGTTTCTCGGACCGAAACGCCGGTGATCTGCGCGACGACGTCGTTCAGACTCTCGAGATGCTGTACGTTGATCGTCGTGTAGACGTCGATGCCGGCCGCGAGCAGCTCGTTCAGATCCTGCCACCGCTTGGCGTGGCGAGACCCGGGCGCATTGCTGTGAGCGAGTTCGTCGAGGATGAGGAGAGCGGGATGCCTGGCTAAGGCGGCATCGAGATCGAACTCCTCGAGGACGGTACCGCGGTAGTCGACTCGACGCCGAGGCAGAATTTCGAACCCGGTGAGCAAGCGCCGGGTGTCCTCCCGGCCGTGGGTCTCCACCAGTCCGATCACGACGTCAAGACCGGTCGCTCGCTTGGCGATGGCGGCCTCGAGCATTCCAAACGTCTTGCCGACGCCTGGCGATGCCCCGAAAAACACCTTGAGCTGCCCGCGCTTGGCGCGGGCCTCTTCGGCGCGAACGTGCTCGAGCAGGGCGTCCGGATCAGGGCGTCGAGCCATCATCTCAAAGCTAATGCCGGCGCGGGCATCAGAAATGCGGAGGCCGCTTCCACCTTCTCCGGAAACGCATGAGCCAGCCGACCGTCCTCCTCTTCGATTTCGGCGGAACCCTGGATGCCGACGGCGATCGCTGGGCCGTCCGCTTTCACTCGGCCTATGCCGCGGCCGGCGGACGACTTGGCCTGCGGGAGTTCGAGGTCCTCTTCCGCGAGTCCGACCGCCAGCTCGAACGCGACCCCGCCGTCCAGACGATGGGGTTCCGGGCCATGACGATGGCGCAGGTCGACCTGCTGCGGCCGCTGCTGCCGGACGGCAGCTCGGTCCACCTGGGCGGTGTGGCCGAGCGGTTCCACCGCGACTCGCTGGCGATGGTGGAGCGGAACCGGAAGACGCTCGAATGGCTCCGCGACCGGTACCGGCTGGGCGTCGTGTCCAACTTCACCGGCAACCTCGACCGCTGCCTCACCGAGCTGGACCTGCTCCGCTACTTCTCCGCCACCGCTGACTCTCTGCTTCTCGGATGGGCCAAGCCTGATCCTCGGATCTTTCAGTGGACGCTGGAGATACTGCAGACGGAGCCCAGCACCGCCTGGATGGTGGGCGACAATTTCGAGAACGACATCCGGCCTGCTGCCGCGCTCGGGCTCGGCACCTGCTGGCTCGCACATCCCGACCGGCCGTCACCGAGCCAGTCGCTCGGCTGCGGCCGGATCGCCCAACTCACCGATCTACCAGCTTTCCTCCACACATGCATGGACTGATTCTCGCAGGCGGGGAAGGCAGCCGTCTCGCCGCCGACGGTGTTACCGCTCCGAAGGCTTTGGTCCCGGTCGGAGGCGTGCCGCAGCTCGTTCGGCTGGTACGCAGGTTCGAGGACCTCGGCTGTCGCTCGGTCACCTGTCTCGTGCGCGAGGGAGTTGATCTCGAGCCGATCGCCACCGATCTTGAGCGGCTCCGCATTCCTTGTCTCGTCAAAGCCTGCCGCACTCCATCCTCGCTTCACACCCTGGTCGAAGGGCTGGCCGCAATTCCGGAAGGGCCGGTGTTTTGCACCATGGTGGACACGGTCATGCGGTCGTCGGACTGGAGCCGCCTTTATCACGGCGTAGAACGCCGGCTCGCGGCCGGCGCTGACGCCGTACTTGCGGTGACGCCATTCGTCGACGACGAGAGCCCGCTATTCGCTGCCGTGGATCAGGACGGACGAGTCGTCGCGATCGGTGATCGGCCGACCCAGCCGGCGATGGTCACCGGTGGAGTGTACGGGTTTAGTGCCGGAGCACGCTCGGTTGCGAAGGCAGCGGTGAACGCAGCGGTCGAGCGGATGCGCACCTTCCTCCGCGCGCTGGTGCTCACCGGTCATGACGTGCGCGCGGTCGAGATCGCGAAGATCATCGATCTGGACCGCCGCCGTGACCTCGAGCTGGCGAATGCGTGGCAAGACTCCTGCGAGAAGAGACGCCCACCGATGGGCTGAGCCGCTACCGAGGAGACAGATTGTCGCCAATTCACGAGCGAGTGGGACATTGTGTCGCGCTGTACCGCAAGCCGACCTACTCGCCTCAGCAGCACTTAGCCAACGACGCAGCGATCATGGATTCGGTCGTGCAGTCGCTCGAACACAGGGGTTGGCGCCTCAACCGGTGTTCGGAGGCTGACCTCGAAGAAAACGCGGTTCCTTCCGCTGACCTCTACCTGAACATGTGCCAGGGTCCGGCTGCCTCGGAGCAGCTGGTGAAACTCGAACGCGCCGGCGCGATGATGGTCAACACGCCGAGCAGTGTCCTCGCGTGTCATCGACATCGACTGGTACGCCGCCTAAGTGGAAGCGGCATCCCGTTTCCCCGGACGCTCATCATCCCGACTTGGCTGGCCGCCGACGATGCACGCGTCTTGTCCGACTTCGTTGGAGTGCACGCAAGCATCTGGATCAAGCGCGGTGACGTGCACGCCGAAACCAGCGAGGACGTAGTGCTGGCCCGCGCAGATCAGGTGCTCGCTGCATTGGCTCGCTTCGCCGTGCGTGGCATCGGTCGGGTGGCGGTCCAGGAGCATGTTCGAGGACCGGTGATCAAGTTCTACGGTGTTGCGGACCAGGGCTTCTTCCGATTTTACGACTCGAAGTTAGGACCCAACGGCCCCACGCCCGTCGTGGACGAGCCGAAGCTCCGTACCATCGCGTTTGAGGCCGCGCAGCTTCTCGGCCTTCAGGTGTTTGGGGGCGATGTGGCGCTGCCCTCGCCGGATCACCCGGTCCTGATCGACCTGAACGATTGGCCCAGCTTCGCGCCATATCGCGCGGAGGCAGCGCTGGCCATCGCCGACTTCGTACATCGCCGCGCCCAGCACGGAGTCGCCGCATGACCGCGCTCGAGTCGTTGCTCCAGATTCCGGGCCCGCGCTCGCGAGCCTGTTTCGATGCAGAAGCTGCGTACCTGGCGCCGGGCACACAGAGTGTCGCGCTGTTCACCAAGCTCACCATGGAGCGGGGCGAAGGCGCCGTGCTCTACGATGCCGACGGCAACCGGTACATCGACCTGCTGGCCGGTGTGGGTGTGGCGAGTCTCGGCTATGCTCATCCGCGATACGTCGCCGCGATGCAGCGGCAAGTCGCCCGCATCCACGTGGGGAGCTTCACCTCCGAGCATCGGGCCGCGCTGGTTCGGCTGATCGCCGACCTCACACCCGGCGACCTCAACCGGACCCAGCTCTACTCGAGCGGCGCCGAGGCGGTCGAAGCCGCGGTCCGGCTCGCCAAGTCCTTTACGGGCAAGACCGAGATCGCCGGCTTCTGGGGCGGGTTCCACGGCAAGACCGGCGGCGTACTGCCGCTGCTGAGCGGGAATTTCAAGCACGGGCTTGGTCCGCTGATGCCAGGCGCGTACTCGAGCCCGTACGCCTCGTGTGCCCGATGCGCCTTCGACAAGACCTTCCCTTCGTGCGAGTGGCACTGCCTCGGCTTCCTGCGCCGGAAGCTGGAGCTGGAGACGACCGGCGATCTTGCCGCGATCCTGGTTGAGCCGATTCAGGGCACCGCCGGCAACGTGGTACCGCCGCTGGGGTACCTGAAGGCGCTGCGCCAGCTGGCCGACGAGGTAGGTGCCCTGCTGATCGCGGACGAGATGATCTGCGGCTTTGGCCGAACCGGACGGATGTTCGGGGTCGAGCACGAGGGGATCGTGCCCGACATCATGCTGGTTGGGAAAGGGTTCGGCGGCGGGTTCCCGATGAGTGGAGTCATCGCGCGCGAGTCGGTGGCGTTCGCGAAGCCGTGGGCCAACCCCAGCGGCAGCTCGTCGAGCTACGGCGGCAATCCACTCGCCGCGTGTGCCGCCCGCACCACCATCGAGACAATTCTGGAGGAGGATCTCGTCACCCACAGCCGCGAGGTGGGCGGGCGGATGCTGGCCGAGCTCCGAAGCTGGGAGGGCGAGCTGCCGATCGTGAGCGACGTGCGCGGCCGCGGACTCATGATCGGGATGGACCTCGTCGTTCCCGGCACGCGCACTCTGCTCGACAAGAAAACGACCCGCTGGATCTTCGACACGCTGCTTGCCCGAGGCGTGCTCGCCATGATCTACAATCCCGAGGTCCGCATCAATCCGCCTCTGGTAATCTCGGAGGAGCAGGCGATGCAGGCCCTGGCCGTTCTCAAGGATGTCCTGAGTGAAGTCACCGAACGCGCTCGCCGCTAAGGGCGAGGTCGTCGAGGAGTGGATCGACCTCCGCTTCTTCCGCCCGCTGGGGTTCTGGATCGCAAACGCCCTTCGCTCCACACGGGCCAGCCCCGACCAGGTCACGATCGCGAGCCTGGCGATCGGGCTCGTCGGCGGCCACCTGATGTTCTACGCCAGTCCCACGCTCAATGCGATCGGCGTGGCCTTGTTCGTTCTCTCGGACGTGTTGGACAGCGCGGACGGGCAACTGGCCCGCATGCGGGGAACGTCAACCCGCTTCGGCCGGATTCTGGATGGCGTGGCGGACAACCTCCGCTTCATCAACCTGTACCTGCACCTCCTGGCTCGATTGGCCTTCGCCGGGTTCGGTTGGGAGGCGCTGGCGCTCGCCGCGCTCGCAGGGGCCAGCCACTCGTTCCAGAGCGCCGCCGTGGACTTCATCCGCCAGGCCTATCTGTACCTGGGGATCGGCCGCGGGAGCGAGCTCGATCTGCCCGAAACAATCGATAGGGCGAAGCCGCGCTCCTTCGCGCAGCGGATTGGCGCCGTGCTCTATCGGGATTACGTGCGGAGACAGACCTGGCTCTTTCCTCGTACCGCCGAGCTGGTGCGAGCCGCCGGAAACGACATCGCCGAGCCGTTCAGGAACGACTATCGCAATCGGACCACTCGGGACGTCGTCCACTGCGCCTGGATCGGCCAGAACATGCGGTTCCTCCTCCTGGCGCTGACGGCAATCCCCGGCTGGCCCGCAGGATTCTTCTGGCTCACCGCCGGGCCCCTGAACCTCATTCTGTTTGCCCTGGTCATCGGCCAGGAGCGAGCGGCCCAGGCGATGCTTCACGTCGTCGCGGCGCCGGCAAGGCCCCATGCGCGGACTGCGTGAGCGTCGCTACCGCGGAGCGGTCATCGGCTTGGGCGGCGTCGCCCTCCAGTCGCACCTGCCCGCGTTCCGCCTGCCGGCGGCATCGAGTCGCCTTGACCTCGTCGCCGCCATGGATCCGTTGCCCAGGCTCGGGATCGCCGGCGTGCCGACTTACACCGACCTGGCGCCACTCGCTGACCTGAACCTCGACTTCGTCGACATCTGCACCCCGACCTCCTCCCATCTCGAGCTCACGCTGTGGGCGCTCGAGCACGGCATGCATGTGCTCTGCGAGAAGCCGGTCGCGCTCACCGCCGACGAAGCGGAGCAGATCCGCTGTGCCGCCCGCGGCGCCAATCGGATCGTGATGCCATGCCATCAGTACCGGTTCAATCCGGCGTGGCGCCGTATCCGCGAGTGGCTGGACCGGGATGCCATCGGCCGCTGGTATCTCGCCGAGTTCGATGTGTATCGGCTGGCCGCGGACCTGGGGACCGGAACCGATGGACTTCCATGGCGGGGACGTGCGGCTGCCGCCCGAGGCGGCGTCCTGCTCGACCACGGGACTCACCTGCTGTACCAACTGCTCGATGTCGCCGGTCCGCCAACGCAGGTACACACGTGGGCCGGCCGCCTGCGGCACGCCGCGTATGACGTGGAGGACACCGCCCAACTGGTGCTCGAGTTCCCCGGCCGGATGGCCAAGATCTTCCTCACGTGGGCGGGCCGTGCTCGGGAGAACCGGATCCGGTTCATCGGTGAGGGCGGCACGATCGAATGGCGCGGCGGGTTGCTCACCCTCGAGCAGGCCAAACATACGACCGCTTTCGACCACACCGCCGAGCTTCGCAAGGAATCCTACGCGACATGGTTCGCCGAACTCTTCGCCTCCTTCGCGGGCGCGATCGACACCGGCGATCTCGAGCCGCTGAACGACATCGCGAGGGTGGCGGACCTCCTGGGCATGGCCTACTCCTCCCTCCGCAGCGGGGTCGGGCTCGCGGTCATGGCATGAGCCGGCGCATTCAGCTTGCGCTGCTGGTTGTAGGGGCCGCGCTCTTCTCGCTAATCGTAGTCCGGATTGGACCGGCGCGAGTACTCGACAACGCGGAGGCGGTGGGCTGGCTTTTCATCCCCATCCTCCTGCTCTACGGCGTCGCCTATGCGGCGAACACGGCCGCATGGCGTCTAACGATGGGCGACGGGCACCGACCCAGCTTCTGGCGCACCTACGTCATCACGGTCTCCGGGTTCTCGCTCAACTTCGTAACTCCCGTGATCAATGCCGGCGGCGAGCCGTTCCGGATTGCGGCACTCGCCCGCTGGCTCGGCCCGCGCCGGGCCGCAAGCTCGGTCGTGCTACACAAGATGCTGCACTCGCTCGCCCTGCTGCTGGTCTGGCTCACCGCGCTTTGCCTGGCATTGGCGCTGCTGCCGCGGACCCGGGCCGTCGTGGGACCTCTCGTGGGAGCACTGGCGATCGTGAGCGCGCTTGCCGCGCTGGTCCTCTCGGGTCACGAACGCGGCGGCCTCGAGCGGATCCTCGACCTTCTCCACCGGACGCCCCTTCTTACCGGCGTGGCTCGCCGCCTCGAGCCCAAGCGGTCGGCGCTGGCCGAGATCGACGAGCAGATCACCGCGTTCTATAACGCGTCGCCGCGGCGGTTCTGGAGCGCGCTCGCCCTCGAGTACCTGAGCCGTTCGCTCTGGATGGTGGAGTACTGGCTCATCTGCGTCGGGGTGGGCATCAACACGACCTTCGCCAAGGCGTTCATGATCGGTGGCCTTTCCTCGCTGATCCAGAACGCGCTCTTCCTGGTGCCGTACGAGCTGGGGACCAAGGAAGGGTCGCTCTACGCCCTCTTCGCCCTGGCCGGACTCGATGCGCGAGCCGGCGTATACACGGCGATCGTGAGCCGCGCCCGCGACATGATCTGGATCGCCGCCGGCCTGGGCCTGCTCGCATTGGTTCGCCACGAGGAAAGAACCGGTAGGCCGGTCGCGCCGCCGCCGGAGCCCGCCGTATGAAGATCTTTACCCATGTTCTCGCGACCACGCTCGGCGTGCAGGCGCTGGACCTGCACGGCCGCGACGCAGTGTTGGCGTATGGGTTCGGCGTCGCGATAGACATCGATCATGCGCTCAAGGCGCCGTTCTATCTCCGCGCCGTCGGACTGCGGGATGAGCGAGGCTATTACTGGCGGTCCTCGCTCCAGGAACCGGTGGCGTTTCTCTGGATCGCCCCGCTCTCCCTGTGGCTCGGCACGGCGGTCCCGCTCTTGTTCTTTGCCATTCATTTGCTGATGGACTACTCGGTCAGCTTCGAGAAGATGCCGTTCTACCCGTATTCCGGCTGGGTAACGCGGGGCTGGCTGGTGAATGTGCCCGACAACGTGAAGGAAGCAGTGCTGTTCGTGGTGCTGCTGGTCGCCAACGTCGCTCTGTGGCTTAGCCGGCGATGAAGCGTCTCCCCGACCGGCTCGCGCGCTCAATGGTCCGGGTGTTGAGAGAGCGGCTTGGCCTCTCGCCCGCCCAGATCACCTGGGCGGCGTTCTGGGCAAGCGCCGCAGCGGCCGTGCTCATCGCAAGCCGGTGGCTGGCGGCTGGGCTCGTGCTCATGGCTCTGGGCCAGATCCTCGATGGGCTGGACGGTGCCATGGCTCGGCAATACCAGCTCGTGTCCGACGAAGGACATCGCCACGACACCGTACTGGATCGCGCCTCAGAGGCTCTGATCTTCCTCGCCTTCGCGATCGCGGGGCTGGTCCCGCTGGCGCACGCACTGCTCGCCATCGCGGCCGTTCTGCTCCTCACCACGGTGTGCGATCGCTCGGGCTTCGATCCTGGGTTCAAGCGGTTCGTGCTCTATTTCGGTGCATGGCTGCCCTACCCGACGTTGTTCGCGGTCATTTTCGGCGTCAATCTCGCTGCCTATGTGATCGGGCTTCTGATCATCGATTGCCAGTTCCAGGTCCGAATGGACCGGCTGGGGGGGGATCTGGATACGGTAGCGTCGCGAGCGGTGGCGGAAGAGGCGGGTGCTATCCGCTATCCGGTCCCCGCTACCCGCCACCCCCGAATTGATGACCGGCCCACCGACGGCATTCGGCCCCCGACTCGTGAATCCTTCAGTGCCCGGCAGATAGCGGATAGCGGATAGCGCCGGCTATCATTCCCGGCGTGCTCTCCCTCGCCACAGCCGCCCTGCTGATCGCACCGCTCTACCAATTCACCGTTCGTCGCGAATGGCTCGCCATGCCCGACGGCGTGCGCCTGGCCGCGACGGTATGGCGGCCTACTCCACGCGACTCGACCGAGCGGTTTCCCGTCCTGCTCGAGCTCCTGCCGTATCGCAAGGACGACTCGTTCTATCAGCGGGATTACCCGCTCTACAGCTATTTCGTCCAACGCGGCTACATCATGGCGAAAGTGGACGTGCGGGGTACCGGCGGCTCCGAAGGCCGCCGCCCGCCGCGAGAGTACTCCGACGAAGAGCTGAACGACGCAGTCGCGATCATCGGCCAGCTCGCGCGGATGCCTGGATCAAATGGAGCCGTTGGCATGTGGGGCATTTCCTGGGGCGGCTTCAATGCGCTTCAGGTGGCGATGCGACGGCCGCCCGCGCTCAAGGCGATCCTCGCGCTCCACGCATCGGACGACCTCTTTCACGACGACGTGCACTACATCGACGGCGTACTCCATCTCGACCCGTACGCCCTTCAGATCGATCATGAGAACGGCCTGCCGGCGACGCCCGACTACCCGCTCGACTCGGCGTATTTCGCGAATCGGTTCGACGCTGAGCCGTGGATCTTTACCTATCTCCGGCACGACCGGGACGGCGAGTTCTGGCGCCGCAACTCGCTCCGCTTCCATCCGGAGCAGCTCACGATACCGGCGTATCTGATCGGCGGACTGCTCGACGGCTACCGCGACGCGGTGCCGCGACTGCTTTCGAGTCTTCGGGGCCCAGTGAAAGGGGAAATCGGACCTTGGGAGCACGATTGGCCAGACGACGGAATCCCCGGCCCAAACTACGAGTGGCGCGCCCGCGCGGTGCGATGGTGGGACCATTGGCTCAAGGGGCGCGACAGCGGTCTCCTCAAGGAGCAGCGCCTCCTCCTCTTCGTACGCGACGCGCACCCGCCAAGCGACACGATCACCAGGGTTCCCGGCCGCTGGCAATTCGTGGACTGGCCGATCAAAGGCGCGCAGGTGCTCAGGCTTCACCCGGCGTCGGGCAGCCGGCTCCTCAAGAGGCCGGCCGGCCCGAGAACAGATTCCCTCCACTATCTCCCCGACGCCGGCTCGGCGGCACGAGACTGGTGGGGCGACCGGACCGGCGACATGGTTGATGACGACGCCGCGAGCCTCGCGTACGACACCGTTCCGCTGGATGCTCCGATGGTGATTGCGGGATTCCCCCGGGTCGAGCTCACCGTCACGGCGTCCGCGCCGCTCGCGAACTGGACCGTTCGGCTGGAAGACGTTTCGCCCAGCGGTGCAGTCGCGCTCGTCACCGCGGCCTCCGCCAACGGAGCCCAACTCAAATCCCGGCTCGCGCCGAAGCGCGTGGTCCCCGGCCAACCCCAGCGTCTGGCGCTCGAACTGCATTTCACGACCTGGACCTTCCGTTCGGGCCATCGGATCCGGCTCGCGATCAGCAATGCTCAGTTCCCGATGCTCTGGCCCACGCCATTTCGGATGGTCACCACGCTTCGGACCGGTCGAAATGCATTTCTGGAGCTGCCACTCATGCCGAGAGCTGCGGGGACGGACCCGGTTCTCCCCCCGCCGGAACCCCGGGTCGAGGCTCCGGACGCGGCCACCCTCGATTCAGCCCCACCCGCAGGGCATCGCGTGACGTATGACTCCACAACCGGCACGACCACGTACGAGCTACGCGACGGCGACGCCTACCGAATCGGCGACCGGCGAGTGGACGTCTCGGAGGTCGAGATCTGGAAGGTGCAACGCAATCAGCCGGCGGAGGCGGCCTTCGTTGGGGACGAGGTGCATCGCATTCGGGTTCCGCAACGCGAACTCGAGCTAAGAACTCATATGGAGGTCAGGTCCGGTCCCGAACAGCTGCATGTTCGATTCGAGCGGACCATTCGGGAGAACGGAGCGACTGTCCGGTGGCGGGTGTGGACCGACTCGCTACCCCGGACCTGGCACTAGGCGACGCCACGTGCAGGAACAAGGCAACAACGGGCTGAAAAATGAAAGCGGCCGCCGGACCGAAGTCCAAGCGGCCGCTTTCCACATCGACTACCCGAGGTCAGGGCCGTTAGGCCGCTGTTCTTCTTTCGCTTGCCATCGCGGTTGCTCCACCGCGAGAGGGCATTTTGCGATGCCTCGGCTTCGATCCCCAGGCCGGATGGCCGTCCCACCTGGTTCGTCGTTGCGAGCGCTGCGAGTCGATCGGGTCGCGGACCGACCTCTCACACTGCGTTCCGATGCGCCGCTTCGGAACGGATGGAGCGCGCGACTGGCTCCATCTGTCCAACCGGGGTGACCACCGGGATCTTCAGACGCCTGAGCCCTTGGTTGCTTGGACGCCCTCCTCCGATATCCCGATCGGACCGCTTGCCGTTCGCCTTTGAAGCCGGAGGCCTCAACACGTTTTCGGCGAAGCGTGCGCTCAATATATGGCTCGCTCGAAATCGCGCAAGTGCCTGTATTTCTTCGGCTTACACAACATCGATGTGGATTAGTTGTGGAGCGCTAAGAGCCTCTGTCACAAGCTGCTTCCTGATCCGGTCAACATCGTGTGAAGATGTGTGGGCACCTCTACACATCCGTCCACATCGGTTGTGGAAGTCAGCTGTCCTTCTTGAACAGCTTCATCAGGCCCTTCTGGAGTTGCTGCTGGGCCTGCTGCGTCGCTTCCTTCTTCGCCACTGACTGGATATCGACGCTGTACTTGGGCACTGTCGTCGTCCCGGTGACTGTTACCGGAATCGCGATATCGCCCTGGGAACTGGTCAGCTTACCCAGGCCAAGCGTCCCCATGAGCTGCTGCGCCTTCGCGGCCGACAGGATGGTTTGCAGCTTGAAGTTGAGGGATTGATCGAAGCCGAACGTGCCGGCCCCGGTCATGCTGAGCTCTCCGGCCTTGAGCAACAGATCATTGGTCTTCGCTTTCCCGCCCCCGATCGCGGCGCTCGCCGAGAAGCTGTCGAACTTGGTGTCCTTGCTGTCCCCACCGGTCAGACCCAGCACCTGATTCACGGTCGCCAGGAGGGGGAAGTTCTTGATGACGCCGTTGACGAGCTGGAACTTCATGGTGCCGCTTAAGGTCTTCTGAATCGCCGGCGCAGTATTCCCGCTGCCCTTGACGTTCGTCGCAAGGCTCGCGGTCCCAAACAAGAAATTCTTGTTGCTCGTGGTGGCGCTGAGCGCCTGGTTCACGTCGAGGCCGGTCAACGAGGACTTGATCGTGTACACCGGCGCGGCCGGCTTCAAGTCCACCGAAATCGTCCCCTGTTGCTTGCCGCCGAAGAAGATGAACCGTAGAGGATCGAGGGTGAAAACGCTGTTCTCGAAGCGGAACGGGGAGGACATCTGATCGAGAACGAACGTCCCGTATTTCACGCGCTGGATCGACGCCTTTCCGGTAGCTACAAAGGTCTTGAAGTCAGGCGCGATGTTCGTGTTCAGCTCGAAGGGCGCCTTGCCCGAAATGGTTAGATCCGGATTCGGCGGCATACCCGCCAGCGCGAACAGCGATGGTAGATCGGCATTCTCTATCGATTCCGAGGCCAGGTGTAGCGTGGCGCCGTTCGGCCCGGCCTCCGCGGAGCCATTAACGGCGGTTGTGCCGAGCTTGCCGGTAAAGCTGGGTGCCTTGATGACGCCGGCCGCGGCCTGGAGCTCCGCCTCGACATCGGTGATCGTGGTGATTGTCGGGCCGCCCGACTTGGTGCGGAGACTGTCGTCCACGATCCGGATCTTCCCTCCGGTGACCTGCAAACGCCGCAACTCGACGCTGGGGGCGGCGCCACCACCGGTTGGAGCCGGTGCGACGGGAAGCAGCCACTTGCCCGACTTGTCCCGTCGAAGCGCAATAGCGAGCCCCTTCAGGTCCACCCGGCTGACCACCAGGGGGCGACCCGGCAGGACCGAGCTGAGTTCCGGCACGACCCGCAGCTCGGTCAGTGACAACCCTGGCGCCGCATTGGAATCGGCTCCCCCGATGCGAACGTCGTTGGCTTGCAGCGCTGGGACCGGCAGGAGCGCAACCTTGAATCCGCCGATTGTCACGGGCTGTCCCAGGGCGGATGACAGCGATTGAGCGATCTTGGCGCGCGCCGCACTGGAGTTGATCAGTCCGAAGCCGACGCCCACCAAGACAATCAGAAGCACCACCAGCCCGATGACGATGAAAAGCAGGCGACGCATAACCCCTCCGACCCCTCAGGGAACCACCCGAGTATGGTGCAGAAGGGGCTGCAAGCACAACACGGGTGCCGCGTCTTCCCTGTTCACCCCGCGAGGCTGGTATGGATGCTCACTATCGAGGGATTGGAGAGGTGGGGCCGACCGTTTCGGCCACTTGGCCCTTTTGGGGCATGCACGGCGTCGAGCGGCAGTCCACCGCCACGAGTCGGCGAACTACGGCCGCGAGCTTGTAGGCGAATTTGCTTTCCGCCACCGGGCCCGGGTGATAAGGATCGAGACTGCCAAACGTGTCCCACTCGTAGTGGCCCGGACGAGGACGAATGTCCGCAATGGTGTACCCAAGCCCGTGTGCGGCGGCCAGCACCGGTGAGTCATCTGGACCTTCGATGTACGCGAGGACGATGGGGCCCGGGCGGAGCGCTCGTATGCGCTCAAGAAGCTTGATGGTCACATGCTGTTGCTCCGCCTTGGGCGGGTTAGGCCCCTGACAGGCGGCGTTGCTCGAATCGCACCAGAGTCGCACATGACTGACGACCAGCTGACCCGCATCCGTGACCGTCGCCGAGGGATGGGTGAACGCCTGGAAGTCACCCTCATGAGTGCGGCGATAGGCCTTTCGATACGCTCTCAGCCGTGACGGCGTGGGCACATTTCGCTCGTCGATATAACTCCCATACACCAGCACGACGAGTGCCGCATCCTTGACGCGCTCGCGATGCGTCTGCATTTGGAGCAGCGCGTGGACGGTGCCATACCCATTTTGGGCGAGATTGACGACGTGAAACGCCGGGAGCAACTCCTGAAGCATCCAGGGAAAGGTGGTCACATCGTCATTGTCCAAGCCCCAGATATAGCTGTCGCCGTAAACGAGAATCTCAGGACCCCGGTTCGTCCTGCGATCGTAGGACGTGGCTCGAGAGCTGTCCCCCTCCACGGTTGCGATGAATTGCAGCGTGTCGTTTGAAGGTCCCCGGACCCAGATCTGATAACGGCCGGGGCGTATCGTGAACCCCAATATGGAATCCGGCACAAACAGGGGGCTGGGCTCGGACCACCGGTCCTCTAACGACGGAGCAGCAGGCTCCTTGCGGGTCACCAACCAATGCCGGCCCCGCTCGAGAATGGCCACCAACGCCAGATGGAAGCTGGGTCGGTTTCGCAGGACCCACAGACCATACGCGGAGCCGAGTTCGCTCACTAGAGCCCACCAGGCGACAATGAGCGCGATACCGATTATCCGGACGCGCAGCCGACTGGCCTGAGGAGGGAGCTCCTCGTTCGAGGGGTGCAGGACTCTGTCCATAAAGCCTTCCCAACCTAGCGCCAGGAGCGGCAGCGGCTCGCCGATTTTAGAAACGGCCATCGGCGTCCGGGGCAGTGCGAAATAGGCAGCACCAACTAGGCCCGCCATTGGGAGGCCGAGTGTTGAGGTACGGTTCGGTTTCGCGCTTGTCAAGGGAAGCAGGGACGTCCTACCACTATTATCGAAGACCTGACGCGGC
>Ga0310813_10001269_pt1 | contig 15286 bp, 14 predicted proteins | sample YN3metagenome_FD_203086 | JGI IMG/M metagenome (GOLD analysis project Ga0310813, IMG submission 203086) | Soil microbial communities from experimental microcosm in Duke University, North Carolina, United States - YN3 | ecosystem: Engineered > Artificial ecosystem > Soil microcosm > Unclassified...
ATTACGTGATGGTAGGTGGCGCGATCATGGGATATCTCGGCGGGATTCACTTCTGGTGGCCGAAGATTTCCGGCCGCATGTATCCGGAGGCCTGGGGAAGACTCGCAGCCTTGATCGTGTTCATCGGCTTCAACCTGACGTTCTTCCCGCAGTTCATCCTCGGCTACCTGGGCATGCCGCGGCGGTATTGGCAGTATCCGCCCGAATACCAGGTGCTGAATGTGCTCTCAACAGCCGGCGCCACCATTCTTGCGGTTGGATATCTGCTGCCGCTGGTCTATCTACTGTGGTCGCTGCGCTATGGCGCGCCGGCGGAAGATAATCCGTGGAAGGCGACCGGCCTGGAATGGACGACTTCGTCGCCGCCGCCAACCTTCAACTTCGATGAAATCCCGGTTGTGACCGAAGAAGCCTACGCCTATGAGAAGATGCCGCTGCCCGAAGAGGTGACACTTGAGCGATAGCCCCGCCATGACCGACACCGTGGATGTTGTACACCACGACCGGCCCGAACTGCGGCACCACTTTGCCGCCGTCGATCAGCAATGCAACGCTGCATCACTCGGCATGTGGTGGTTTCTGGGCACGGAAATCATGTTTTTCGGGGGCATGTTCTGCGCGTACCTGATCTATCGGCGCTGGTATTTTCCGGAGTTTGCGGCGGCCAGCAGGACCCTGGATCTGAAAGTCGGTACGTTTAACACTGTCGTTCTGATTTGCAGCAGCTTGACAGTAGCAATGTCAGTTCGCGCCGCTCAGCTCGGCAAGCGCAAGCAGCAGGTGTGGTTGCTGTTTTGGACTCTTGTGTTTGGTTTGTCATTCTTGGGGATCAAAACCTATGAATGGGGCAACAAGTACAAGGAACACCATATACCGACGTTTGACTACAACGTGATCAGTGGCGAAGGGAACATAGTTAAGGGCAACGAAGCGCTTCTGGGAATCACGGATGAAATTAAGAACAATCCAGTCAAATTGCGGCAGCGAGAAGCAGAAATCCAGCAGCACACGAAACTCTTCTACTCTCTATATTTCGCGCTTACCGGAATGCACGCGATCCACATGATTGTCGGAGTCGGCATTTTCCTCGTGATCTCTTGGATGGCGCATAAAGGTCGCTTTACACCCGAGTATCACACGCCTTTAGAGATTGCAGGCTTGTATTGGCACTTTGTAGATATCGTATGGATATACCTGTTCCCATTGCTCTACCTGATTGATCGGAGGCCAGGAGCCTAAGCCATGTCCGAACACTCCGAACATATCGTTCCCGCCCGGCTCTACGTGTTGATCTGGGCAATCCTTATCGTTTGCACGGTTCTCACGGCCTGGGTGGCAACAGTTGACCTGGGCAAGTTCAATACGGTGGTTGCATTGGGGATCGCTACCTTTAAGGCCTCCGTCGTCGTCCTCATCTTCATGCACGTGAAATACACCAGCGAGAAGATGACCAAGGCCATACTCATGGCGTCGGTTTTCTGGCTGCTCTTGCTGCTCGTTTTGAGCCTGACTGATTATTCTTCGCGGCCGCAGGGGCTGCTGATTCCTTCTTCTTCTGATCTCGTTCGATTGGTCTGAGCGTTGGCTTGTGTGGGACAGGCGGCTCGCCTGTCCGAGTGGTACTACCCAGCACAATTTCTCTCGCAAGCACAGGCGTGCCGCCTGTGCTACATGTTTCGTGCTCGCGGCCGAGTGCTATCTTTACTCATGCCTGCGGGCATCGACTCACTCGCGCTTGAATCTGCTCTGCGCCGCCATGTTCGTGGCGAGGTCCGTTTCGATAACGGCAGCCGCGCGCTTTATGCGACCGACGGCTCAAACTACCGGCAAGTTCCCATCGGTGTAGTAACTCCGCGGGACAACGATGATGTCATCGCCGCAGTCGCAACCTGCCACGAACACGGCGCGCCATTACTTTGTCGCGGCGCCGGAACTTCGCTTGCCGGCCAATGCTGCAATGTGGCCGTTGTCCTCGATTTCTCGAAGTACATGGCGCAGATTCTCGAGCTTGACCCTGGGAAACAAATCGCACGCGTGCAGCCCGGAGTCATTCTCGATCACCTGCGTGCTGCCGCTGAAAAGGACAAGCTCACCTTCGGGCCTGATCCCGCAAGTCACAGCCGCTGCACCATCGGCGGCATGGTGGGAAACAACTCATGCGGCGTGCATTCGATCATGGCTGGGAAAACCGATTCCAACATCGAGGAACTCGAAGTTCTCACCTATGACGGCATTCGCCTTCGCGTGGGAGCTACGGATGAACGGCAACTGGACGCCGCGATTCACGAAGGCGGACGGCGCGGTAAGATCTACGGCGGATTGAAAGCGATTCGAGACCAATACGGTGGCCTGATTCGCCAGAAATTTCCCAACATTCCTCGCCGCGTGTCGGGCTACAACCTGAATTTTCTGCTGCCTGAAAATTGTCTTCACGTAGCGCGGGCCCTCGTCGGCTCGGAAGGAACGTGCGTCACAATGCTGGAAGCGACTTGCCGGCTGGTGGAAAGTCCGCAAGCGCGCGTGTTGCTCGCAATCGGTTGCCGCGATGTGTTTGAAGCAGCAGACATGGTGCCGGAAGTTTTGTCGCATGGTCCCATCGGTCTCGAAGGCATGGACGGCCTTCTGATTGACTTCACCCGTCGCAAGAAGATGAATCCTGAAGGGCTTGCGCTTCTGCCCGAAGGTGGCGGATGGCTGCTGGCTGAGTTTGGCGCCGATAGCATTCCTGCCGCGGAGTCGCAGGCTCGGCGGCTGATCGAGAACCTGGGCAGCAGAGCGTCGTGTCGCCTGTTTTCTGACAAGAGTCAGGCGAGAAAAGTCTGGGACATTCGGGAATCGGCACTGGGCGCGGTTTCTCGCGTGCCGGGGGAACCGCCGACCTGGGAAGGCTGGGAGGATGCGGCGGTTGTGCCTGAAAAGCTGGGCGGCTACTTGCGCGACCTGCGAAAGCTTACCGATCAGTACGGCTATCGTTGCGTCGTTTACGGTCACTTCGGCGACGGCTGCGCGCACAATCGCATCAGCTTTGATCTCGAATCGCACGAGGGCATTGAGAAGTTTCGAAGGTTTATGGATGAAGCCGCCGATCTTGTGGTTTCGTACGGCGGTTCTCTTTCCGGCGAACACGGTGACGGGCAGGCCCGCGCCGAACTTCTGCCGAAGATGTTCGGGCCGGAACTGGTGGAAGCGTTCCAGAAGTTCAAATCCCTCTGGGACCCGCAATGGAAGATGAATCCGGGCAAGGTCGTGCGGCCGAATCGAATGGTGGACGACTTACGCCTGGGAGTGAATCAGGCGACGTGGAAGTCTGAAACGCACTTCAAGTTCCCGCACGATCACGGCAGCCTCGCCGAAGCCTCTCTGCGCTGCGTTGGTGTAGGAAAGTGCCGGCAGTATGAGGGCGGCGTGATGTGTCCCAGTTTCCGGGTTACGCGTGAGGAGGAGCATTCAACTCGCGGCCGCGCGCATTTGCTATGGGAGATGACTCGCGGAGAAGTCGTTCGTGACGGCTGGCGGGATGAGCACGTGAAGTCGGCACTCGATTTATGCCTCTCGTGCAAAGGGTGCAAGAGCGACTGCCCGGTGAATGTCGATGTCGCGACTTACAAAGCGGAATTCCTGGCGCATCATTACCGAGGGCAATCTCGTCCGCTGGGGCATTACGTGTTCGGCGAGATCGGCCGCTGGGCGCGGCTCGCGTCGGGAGTGCCGTGGTTAGCGAATCTCTTTGCCAGCGGCCCATTGGCCGGCGGGTTGGCCAAGCGTCTGCTTGGTGTTCATTCCAATCGGAGTATTCCTGCAATAGCGAAACGAAACTTTCGCAGTTGGTTCTCGGGCCGGCCGGACAGGAGTGTCCGACCCACACAAACAGAGAGCAACGGAGGACGCTCGGTTCTGCTCTGGCCTGACACCTTCAACAACTATTTTCATCCCGAGACCGCGATTGCAGCGGTTGAAGTTATTGAAGCTGCGGGATGGAACGTGCGAGTTCCCGAAGCCAACGTGTGTTGCGGACGCCCGCTCTACGACTTCGGCATGCTTGAACGCGCCAAACGCCTTCTGACGAAGTCGCTCGATCTCCTGGAGGCGGAAATTGCGCGAGGGACAGCGATCGTAGTGCTCGAGCCCAGTTGTGCCTCAGTTTTTCGCGATGAGATGCTCAATCTTTTTCCCGACGATGCGCGCGCGCGCAAGCTCTCTCAACAGATCTTCCTCTTGAGTGAATTCCTGGAGCAGAAGGCCCAGGATTTTCAATTGCCGCCGCTCGCACGATCAGCGCTCGTGCATGGCCATTGCCATCACAAATCTGTCATGAAGATGAACGACGAAGAGTCTGTTCTGAAACGCATGCGCGTCGATTACGAGATGCCCGCGCCGGGTTGCTGCGGCATGGCTGGGGCATTTGGCTTCGAGAAGGAAAAGTATGATGTGTCAATCGCCATCGGAGAGCTTGAGTTGCTCCCGGCAGTTCGTCGCGCCAGCAAGGATAGCCTCATCATCGCCGATGGCTTCAGTTGCCGCGAGCAGATCGAGCAGTCGACCGGACGCCGTGCGTTGCACCTGGCAGAGATTATTCAGGAAGCGCTGCGGAGCGCGGCGCAATGAAGCTTTCACGTGAAGCTACGTCTCTGCAGGTGTGCTGCCGAAGATGGTCTTACTCACTCCACGCCAGCCTAGCCGGCCGATCCTGACTGCGTGATAAAGCGGGAACAGCGCATCAGGCAGTCCGACGCTTTGCCACTCGCCTACGCTCGGCGTCAGCGCGAGCCGGGAGATGAAGCGCACGCGATCGCGCCAGCGCTCGCGGTTTTGCGACCAACCGCAGAAATAGCGGAATGACTCCGGATGGACCTGCTCGCCCGCAACCAGTCTGGAGATCAACCGGTCCGCGATTGCTTTAGCGGCTCGCATCTCGTTCGCGGAGCCCATGTCAGGCGCAGGGGCGCAGCCAAGCCGTTCAGTCAGCAGCATCGAAATGCAGACGATCCGGTGAACGCCAATTTGCCGCGCCGAGGCCGTAACCTGGTGCCAATAGGTTCCCGAAACCGTCAGCGCTGCGATGTCCCGCAGCATTCCCAGTTGCTCCCAACCATGCTTGGCCGCGTGAATGCACAACGCCAGCATCAAATCTTCCCGCCACAATATTTCCATGCGGACTCCCTCGACCGCGAGTCCGACCGAACGTTCGAACATCGCGTCGAGGTTGAAGTCGACGGCATAGAACCGCGGCACGATTCGCCATTGCAATTCGAGAAGATTTTTCTGCGCTGCCAGGCCGAACACGTATTCATATCCCGAACGCAGATAGGCGCGCGCCTGGCGCGGCGAAAGCTGTAACTGCGGTTCGTAGCCGGCCTGGCGCAGGGCGGCGATGGCTCCAGGCACGTCGCGCGGGCGGACGAGCAGGTCCAGGTCACCAAATTGGCGGAGCGCGACGTCCCCGTACAGGAGTTGCGCGAGCGCCGGGCCTTTGTGCGCCAGCACCTCGACACCGCTCTTGTGAAACGCATCTGCGATCCTCGCCAGTTCCGCCGAAAATCGTAATGCCTTGACTGAATGGCTCTGAAAACGCGCCTGCAGCGCCGTTTGAATGCCGGCGGGGACACCCTCGCGCCCGTGAAGTGCCTGATAGAGCGCGGGCATCACCCGATGTTGGTCAGCAAGACGCAGCACGGCCTCCCAGGAAATAGGGGCAGACAGCGCCTCCGAAATTGTGTTGCGGTCGAGAGTGGGCCGGCAGCAAGCGAACAGCAGTTCGAATTCGCGCGAGGAGCCCGCCTCGCCTGGCCGGGGGACCTTCATCGTGAGGTGTGCAGGAGCTGCCATCAGCCTATGAACTAACTATGTCCGCCGGTAATTCTTCTGGTTTCGCCCGAGCGCGACGTACTTAGAATCTTCATACGCGAATGCCATTTACAGAAGTAACTCCCGGTGCACTTGCACCGACGAACGCGGTTGCGCTTGAATCCGTGAGCAAGACTTTTCGTCTGCGGGCGTTGCTCACCCGTTGGGTGAGCGAAGAAGTCCATGCTTTACGGAACATTTCGTTCGAGCTCAGGGCAGGCGAAATTCTCGGTTTATTGGGCCCGAATGGCAGCGGGAAAAGCACGACACTCAAGCTGGTTTCGACTCTTTTGCTGCCGGATTCTGGCCGTGTATCCGTTGCGGGATTCGAGACGCGCGCTTGTGGGCAACAGGTGCGAAGGCGTGTTGGATTTGCGCTGGCGTCAGAGAGGTCGTTCTTTCCCCGGCTGACCGCGCGCGAAAACCTGGAGTTTTTCGCCGCGCTGGAAGATATATCCCGGAATGAGTGCCGGGCGCGCACGGAACACGCTCTAGTCGAGGTGGGCCTTGCCGATGTCGCCGGGAAACAGGTCATGAAATTTTCTTCCGGCATGCACCAGCGCCTTGCGATCGCGCGCGCTCTGCTCAAGCGCCCGCAAGTCCTGTTGTTGGACGAGCCTTCGCGCAGCCTCGATGTTGCGGCGGCGGCGCGGCTTTGGGACCTGATCCAGGAGCTTTCGCGACGCGAAATATCCATTCTGCTGGCGACGCACAACTTCGCCGAAGCTGCTGAGGTCTGTGATCGTGTCGCGATTCTGCGGAAAGGCGCGCTGCTGGCGACATCGCCAACGGCCAATCAGAATGAACGTCAGCTTCGAGATTTTTACCTGCACCTAACGCGAGAGCCGAATCTGGTTCCGTGGAAAGAGGAAGTGCCCGCGTGATGCTCGCGAAAATCGCCGCCGTTCTGAGGAAAGACATGGTAACAGCCGTGCGCTATCGCAACGGCTTCATCTCCAATTTGATTTCTCCTGCTCTGCAACTGGCGACGTTTTACTATCTGGCGCGCGCGATCGGGCCGCAATTCCGTCCGGATGGAATGTCGTACGTAATGTTTCTCATTGTGGGGACGGGCTTCTACACATTCCTGATCGCCGGCATCCACAGCTTTTTTCAGGCAATCCAGGAGGCGCAGCAGACCGGAACGCTTGAGTTCCTCATGACAACCGCAACCCCGGCGCCGACACTCTTGTTCCTGAGCACGCTTTCTTCGTTTGCGGGCGGCTTCGTGCAGTTTGCTCTCTTTGTGGCCAGCGGGATTCTGCTCTTTGCCACGGCTGTGAAGGTGAGTGTGTTCGGTGCGCTGCTGGTGATCGTCTTGTCTCTTGGCGTTGCAGCTGCGATTGGGCTATTCGCCGCGGGCCTGCAACTCGCGATCCACAAAGGTTCAGCGGTACTGTGGCTTCTTGGCTCGTGCGCCTGGCTGATGGCCGGGACCCTGTTTCCGGTAAACGCATTGCCTCGCCCTTTGCAATTACTTTCCAATTGGCTGCCGTTCACGCATTCTCTGACGGGAATGCGGCTTGCCATTTTCGACGGCGGAAACAAGGCGGCCCTGGTTCATGAAATCGGACTTCTGGCCATTTTTCCCTGCATCCTGCTTCCCGCGGGCATCTGCTTCTTCGCCTGGACTGTGCGCCGCGCCCGCCAATACGGACAGCTGGCCTTCTACTGAAAGTTACTTCGGTTTGTTTGAGGAAAGCTCCCCGCGACACGGGTCCGGTGACTCGCGCTTACAATGTTGGGTATGAGAAGTTGTTTTGACGGACCGCAGCGCCGCAGGGGCACGCGAGTTCGGGCGCAGATTCCTTTGCGCATAACCAGCCTCGATCCTGCGACCAAGTTCTCGGAAACCTGTCATACGGTCGTAGTGAATCCATCCGGTTGCGGTATACGCTTTCGTCATGCGCTGGAGCCCGGGATGCAGGTGCGTGTAGACGATCTTCCCGGCGGTATCAGCGCGACGGCGCATGTGGCCAGCAATACTCCATTCGAATCTTCAGGGAAGTATTTTCTGATCGGAATCAGTCTCGATCAGCCGGCAAACTGGTGGTGTATGGCCCCGAGCCCGCAGGATTGGGACCAGTATTCAGCAACTCCGCAATTTGCCGCTGCGCGGTAAAGCTTCGTTCTTGCCTACTGCGGTTGTGGCCTCTCTCCGAAAATGGCGGTTCCAATCCGCACACAAGTCGAGCCTTCTTCGATCGCCACTTCAAAGTCGTGCGACATGCCCATCGAGAGCGTTTCAAGCCTGATTGCCGGAAGGTTTCGCTTTCGAAGTCGATCGAATAAATCCCGCATGCGGCGGAAATAGGGCCTCGACTGTTCAGGATTATCGAAGTACGGCGGCACTGTCATCAGTCCGCGAAAGTCGAGCGAGGAAAGCTGCGGGGCAGCGGCAAGGAGTTTCTCCGACTCATCTGATTCCGGGGGGACGCCGGTCTTTGCTTCCTCGCCGCCTATGTTGATCTCGATCAGGATAGGCATTTTCTTTCCAAGCTGAGAAGCTGCGCTATTGAGACGCTGCGCCAGCTTTACTGAATCCACGGAGTCTATGTGTGCGAAGAGCTCAGTGGCTCTGGCGCTTTTGTTGGATTGCAGATGCCCGATCATGTGCCACTCGGGATCGAGATCGTGCAAAGCCTGAAACTTGGATTCAAACTCCTGCACGCGATTTTCTCCGAAGACACGGATGCCTGCGTCCCAGGCTTCACGAATGCGATCTGGCGAGACGGTTTTGGTTACTGCCATAAGTCTTATTTCGCGAGGGTTTCTGCCGGTACGCTGCGCCGCGCTGCTGATCCGCTGCTGCAGGCCTTGAATGTTCGTGGCGATGGACACTCAAGAACAATAAACCACAGAGGCCACGGAGTTATACCGAGGAGCGCAAGGGATCAGGTGCCGACGGCGAGCTGGCGGCGTCCTTCTGCAATATAGAAAATCCCAGCTCCGTGGCAGCGACAATGAAGATTACGATATACGGGACCCATAGCCAAAAAGCCGCGAGGGCATAGTACACGCCCCAGTTCCGGATTAACCATGCGCCCCATTCGCCCAACCTGATGGTTTCAAGCACCAGTACCAATAAGTTCGCGACAATTGCGAACGTACGGAGTCCCTCGAAGCCGCGGTAGCCGTTCCGCAGCCGGAGGAAGTTAATCATCGCGACGGGGATCCAAAATAAAGGCGTGTCGAATCCCACCCCGCGGGGCCGCCATATCTCAATCACAGCCAGAAATATCGCAGCGGTGAGGAGCATGGTCCATGCACAGGCGTAATCAATGTATTTCATAAAACCTGAGCCGGGTTTTGCTCAACGATGACCGATCGACCGATACCGTTCTACATAATCGACTTCGGCGGCGCGGGCTCCTTTGGATCTCCGGCAGCGGTCACTGGAAGCGCAACCATCAGCAGGGCAAGCAATCCCATCACGACCAAACCGGCTATGTAAGACGGATGCTGAAAGAACTGCCAGGATGTGATCCGTTTCGCTATTGCTGCAAGGCCCTGAAGCCACCCTTGCTGAGCAAGTGCCAATGCCACCAGTGCCGCCCACAGGAGCCCCAGCAGTGACTCGCCGGCGATGAGGCCTGAAGCGGTGAGCACACCCGCATTCTCTACTCGCGCCTGCTGCGCTTCGTTGAAGCCGCGCTTTTTCGCGACCCAATCGCCCAGGGAACGGAACAACCCGCCAACAAAGATGGCGAACGTGGTCTCAAACGGAAGGTACATCCCAACTGCCACCAGCATAGGGCTGCGTACCTGCATCATGATCATTGCAATCCCGAAGAAAACTCCAACCCCGACCAGAGGCCAGGGCATGTCGCCGCCGACGATGCCTTGGGCTAAGGCGGCCATCAATCCCGCCTGCGGAGCTGCGAGCTGGCGTGAACCAAAGCCGAACGCGGTGTTCAAAAGCGCAAGTGGAAAATACATGACGAGGCTGGCGACGACGACGGCAATCAGTTCGGCTTTTTGAATCTTCGCGGGAGTTCCTCCCAGTATGTATCCCACTTTGAAGTCCTGCAGCAGTTCGCCTGCAACCGACGACGAAACGCAGACTACCGCCGCGACTCCGAGTACAACCGCAACGCCGTGCGCTCCGCGGGCGCCCAAGGAAACCATCAGCAATGCGGCGATTAACAGAGTCGAAAGTGTGAGGCCGGAGACGGGATTGTTAGATGAGCCGATGAACCCGCACAGACTGCCGGAGATCGTGGCAAAGAAAAATCCAACGATGATCATCACGACCGCCGCGAGGATCGCCGGGAGTTTGAGTCCAGAGATGTAGATGTAAAGAACGCACATCAGAACAAACATCAGCGCGATGAGCCCGAATACCACTTTCGAACTCATGTAGCGTTCGGTGCGGGCAAGCTTGGCCTGATCGGCGGCGGTTTTGCGAAGGTCGGCGAAGGCCCTGCCGAGTCCGATCATGAGACTGGTACGCATTTTGATGAGCGTGTACGCGGCGCCAACCAGCATTCCGCCAACCGCGATGGGTCGCACGATGAAGCGCCAGATTGCTACCGCCATCCCCGCCCAGTCATCAGGCGTATCAGCAGGCAGATAGGTGCGGATCTGAGGCCCCATAAGGAATATAAGGAGAGGAACGACGAGTCCCCAGGCGAGCACGCTGCCGGCAAACTGAATGGACGCGAGGCGGACTCCAATGATGTAGCCAACGCCGAGGTAAGCGGGGCTCACGCTCGGTGCCGCGAATGTGCTTGCGCCCCCGGCAGCAATTACCTTTGCATCTCCGGTTGTGCCCAGCCTGACCTGGCTGTGCCCAAGGTTGCCGATTGAGTAGTGTACGTCCTGATCGACTGCGTACAAACCAAACCGCCCCAGAATGTAGATCAGACCTCCGACGCCGATATTCCAGAACAGATATTTTGCTGCTTGTGCCCCTCGTTGCCCGGCTTTGTGAATCTCCCCGGCGGCGACCGACTCCGGGAATGGGAGCTCTGGGTCTTCAACCATTCCGCGGCGCACCAGAGAAATGAAGAGCACGCCCAAAATGCTGCCTACCATGATCAACGCCGTCGTTTTCCAGTAGGCTTCTGCGAAGCCGAACGAAGGCCAGGCTTTAGCCATCAGGAATGCAGGAATGGTGAAGATCGCGCCTGCCGCGATGCCTTCGCCGATGGTCCCCGAAGTTCGGGCGATATTCTCCTCGAGCACCGACCCTTTCCAGATTCGAAGTACCGCCATGCCGATCACTGCAGCGGGATACGTGGCCGCAATGGTGATCCCGGCGCGCAGGCCAAGGTAGGCGTTGGCCGCGCCCAGCACGATCGTCATCAGCAGGCCGAGGAAGACAGCGCGGAAGGTGAACTCCTTCATCTGCATCGTGTCCGGGACGAAGGGCTGGTGCTTGGGGGGTGTGGCGGGGGTTTCGGGCGTGCTCATGAAGGTCCTTTCGAAAGCAGCACTCAGCATTCAGCAATCAGCTTAGCAACGAGCTTTTGAGTGGCGAGCAGTGAGCAGTCGGCGTGCTTCGGAGTTTGGGCTCACCGCTCATAGCTCGCTGCTCAAAGCCGTCCTGGCTGAGTGCTGAGTGCTGAGTGCTGACTGCTTATTTTCGCGCATCCTTTTTCGCTAAACCGGGTTCATACAACCTAAGAAAGCCGCGTGGCAACTTAGCACGTCACCTGGTCGATTTACAAGTACGGTGCCTGTACTAATTCGCGCAAGGAATTGGTCGGGGACGAGCCTATAATTTGGTTAACGCCACCTCGCTGATTCGCCTTCTTGCCAGGCTTTTTGAGGGTATCAGTTTATGTTGGGAAGCCGTTTTCACTGCCCGGATTGCGGCAGTTCGGCAGCGTACAGATCCCGTCGCCGCACGTTTCTTGAGAAGTACATTCTCCCGTTTTTTCTTTTGAAGCCGGTACGATGCGTGAACTGTCACCTGCGCGTCAACGCCTCCGCTTTTGTCCCCGCGAGGAAGCGTGAGCACCGGCCGCATCCCCAGGCTGCTGCCTGATCAATTGCCTGCACAGAAAGTCCTAGCTATACTGGATGCAATTCGTGCGGCTGGAGCCTAACCAGGCGCCGTACGAGGGAGGCTAGGTCTTCAGCAGTACTGGAGACACAACCCGCCAGGCCGTTCCCGCTGGGCAAGCCCGCTGGAATTCCGTGGTTTCGGGAGCGGTCGTCGTCGCCCAAAGCCTGTTCGCTGCGCTGTTCCCGTCCGATTGCCGCCTCTGCGGCACCCCCTTAGAAAATATTTCGCGGCTTCCTGTGTGCCGCTCGTGCCTTGTAGGGATGAGGCCGATCTCTGTCGAGACCTGTTCCATTTGCGGTGATACTCTTGGCCAAACCAAAAACTGGGGTGCCCCTCTTTCCGATTTTGCGAGGCCTGGGGACCTACCCGCGATGGAATGCGTTCCTTGCCAGGAGCAAAAACCACTCTTCGCGAAGGCAGTAGCTTACGGCTCCTACGACGGCGGCCTGCGCGACCTTGTCCATCTGCTGAAGTACGACCGGGTGGAACCAGCCGCCGGCAAGTTGGGGGGCATGCTCTGCGAAGCTATCGCCAAGTTGAATCTGGGGACTGAACCGTTTCTGGTGGTTCCGGTTCCTCTGCATGTTTCCAAACGCCATGAGCGCGGCTTCAATCAGGCGGAAATGATCGCGCGAAAAGCGCTAAGGTGTGCGCACTTCAATAACTTAGAGTTAGGCACGGGTATCTTGGAACGAACCCGTGCGACGACTTCGCAAATCGGCCTGACTCGTCCGCAACGCGCCGAGAACATGCGCGGCGCATTCCGGGTAGCGCATCTAAGCAGGGTGAGGGAGCGCGACATCCTGCTGGTGGATGACGTTCTCACCACCGGCACGACGGCATCGGAATGTGCCCGAGTTCTGTTAAAAGCCGGCGCTAGAAAAGTGCTAGTGGCAACGGTCGCGCGCACGCTGAAGCAGCACTCGGAAGCAGTTCCAGGTCCGGTAATGGCAAAAGCAGCACGGGCTTAGCAATGAATCACAGGCACAATTCGGCAATCGACGCCGGCCGCCACAATTTGACGGCTACGGTGTTCGGTTTTCACCAGGAGAGCGGCTCGCAGGCTCTGCACGCGCCCGTGCTCGTATTGAATGCCTCGTACGAGCCGATCAACGTGTGCGCTGCCCGCCGCGCGATCGTATTGGTGCTGAAGGGCGTCGCCATGACCGAAGAGGAGAATGGGCACTTCCTGCACGCGGCCCGGCTTGCGTTGCGCGTGCCTTCTGTTATCCGCTTGCTTGAGTACCGCCGGATTCCGCACCAGACGCGGGCTTTGTCGCGCAAAAACCTGCTGCTTCGCGATCGCAACACCTGCCAGTATTGTGGCGAGGTTTTGCCAGCAGGCGAATTGACGCTCGACCACGTGGTACCGCGCTCGCGCGGAGGCGCTTCAACCTGGGAAAATCTGGTGGCTTGCTGCCACCCCTGCAATCGCCGGAAGGGCAATCAATCGCCGGTTGAAGCCAGCATGAAGCTGATGCGGGAGCCGCACGCGTTTAACCTCCACACCAGCCGCCACATCATGCGGCTGATGGGGAGGTCGGATGATCGGTGGCGGAAGTATCTGTTCTACTAAAGCATTCAGCACTCAGCACTCAGCATTCAGCTAAGGACAGACGGCCACGGATTCACACGCCAGCTACGGACACACGCTTTTGATCTGTGCTGTCAAATTTAGCTCGCGGCCACGTCAAAACTTAGCCACGGATTCACACGGATATTCACGGATTTCTCTAATGGGTTGATCCGTGAAAATCCGTGGCTGGTTTGGTTTTTGCTGGCAGCTCCGCCACCCAAAACTGGCTGAATGCTGAATGCTGAATGCTTAGTGCTCTACCGCGGCTTCTGCTCGTCGGAATCCTTTTGATCGGGCTTCGGCGGCGCCTTCTCGATCTCTTGTCCCTGGTACGTCACCGTCACCTTCGAGCCGAAGCGCTTGTAGTCGGTGTACTTGATGATCTCGCGGATGTGCACGTCCTGATATGCGCCGCTGCGGAAGTGGAGCGTGTCATCAGCCTTTGTGTAGGCCGGAAACCAATAGCGGCCATCCACCTGCTCGCGCCAGGTGCTGAACTTGGGGAAGAGGTTTTCGTTGTTCTTCTTGCGAATGTCGGGGACGGTCTTGCCTGAAGTCTTCACGATCTGCAGGTCGTGGTCGTCCACCCAGATGCGCCCTTGGAAGTAACGCTTCTTACCCTCGATCTTCTTGGGAGCGATGTCGAAGACATAGCAGTGCAGCTCATCTTCCTGCTGCTGGCCGACGTAGAGTATGTCGTATTCAGGGATTTCATCCGAGGTGAGCACGAATGGGAGCAGATGGCGGATGTCCTGCAGGTCCTCGGGTGACATCAGGATTTCTGTCAAAGTTGATTGAGGCGCGTAGGTCACATTCTCAAGGTGGTGACCCTGGTTGTCGTAGGTAACGTCGAAGACCTCGCGATACTCCCCGTTAATGGTGTCGCCGTCCAGGGTTTGCACCCTGACGTCCTGGCGAAAGGTGTACAGGTCGCGCGCCTCCTTAAATTCCTTCTCTTTGGTGGCGAACTTATCGATGATCTGCTGCACCGTGACGCCCTTCGGCTGCTCAGTGTTGAGCTGGCCTTCCTGAGCGAGTGCGCCGCAGACGAAGGCGAACGTAAAAAAGATGAACGGGAAGAGGAGACGATTGAGTTTCATGTTGACCCTGAAATGATTGTAAACCGCAGCCTGAGTGTTAGATGCGGGTAGAAGGCGCAAAGAACCGCCCATCGGCGCGATGTGTTTTTTTGTGAGATTTACAGCGAAGCGGAGATCTCAAGGCGAGTTCAGGCGCATTGTTCAAAGGAATGGTGCTTCGGCGATGTGGATACGTGAGACTTCCTGCTACCTTGTAGGACATCTCCCGTCACGTGAAATTGGATAAAGCGAGACGTCCCCATGAGCCAGGCCAGCTGAAAAAGGGGAGGATGAGTCTTCAAGCGATCACCCAGTCGATGACGACATCCGTTTAGACAATCCAGCCGACAGTCAACACACCTGATATTGCCCGTTCAGGCCCGAGCGCCCTGGTGAAAAAACTGAGCAAAGCTTCGCACACAATTCGCTAAGAAGGATCGAGGCGACGTTCAATGCGTGATGTGGAAATTTTTCATCACTTGACGGTGAACGCCGGGATATTAAAGCATCATCGGAATTAGGCTAGCACGGCTGGACGGCAAGCATCGGTTCAGGCCACCTACTATTCAGAATGGCCGGGCCCGCTGGAGTAAGGTCGCCAGTTGACGAGATCGGCGCTGTGCACTAGCGCGGCCCGTACACCGTCACGGTATTGTCTGAAGTCGTGATCACATGGCCATTCGCCACGACAGGTGTACTGAAGCCGATGCCTTGTCCCAGATTCTCACCAGGAGTTGAGTTGCTGTTCCATAGTTCGTTCGAGATCAAGGTTGC
>Ga0310813_10001270_pt1 | contig 15286 bp, 11 predicted proteins | sample YN3metagenome_FD_203086 | JGI IMG/M metagenome (GOLD analysis project Ga0310813, IMG submission 203086) | Soil microbial communities from experimental microcosm in Duke University, North Carolina, United States - YN3 | ecosystem: Engineered > Artificial ecosystem > Soil microcosm > Unclassified...
ATCATCTCGCCACACGCGAAGCGGTCGCCTCGCTCGCGGTCGAGAACCTGGTCTACGCAGCGTCGGTCCTCGCCATGGTCGCCGTCGGGCTGATCGTCGTGGCGGCAAACGTCGCCATGCCAGCGGTCTGGAGGTCAGGTCTGTTCGCAGCGCTTGGTGCGCTGATTCTCGGCGCCGGCCTTGCGCTGCGCGCCATGCGTGGCACCTGGGATCCGAGCCGCGGCGCGCGCCCCCGCTGGCGCGAGCGGCTGGCGTCGATGCGCGACGAAGCGGCGCGGTTTTCCGGCGGCCATCCGGAACGTCTGTGGCGCGTGTTCGCGCTCGATCTCGTTTTTCACGCGCTCGCGGTGCTCGAGGTCTACATCACGCTCGAGTGGCTGCTCGTCGATCGCAGCCCGACGATTGTCGAGGCGGTCGCGTTCGAGGCGCTCAATCGCGTGATCACCGCGGCATTCAAGTTCGTGCCGTTCCGCGTCGGCATCGACGAGGCGACCGCGGGAGCACTGGCGCCGATCCTTTCGGTGAATCCTGCTGCGGGTGTCGCGCTGGCCGTCGTGCGGAAAGTGAGAAACCTTTTCTGGGCCGCGCTCGGATTGGTGCCGGTCGCGACGCATCCGGCCGGTCACTAATCAGCGCAACATGCCGTTGATGAAACGATCGTCGAACACGACCCACCAGAACGTCGCGTGACCAATGGCGAGCAGCACCGCACTCGCGAGGCTCGCGCGCACCGACTGTGAACACACCCAGAGCAGGGCAAACACCGCTGGAAACAGGGCGACGACCATGTCCATCTCGATCGCAATTCCCTGCACGGGCCAGAAGAGGACGAACGCCATCAGACACGGGACGGTGAACGCCAGCGCCAGCCTCGCTTCGCGCCGCCATTGCTTTCTGTTCAACAGCACGATCGCGATCAACGGCAACCCAGCCACGAGACCGCTGACCAAAATATCGCGAGCGGTCACCATCGACAGCAGGGGATACAACATCCTCGTCTCCGCTTCCCGCGCCCGCAACAACGGCCGGACGATAAAGCCTCCGATCGAGTGCCCTGGAACGACGACAAGTCCGGCGACGACGATGTAATACCAGACCCAGATCAGCGCCGCCCCTGCGGCGATGGCGCTCAGGGCCGTCGCCACAACGAGTCGGCGTCCGATGGGCATCTCGAACACGACAACCGCGAAGAACAGTGCGGCGAGGCTGAGATAACCGATGCCGTGCATTGCGGCACCGACGCCGAAGAGGATCGATCCGGCAACAAGGCCCGCCGTGAGATCGACCTGTTTCATCAGGTCCCGCGCGACAAAGGGAAAGGCGGCAGCTGAAAGAGACAGGTAGCCGACCTCGAGGTAGCCGAAATACATGAGCGCGGCCGGAGCCATCATGGCGAGTCCGATGTATCGAACGGAACGCGCACTCCACCGATCCGTGGCTGCAAAGCACCACAGCGTGAGCGCGAACATCGCGCCGCCAAGCCAGGAAAGCTCGCGATAGGCCTCGGTTGGAGATTCCGACGTCGAGCCCAGCCTCGCGTCGATGCGATCGAGCAATCGATACGCAAGGTGCGCCGAGAAACGGATTTCGCTGCCGTGGCGAACGAGGTCGTCGAAGTTATTTCGGTCCTGCACGACACTGCTGCCGTCGCCCATCGTGAACGCACGGGCGGGGAAGGGCAGTACGAGTGCGAGCGCGATGAAGGCGGCGAGCGCCGCCGAGACGCACGCGGCGCGTCCTCGTGCCGACCGCATGCCGGCCGCGGCGAGCAGCAGGCCACCCAGCGAGATGCAGATAAGGGATTGCGTAAGCGGCTACCGCGAGCGTCCGCGCAAGGTGAGCGACGGATCACCCCTGAACCGCCGTCGCGCATCCACGCGCAGCGCTTCGGCGCGTGCGCGCTCGCCGACGATTGTCCACAGGCGCGCGGCCATCGCATACCCTTCGGGCGTCGGCGCGGCTTCAACGAGATCACCGATCACGTGCTCGACCGCCTGCTCGCGGTTCGATGCGCGATACAGCATGGCGAGGCTCGCATAGGTGGCAATGTTGTGCGGGTATTCGCGCAGTTCCTCGCGGAACTCGGCCTCTGCGTCCGCATACCGATCGAGCCGTGCGTAGGTGTTCCCCAGATTCAGATGCAGCTCCGCGAGCGTCGTTCCCGCTTGCTCGATGGCCGTCGCCGCCTGTTTGAACGCGGCGAGCGCCTCGTCGTAGCGTTGCTCGTCGTAGGCGATGCGCCCGGCGACGAACTGCGGCATCGGCAGATGCGCGTCCAGTTTCTGAGCTTCGGCGGCATGCATCTGCGCTGCTGCGGCATCCTCACGCGCCAACGCGACGCGCGCGGCGAGTTCGTGCGCCGCGGCCTTGAGGCGCGGATCCATGCCTGCCTCGGCGAGCATGACCGCGCGATCGGCCTGCGTCGCCGCGTCATCTTCGCGACGGGCACGCAGCAGCACCGCGGCGATCTGCAGCGGCACTTCGACGGCATCCGGCCGCTGTGCGCCGATCGCCGTAAAGGTCTTCACCGCTTCGTCCGTGCGTCCAGTACGCGCCAGCAGCAACGCGACCTGGTACTGCACGCTGATCAGATCCGGATGCTTTGCCGCAATCCCGCGCAGCGTATCGATTGCCGCCGTGTACCGCTTCTGTGCGACGAGCGACGCCGCTCGTTGGTGTGAAGCCGTGACCGTTTCCTGATCGCGAAGGTCAAGGGGTGCCGGAGCCATCGCAGTCAGGCCCTGCAGATAACCGAACGCCGCCAAGCGATCCTCATCCATCTGCTCCGGCGGTGCCGGCACCTCGATCGTTTTCCCGCTAAGCAGCTTGTCGAGCGCGGCCCCCATCTGATCGATTCGCGTCGAATCCGGTTTGGGCGCGTCCACCAGCGCTGCCATCTGCTCTCCGGTGCCCCGTACCAGCCGATAAGTCGCATTCGACAGCGCGAACACCGGCTTGCCGTTGAAACGGAACCACGGGGCGAGCAGCTCCGCGTAAATCGGCTGATCCGGCACGAAGCCGCCGGTCTTGTCGAGGATTGTGCGCAGCGAACGTCCACGAAGTCCGGAAGGCATCGGTGCGCGCACGACATCGAGCAGCGTCGGCAGCAAATCGATATGCTGCACGGGCAGCGGCACGCGGCGGCCGGCACCAGCCTCCCCCGGCAGCTTCACGATGAGGGGCACGTGCAGCGATGCGTCGAGAAGCTCGGCACCGTTGCTCGGATCGCCGAAGTCTGCCGTGAAGATGATGGTCGAGTCGTTGTAGCGGCGGGTCCGCTTCAGCTCGTCGACCAGACGGCCGACGACGGCATCGGCCGAGCGCGCATCAACCTGCAGGAACAGGAAGTAGCGCTGGCCTGACTGCGACTTCATCCACTGATCGGCGGCCTCGAACGTCGCCACGCCATCGCGCTGGGGGAGCACGCCTTCCTCGAGCGGCTCCTCGGGAAGCTCCGCGTCGTAGAACGAGAAGCCCTGCGCGAGCCCGGTGGACCGTCGCAGCAGGAACGAAGAAACCGCCGCGCCCGTATTGAAACCGCGATTCCGCAGCAGCGCCGCAATCGTCCGTGCCTGATCCTTCAGGATGAAACCGCCGTCGTCGCGCACGCCGTTATCGAACGGCAGCTGGCCCGAGAGCAGCGCCGCGTGCGCGGGCAGCGTCTGCGGCGAATGCGTGTAGGCGCGCTCGAATACGATGCCGCGGCCTGCAAGCGTGTCGATGTTCGGCGTGGCGCCGGCGGCACCGCCGTACGCAGGCAGCCGATCTGCACGGAGCCGATCGACGGTGATGAGGACGATGGGGCCTTGATGCGGCGGCGATTCGCGGGCAAACCGCCAGCCCGTGAACGCGGCGCCAGCCACCGCGAGGATGAACAGCGTGATGATCAAGGTCGCCTGCCAGCGCTTGCGCGCCGCAGGCACGTGGCGCGTCACTTCGTCTCTGACTTCTTGAATTCGTTGTCCGCGTCAGCCGCGCGGTTCAGGAGCGTCTGCTTCGCGGCCGGGTTCTTCTCCTGCTCCGCTTTCTCGCGGTACAACGACGCGAGAACGAGGTTAACTGTCGTCAGCCGCGCGTTCTTGGACTGGATTGTCTGGTACGCCGAAATCGCGTCGTCGAGCTTTCCCGCCCTATGCAGTGCCTCGGCGGCGGCGACATCCTCGCCGATCGTTTTGACCAGCGCGCCGGGCATCGGTCCGGGATCGCGCTGCAGCGTCAGCGAAAGCACCGGCATATTGCTGGAGCTGACATCCGCGGTGCCCTGCAGCGGCAGGAAGTTCGGCGCCTCCGCGACGATGATCCATCGTCCCGAGCGGACGCCAATCATTGCGAACCGGCCTTTGTCGTCGGTGGTGGAGGTGATGCGTGCGTTGACCGCCTCGTTGGTCGCGCGCACGGTCGCCCCTTTGATCGCTTTTCCATCAGGATCCTTGATGGTGCCGATGATTCTGCCGGCCGTTTGCGCCGACGCGGCGGCCGCGAGCGCAAGCGTCAGGGTCGCGAGGATGCAGATTCGCCGCATGGGCGGATCTTACAGCAAGGGCGGGTCTTAAGACGCGCCCCTACATGGGGCGTTCGAGCAGCTTGTCACGGTACATCTGGGTGTCAGCGAGACGGACGGCATTGACCAGCGTCTCCGACGTGCTTTCCACCTCGGCGATGCCGATGCTCAATCCGGTATCTGCCGGCAAATCGGCCGCCCGGCGTTCCAGGCCAAACGCTTCTTTGAGCTCCTGCGCTTTCGCCTCTGCTTCGGCGGTGGTGCACGTCAAGAGCAGCAGGAATTCGTCGCCGCCCCAGCGAATGACGTAGTCCGATCCGCGCACCTGGCGGCGCAGCATGGCGCCGAGGGTGCGCAGCACGTGGTCGCCGGTATCGTGCCCGAAGCGATCGTTCAGGTGCTTGAATCGATTGACGTCGACGAACATCACGGTCAGCGGCTTGTCGTAGCGGCGATGGCGCTCGATTTCACGCCGGCCGATCTCGTCGAAGAACCGGCGGTTGTAGCAGCCGGTCAGCGGATCGGTGATCGCCATCTGCTTGATCTGCTCGTTCGCGGCGAACAGTGCGAGGTTGGTACGTCTGATCTCGTCCGTCATGTCCTCGAACACGAGCAGGTGCATGCCCAGCGCGATGAAGATGCTCGTCACGGTGTTGAAGGCGAGCAACGGGTTTGTGTATGTCGCGGCCCAGTCCAGCCTGTATGTCACGATCGCGCCCGCCGCATCGAGCACGCACATCACGCCGAGCGCCGCGCTCATCATGAACGCGCCAATAATCGGCGTCTTCTTCGCCAGGCGCGCAAAGCGGACGGACGCCCATCCTTTGAGGACGGCCGTGCCGGCAAGGCCCGTGTAGAACACAGTGGATAACGGCAGCGCGAAGGGCGCGGCGAGAAACCAGATGGCGGAGGCTGCGCCCGCCTGCACCGGGATGTCCCACCGGTGTGGAGTCTTCTTCGAGAACTCGTCAACGCTGAGCAGCAGCAGCGCCGCCGACCAGACCGTCAGGAGCTGTGAAATCCCGATCATCGCGCTGCCCAGCCGCACGTCGACGTAGCCGCGTGCGTTCAGCGTGTACGAAGCGGCGAGCATCGACCAGCTGACGATCCAGTACACGACGAAGGCACGACCGCGATAGAGATAGAGGATGCCCAGCGTGCACGTCGCGATGAGCGCACCGTAGGCGATGAACAGTCGTGGACGGATCTCGACGGAAGGCGGCGCGGGAATGCTGCGCAGCGCGCCGGACAGAAGTTCGGCCGGCGTCTGCAGCGCAAGGGCCGCCACGGCCGGCGCACACACGAAGAGCGCTGCCAGCAGCCAGAGGACCCGCCGCCAGGGGGAGTTCATCATCAGCTATGAATCACGGTCAGGGCCCATCGAATACGTAACGATGGACCTCATCTGACTGGACAGAGAGGCATGCCGGAGCAACATCCGGACCGCCGTGGTGCAACGGCGGTCCTTTTCGCGCAGCGCCCTGCACCGAGCAGGGGCTGGCTTAATAATCCGGCGACTTCTGGCCATGCCCCTGGAGCGCGGCACGCGCCTGGGCCCGTACGAGATCAGGTCTGCCATCGGCGCGGGCGGCATGGGCGAGGTCTACGAAGCGCGCGACACGAGGCTTGACCGCGTCGTCGCAATCAAGGTCCTGCCCGCGCATGCCGCGCAAGATGTGCAATTTCGCGAGCGTTTCGAGCAGGAAGCGCGAGCGATTTCCCAGCTTGATCACCCGCACATCTGCGCGCTTCACGACGTCGGCACCGAGCAGAACATCTCGTTCCTCGTCATGCAATATCTCGAGGGCGAGACGCTTGCGGATCGTTTGGCTCGAGGTGCGCTCCGCGTCGACGAGGCGCTGGGATACGGTATGCAGATCGCCGACGCGCTCGACAAAGCGCATCGGGCCGGGATCGTTCATCGTGATGTGAAGTCAGGAAACATCATGATTACGAAATCGGGTGCCAAACTGCTCGATTTCGGATTGGCACGCACTGGCATCAGGCCACGACCTCGACGCCTCCAATTCGCGTGGTCGTGAACTGGGCAACCGGACTCGATCAGCGTTAGTAGAGCTGATACAGCATCAAATAGATCACCACGCCAGTCACCGACACATACAGCCAAAGCGGCAGCGTCCAGCGCGCAATCTTCACGTGGCGGTCGTACTGCGCACGAAGCCCGCGTGCGGCAGTGACCAGCGCCAGCGGCAGGATGGTCATCGCCAGCAGAACGTGCGAAATCAAAATCGAAAAATACACGTAGCGAATTGGGCCCGTTCCTCCAAACGGACGTGAACCGGTGTTGGCGTGATAGATGACGTACGACGTGAGGAACAGCGTCGACGTCACGAGCGCGGCGAGCATGCAGCGCTTGTGCAGCGTGATGCGCCCCTGCCGGATCAGGACATAGCCGATGGTGAGGAAGATTGCCGACGTGCCGTTGAGCGCCGCGTTCAGCGCGGGCAGATCCGCGAGCGTCAGAGCCACAGACGGTCGATCACGAGCGCCGACCAGAGCAGAGGCAGGTACAGAATCGAGTAGAGAAAGAGGCTCCGCGCGGTCTGCTTCGTCCGCTCGCGCGCGAACAGCACGGCGAGCGCAATCAATCCGAACCCGAGAAGCGTTGCGACGATGCTGTAAGGCGCACTGGCGATGCCGACCACCGCGGGGAGCAGGCTGACCGGCCAGAGAACCGCCGCATAGATCAGCGCCTGCTGTCCCGTGCGGCGTCCGTCGGGCTCGAGCACGGGCAGCAGCGGAATCCCCGCGCGCTCGTAGTCTTCACGATAGATCCAAGCGATCGCCAGGAAATGCGGCATCTGCCACAGGAACACGATCCCGAACAGCACGATCGCAGGCATTGAGATCGTGCCAGTTGCGGCGGCCCAGCCGATGACCGGCGGCAGCGCGCCCGGGACCGCGCCGACCAGCGTCGACAGTGGTGTCCGACGTTTGAGCGGCGTGTAGACGAACACATAGCTGACAAGCGTCGTCGTGGCAACGGTCGCGGCGAGCGGATTCACCTTCCACGTGAGCTCGATGAGTCCCGCCACGGAAAGCAGCGTCCCGAACCACGTACCGTCAGCCGCGCGCAGCCGATGCGCCGGGATCGGACGCAGCCGCGTTCGCCGCATCAACCCGTCGGTCTCGCGTTCCCACACCTGGTTCAGCGCGGAGGCGCCGCCGGCCACCAGCGCGGTGCCGACGAGTGCATGCAGGAGGATGGGCAGCGCGATGCCCTCTGGCGCGGCGAGATACATTCCGCCGAGCGTCGTGATGAGCACGAGGAAGTTGAGGCGTGGCTTCGTCAGCGTGAGGAAGTCGGCTGTGCGAGTCTGCTGGCGGGTCCGCTCGGCCTGCGCGGGCGCGGCACCCGCCCCACCGACGACAACTGCGGCGGAGGCCTTCATGCGTTCGCGCCCCGTGGTACGTAGGCCGGGTTTCGCTCCGCGAAACCGACAGCGGACCCGGTGCCGGCCGCGGAGACCGCGAATCGGGCGCGATGCGCCCGCAGCGTCAGCACCAGCGATGTGACCAGCACGAGCGCACCGTTGACGACATGCAGCGAGTTGATGATGAATTGCTTCTGACTGAGCACCGTCAGCGCACCGAGGGTGATCTGCAGCGTCAACAGGATGAGGAGCAGAATAGCGGGATTGCGCAGCTCGCGGCGGCGGCGGTGGTGGAAGAACACATGGCCGATTGTCGCAAGTATCAGCAGCGTAACCGTCAGGGCGCCGACGCGATGCGCGAAGTGGATGGCGATCTTCGAGTCCCACACCGGCGGAATCAGGCGACCGAATGCAAACGGGAAATCCGGAATCGCGAGGCCCGCTCCCGTGTGCCTCATCGTCGCGCCAATCACGATCTGGAGATAAATCACTGCGGTGGTGACGACAGCTATACGCTCGAGCGTGATGTCGCGCCGGGATTCAGGAAGCGAAATTCGGGACACGACGTAGCTTTGCTGCCAGCCCCGTGATGTCACCAGCGCGATGGTCGTCGTGAGACAGAAGACGATCTGCGCAAGGCTCGCATGCGCGATGGAGATGGCATCCGGCAGGTACCACAGCACGGTGATACCGCCGAGGACACCTTGCGTGACTACCGCGGCAAGAGCGACGTATCCAAGCTTCCGCACCCACCCGCGCGGCTCGGCCTTCCAGAGCCAGATAGCCAGCACGACGATCAGGAAGCCGACCGTGCTCGCAATCAGCCGATGCAGGTGTTCGTAGAAGATGCCGCCGACCATCTTGCTGATTGGAAACGCCCACATGAACCAGCCGTAGGTGTTCGGCCAGTCCGGTACCGACAGGCCGGATGCGGTGCTCGTGACGAGGCCGCCCGCGAAGATCAGGAGAGCCGTGGACGCCGCAACAAGCGCGGCGAAGACAGGAAGCATTGCCTACGCTTTAAAGGTGAACGCGACGTCCTTGGTTTCTTTTTCGCCGACCGTTACGGTCTGCGTCTGCGTGCCGAGCTTCTCGTGCCACGCTTCAATCGTGTAGGTGCCCGGCGGCAGGCCCTTCAGTGAGAACGAGCCGTCAGCCGATGTCACGGCGTAATACGGATGATCGAGCACGCCGATCCACGCGTTCATCCAGCCGTGCACGTCGCATTTGAAGGGGATCATCACTTCCTTCGTGCTGAAGGTGTGCGTCATCTTCATCCCCTGGATGGGCTGGCCCTGGTTGAACTCCTTGTTGGCCTTTGCCAGGCCGTGCACGTTGTGCAGCGTGTCGTCGCTGTTGACGATCTGCAGCGGCTGGCCGACCTGGATGCCGAATACATGCGGCGTGTAGTGGCACCCCTTCTGATCGAGCACGACCGGCTGCGAGGGCGTCGGGAACGTGCGGTTGCCGAGGCCGTCTTTCACGTAGACGAACACGTTTTCGATCGCGCCGTCCTTACCAACGATTTCGGTCTCCGTCGACAACCCGGGATTCGCCTTCTGGCAGTACGGGTCAGAGCTCAATTTAATGGGCTGCGGCGTCGGCGGAGTGCCTTCGAACTTCACCTTGCCCGTAACCGTCGCGGCGGTTGCGGGGTCGACGGCAGCAGCGGCAGCGGCAGGCGCTGTGGCGCCGGAGCTTGCAGGCACTGAGCTCTGCTGCTGATTCTGATTGCCGCCTCCGCAGCCGATGACGAGCGCGGCCGCGGCGCACGCAGCCAGAGAAAGTCGTGTCATTCCGTAGAACTCCAAACTCCTGATTATGTCACGCTGCCGCCGGCTTCCATGATCTTGCGGAAGACGCGGTCCTGCATCCATTTCTGGTCCCACCACTCGACTGGATTGACCGGCGTGCCGTTGACCAGGACGGTGAAATGCAGGTGATCGCCGGCTGCCAGCCCCGTCATGCCACTGCGACCGATGACCTGGCCTTTCTCGACCTTGTCACCGACCTTCACGCCGATTGACGACAGATGCCCGTAGAGCGTCTGCACGCCCAGCCCGTGGTCGATGATGACGCAGTTGCCGTAGATGCCGAGATAGGCCGCGTGGACAACCACACCACGCTGCGCCGCTTTGATCGGCACCTGCTGGGTGACTGCGAGGTCGAACCCGAGGTGCACCTGGCGATCGATCTCCTTGCCCATATAGGTATAGGTGCGGAAATCGGCGAATTTCGCTTCGACCGCGGCGTTGGTCAGCGGCTCGAACGGCGTGTTCCACATCATCTCGGGTGCTGTCTTCTTCGCCAGGTCCGCAATGGTTTGCGCGTTCTGCCGCCGCAGGTCGCTGTTGATCTTGACGAAGGTGTTTGGCAGATCCTGCGGCGCGGTTGACTCAGCCTGCAGTGCGGGCGTATTCGCCACGATAGGCGGCACCACACGCGCCACCCAGCTGTCGATCGGAATTGTGCTTTTCGAGAACGACTTCACGAACGGCATGTGATCGACCACCGTTGCCGCGATGTTGCCGGCGGGATCTTTTGCGAACACCGTGATCGGCGTGTTCAAGTCCTGGTCGTACGCAAGCGCGAAGAAGGCGACATGAATTGCCGGATCGTTCCGGATGCCGACCGCACTGCCCGGGAACCCTGGATAGATTCGATCGCCGACGCGCACGCCGGACTCCACATCCGCCGGCGTCGCGCGGTAGACGACGAACTCGGCGCCGCCGAGATTGACGTAGTGGAACGTAGAGACAACCGACGCCTGCGGCGGTTCGAGCCGTACCTGCACGTCGCGCGTGGTCTCGGTTGCGACCTGGCGCATGCCGCGCAGCACCGGTCGTGCCGCGTGAACGACGATGCGCGCGGGACCCGGCTGCAGCTCGGGAATCGCGCGCTTGCCGATCGGCCGCATGATGAACAAGCGATCCGCTGTTTCCTGACGCGTCGTCGCCTGCGCCGGCTGATTCAGCGTGAACACCGGAAACGATTTGCCGCCCTGCTCGACGGCGACGTCGAGCCGCGAGAGCTGACCCTGCGGCGTCTCCACCATCAGCTCGAGCGTGCTGTTCTGGCCGATGAATTTGTCCGGCTGGCGGAACTGAACGGTCGGCGCCGGCTGGCGTCCAGCCCACAGCCATGCGCCACCACCGCCGATGACCGCCAGGACCAGGAGGAAGAATAGGAATTTTACGAAGCCACGCACAGTCCGATCATACAGGCCGGCTTGGAAGTCCGCTCGACGAACGGCGTCCGAGGGTCCGCGTCTACGACGGCCTGCGTGATAACATTTTCAGGTTAGCGTCCCCGCAGGAGCCGGTATCGTCTAGGGGTCAGGACACGTGGTTCTCAGCCACGGGACCGGGGTTCGAATCCCCGTACCGGTACCAAAACTGATCTCGAGCACTTCCCGTTTAGGAAGTGCACTGGTCGCCGTTTTCGGCGGTCCCCGGTGCGGCGTCTCGCCAGACTCTCAAACAATCAACCGTCCCAGAGCACCGGTAGGTTCTGTGTGCACTTGTGAACTGCGGACGCTCGCAGGAGCATGATCATGAGTGCAAGCCATCACTCCACCGATATACATCTGCGTCAACATCGGGCGATAAAACGGAACAAGCTGCGCGCGCGGATTGCTGCGGCACCGGCGACCGGCCGGGCTGCGCTCGAAGTCAAAGTGCAGCGTACTTATTCACCATCCCATAGGATGATGAAGGAGAAGCTGCCTCCGACGCTCGACGTCTAGACTCTGAAATAGCGGTCCGGTAGCCGCTGAACTCCTCGCTGGTGTGCATTCCGGTATGATCGGGCGCCAAATCGATCATGCGTGATCCTGTTGAGCGCGAGTTCCTGTTGGCTTTCTGGAAGATTCACATCCTCCACCATGCGGCAGAGGAGCGCGGGGTGTATGGACAATGGATGCTCCAGGAGCTCCATCGGCATGGCTATCGAATCAGTCCCGGCACGCTCTATCCAATTCTGGCTCGCATGGCGGACCGTGGGTGGCTTTGCGCGACGGAGCCAAAGCGGTCACGGGACCCTCGTGTATACCGCCTGACGCCGCAAGGAGACGCCGTCCTGGCGCGCCTACGCACCGCGCTCGACGAACTCTACGGTGAAGCCGGCGCTCGCCGCCTCTTGGCGCAGCGACGCATTGCAGCGCAACCGACGCCGCAGCGAATACAGCGAAGGAGAACTTCGAAAACTTCACGTCGCATCTAGGCCGCGGTACGCAATTGACGGAGGTCATCGATACCGCCTAGCATCTACGAATTCCGTAGACGAATTCGATACAAGATGCCTCGCCGGTCCCACATCGCCGCTACTCGTCCCCGTTGGTACGTCCTATTCATTGTGATCGTCGGGACCATGCGTGCGGCGGTCGGTGCCGCGCAATCGCTGCCCCTCCAACCTAGGCCACCGCAGGCGCTCACGATCGAACAGGCGATCCGGTACGCGCGCGACCATTACCCGACCGTCAGGGCGGCGCTCGAGCAGGTCAACGCCTCGGCCGCCGGGGTGGACGTCGCCCGCTCGGCCTACCTGCCACGTCTGGACTCGCTGTGGCAGTCCCACCGTGCGACGGCGAACAACATCTTCGGTCAGCTGCTGCCGCAATCGGTGCTGCCGGCCATTTCGGGCCCGGTGCTTCCCTCGTCGAGCGACAGCATGTGGAGCAGCGCCACAGGCGCGTTGTTCTCATGGGAGTTGTTCGACTTCGGATTGCGGCATGCGAGCGTGGCGAATGCGGAGGCAGGGCTGACGCGCACGATGGCGGATCGGGCGTTGACGGGTCTCGAAGTCGAGGGTGCCGTTGCCGACGCATTTCTGGGCGTCATCGCCGCGCAGCGCGCGGTCGCGGCGGCGCAGGCGGACGTCGATCGACGGGACGTGCTGCGCCGGGCCGTGCAAACGCTCGTCGACAATCAGCTCCGTCCTGGTGCCGAGGCCTCGCGTGCGGAGGCGGAGCGTGCCGCGGCGCAAACGCGGCTGATTCAGGCGCAACAGACCCTCGCGCTGGCGCAGGCGCTACTGCTCCGGGTATTGGGCATGACGTCTGGTTCCGTTGTGATCACGGGCGACACCCTGACCCAACTTCCAAGCGGCGATCTCGGCACGGCTCCCGCGTCCGCGCATCCGCTCGCACAGCTACATGAAGCAACGGTCGATCAGTCGCGTGCGATCGAAGCGGTCCTTGCGCGTACAGACGAACCGCATGTGTACCTGCAATCCAGCGTCTTCGCTCGCGGCAGCGGCGCGAATGCGAACGGTACGCTCAGTGGGGGCATCGACGGCCTCGGCCTCGAGCGGGTGAACTGGGCTGCCGGCGTGCAGGTTACGTTTCCGAACATGTTCGACTGGTCAAGCCTGCGCGCTCGCAAGGCAGCGGCGGCAGCATCGACGCGCGCTGAGGCCGCGCTGTACGACGAGGCCCTCTTGACCATCACGAATCAGCAGCAGGCGGCGACGGCGCAGCTGAACGCCGCTCGTGCAATTGCCGCCAATACGCCCGTGCAGCTGGCGGCGGCGCAGCAGACCGAAAGCCAGTCGCGCACCCGCTACGACGCGGGGCTCGCGACGATCATCGAAGTGGCAGATGCGCAGAGCCTGCTGGCGCAAGCCGAGGTGCAGGATCAACTGGCGCGTGTCGACGTCTGGCGCGCGCTGCTTGCCACGGCGATTGCGCAAGGCGACATCAGCCGCTTCGTCGCTTTGCTTCCGCAACCATAGGGAGACCTGGTATGTGGCTCATTCGCGCGGCGCTGCAGCGCCCCATCACCATTCTCGTCGCCGTGATCGCGATGGCGCTCACCGCCGTGTTTGCCGTCAGCCGCATGCGGATCGACATCTTTCCCGACCTCGATCTCCCCGTCATCTATGTGGCGCAGCCGTATGGGGGCATGAGTCCGGCGCAGATGGAGGGGTACATCACCTACTACTACGAGTACCACTTCCTCTACGTCAATGGAATCGAGAGCGTCGAATCCAAATCAATTCAGAACACAGCATTGCTGAAGCTCACATTCCACGCTGGCACGGACATGGCCGACGCGATGGCGCAAACCATCGGCTATGTAAACCGGGCGCGCGCGTTCATGCCGCCGGGGACCGTCGGTCCGTTTGTCATGCGCTTCGACGCGGGCACTGTGCCGGTGGGCTATTTGGTGTTCTCCAGTGAGCAGCGTAGCCTCGGCGAGATTCAGGATCTCGCGCTCAATCGCGTGCGCCCGCAGTTCGCCACGCTGCCAGGCCTCACCTCGCCGCCCCCATTCGGCGGCAGCCAGCGCACAGTCGTAGTCCGCGTCGACCCCGATCGCCTGCGCGCCTACGGCATGTCGCCTGACGAAGTCATTCGGGCGGTCAGCACCGGCAACATCATCATGCCGTCGGGCAGCGTCAACATTGCGGGCGAAACGCGGATCACGCCGGTCAACTCGGTCGTGCCGGCGATTAACGATCTCCTCGAGCTGCCGATTCGCACTGGCTCCGGGGCAACGGTCTACGTCCGCGACGTCGGTTCGGTCAGCGACAGCACGGACATTCCGACCGCCTACGCTCTCGTGAACGGGCGACGTGCCGTGTACATCCCTGTCACGAAGCGACCCGACGCATCCACGCTGGCAGTTGTCGACGAGGTGAAGCGGAACGTGCCGAGGTTTCAGGCACTCGTTCCAGACGACATTGCCGTGTCCTACGAGCTGGACCAGTCGGGAACCGTCGCAGGATCCCTCAATGCCGTTCTCCGGGAGGCGATTCTCGGCGCCGTGCTCACGGGTGTGATGGTGCTGCTGTTCCTCCGCGATTGGCGCAGCTCCGCCATCGTGGTCACGACGATTCCCTTCGCGCTGCTCGCGGCAGTGGTGGCCTTGTGGAGTGCCGGACAGACGATCAACATCATGACGCTCGGTGGCCTGGCGCTGGCCGTGGGCATTCTGGTCGACGAAGCGACGGTCGCGATCGAAAACATTCACTCGCACCGCGGACGCGGAGCGCCCATTGCGGAGGCAGTGCTCGATGGAAGCGCCGAGGTGGTCGTGCCACGGTTCCTGGCGATGGTGTCCGTCATCGCCGTGTTCATCCCGTCATTCTTCATGACTGGCGTCTCTCGCTCGCTGTTCGTCCCGTTGTCGCTTGCCGTCGGCTTTGCGATGGTGGCGTCGTTCCTGCTCTCGAGCTCGTTAGTGCCGGTGCTCTCTGTCTGGTGGGTCGGGCGCCGGCACGCCGACGGCGTGCCGGCGCATGGCGAGGACTGGGTCGAGCGGCTTCGCGACCGTCTTGCTCGCGTGCTGAAGCGCGTCGCGCCCGCGCGCGGGCTGATCGTCGGCGCCTACGTCGTTGTAACAATGGGTCTTGTGGTTGCGGTGGGCCTAACGCTCGGTCGCGAGATCTT
>Ga0310813_10001272_pt1 | contig 15277 bp, 7 predicted proteins | sample YN3metagenome_FD_203086 | JGI IMG/M metagenome (GOLD analysis project Ga0310813, IMG submission 203086) | Soil microbial communities from experimental microcosm in Duke University, North Carolina, United States - YN3 | ecosystem: Engineered > Artificial ecosystem > Soil microcosm > Unclassified ...
CTATCCCGAGACCCTCTCGGTCCCCGGATACGTGGTCCTGACGGCGATCGTCCAGAACGCCTATGACGAGCCGCGGACCGTGACGCTGGAAGTCGCCCCCGGGACCCTGCTCCCTCAGGGGCACGGTGGAGCCATCGCGCTCAAGCCGGGCGAGGCGGGGATCCTCCGCACGCCGCTCTTCGTCTCGGGAACGCTGTCGCCGGGCGAGTACGTCCTGAGTGCCGCGCTGCGCGCGCAGGCTCCCCGGGGCGACGGGGAACGCCTCCTGAAGGGTCCACGGCAGCGCGAGCGGGGACCCCGGACCGTGGCGCTCCGCGTGGTCTCCCACCACGAGCGGCCGCCCGTCAACCTCTTCGCCTACGACTGGAAGGGCTTCACCTCGCTCTACATCCCGCCGCAGACCGAGCCCGACCTGACGGAGCTGCGCATCCTGCAGGAGCTCCTGTCCGCTCCCCCCGAAGAAGATTAGAGCGATGGAAGGATGGGCACGCGAGCGATCAGGGGCTGACCGCACTCCGCAATCGTTAGATCCCGACGCGGACCCGGCTTCCGGAGCCGGTGACCGGCGAAAGCGGCGACTCTTCGGGAGTGAGCAAAACCGGGATCTGCGCCTCCTCCAGGATATGGCGGGCCAGCGAGAGGCGCGCCCGCTCGGAGTCGTGCGTGCGGGCCACGAGGGCCAGGTCGATCGCGTTCTGCACGACGGCGCCGACCACGTCGCGGAGCGGCTCGCCGGCCGCGGGCAGCAGCTGGGTCGGCACTTCCCGCCGCTTCAGGATCCACAGGAGGCGGCCCTCCAGGGACTTCGCGTCCTGCCCTCCCTGCGCCGCGTCGTCGCGGGGCTCGAACGGGCTTGCCGCCGAGGGCGGCGCGGCGCTCCGAAGGCGCTGCAGGAAAAGGGTCGCGTCGAACATCTGGGCAAACTCGATGGCGCGGTGCAGCCCGGGGACGGCCTGCGGGCCGTTCTCGTACGTATAGAGGACGCGCGAGAGGCCCGAGAGGCGCGGGGACTCGGTCGCGGGAACCGCGATCACCGGCAGCGGCGAGTCGCGGAGGATTCGGTCGGCGGGATGCCCGCCGAGCACGCGCAGCAGCGCGCGTTCGTGCCGGTAGGGCACGACGATGAGGGACGCAGCGCGGAGTCGCGCCTGCTTCAGGATCGACGACGCCGGCAGCGCCTCGGGCGAAAGGATGGTGGCCGGCACGCCCTCCGGTCCCTCGAGGTCCGACTTCAGGGCCTGCAGCCGCCCGGCCCGCCAGGACGGCGCCCATCCGAAGCCGAACGAGCCGCTGATCGGCCACTCCTCGACGCGCAGCAGGAGCAGCTCGACCTTCCGACGCTGAGCCATCCGGCGCGCGAGCGCCACGGCGCTCGTGGCGTCGTCGCCGTGCTCCAGCGGAAGGAGGATGCGTTTGATCATCCGGCAGACTCCAGCGGAATCGCGACGGTCTCCGACGTCACGCGGGCGCCGCCGCTTCCGGATAAGAGGTCCTTCAGCGCGTCGCCCGCGCGCTCCAGGTCGCAGGGCACGATCCGCAGGTCCCGGCCCTCGCCGAACTCGGCCTCCATCCAGAGGGCCCAGGACCGGTCGACGTCGAAGAAGACGACGCGCGACCCGCCGGAGCAGGCGCGGAGCCGCGCGCTGAGCTCGCGACCTTCGAGATAGAACTCCGAGGCTTCCAGCAGCACCGCGGTCGGACGGAGCGCCCGCATCAACTCCTCGACCGTCAGGGTCTCCGGCGTCGCGACCACGAAGCAGTCGCGCAGGGCCGGCGTCCGGAGGAGCGCCGCCAACGCGTCGCCCGGCTTGCCCAGCAGGAGCAGGGGTCGGGGAGGAGTCCTCGGAGGCTGGTAATCCATGAGCTTCGTCCTGCCGTTCCCGGTTAGATCCGATGTCCGCGGCGGCGTTATGGGGCGGAGCCGCCGGGGAAAATAGAACCCCACGGTACGTGAGGGTGGGTGGCGGGCTGGGGTTGCCGCAGTTGGGAACGCACCGTGGGGTCCTACCCTCGGGCTCCGGGGGAACCCGGGGGTTGGTCCTCAGGCGCGCTTCCCAGCCGCCTCCGTACTACCAGAGCCTGAACGCCCCGGGACATCACGCGACGTTTCCGCTTCCGCCTCGGACACCGCGTCCGGCACCCTCCAGTTTGCCCGGCGCGGGCCATAACATTTCTTCAGGAACGGGATCTACTAGCGGCGTTGGACCCGGACCTCCCCCGAAAAAAAGCGCACGGAGGGATCGCCGATCTGCTGTCCCCGAGCGCGGGACCCTCCGCCAGGAGCAGGCCTTCAGCACCGGGGCCGTCCTGAGGATGCGCAAGCAGAGAATCCCGCGACCCAACCGTAGCGTGTCATGAGAGGTGCAGCGTGAGGTTGAGTCGTATCCGCCGCCCGTCGCAACCCCCGGCGGCGGCTCACAGTCCCCACCGGGGACCCTTGCTCGGCGCGGAAGCGCTCGAAGCGCGGGCGCGGGCGCTCGCGGCGCGCTTCACGCTCGGCCGCCGCACCCGGCATGGGGCGCGCCGTTTCCGCTCGCGACTCAACGAGCACTCCAAGGTCCTCCGGCAGGCCTACCAGGCGGTCGCCGAGGACGTCCACCAGGGCCGGGCCATCCTCCCGGCGGCCGAGTGGCTGCTCGACAACTTCCACCTGATCGAAAGCCAGGAACTCGAGGTCCGCCACAATCTGCCGCGCTCGTACTACCTCGAACTGCCCAAGCTCGCGTCCCACGAGTACGGCGGCGCCGCGCGCATCTACATCATGGCCCTCGAGCTGATCGGGCACAGCGACGGCCACCTCAACCTGGACCGCCTGGTGCGCTTCGTCGCCTCCTACCAGACGCTCGCGCCCTTGACGATCGGCGAGCTCTGGGCCTGGCCCAGCATGCTCCGCATCGCCCTCCTGGAAAACCTCCGGCGTCTGGCCGGCGAGATCCTCCAGTCCCGCGCCGCCCGTCGGGAGGCCGATCAGTTCCTCGCCGAGTGGGACCGGCGCGAGGAGACGAAGAAGACACCGACGCTTCCCGAGACGCCGCCGACCGCCTACGTCGTCCAGCTCCTCCGACACCTGCGCGAGTACGGCTCCGACGCGACCGAGCTGCGGCGCCTCGTGGACGAGAAACTCGCGCTCCACGATCTGTCGCCCGAGGACGCGATCCGCGCCGAGCACCAGGAGCAGGCCACCGCGCTGGCGGCCATGGGCAACACCGTCACGAGCCTCCGCTTCTGCGCGACCCTGGACTGGTCGCTCTACTTCGAACGCGTCAGCCTCGTCGAGCAGATCCTGCACCGCGACCCCGCGGCGGTGTACAAGCGGATGGACTTCGCCACCCGGGATCGCTACCGCCAGGCCGTCGAGGAACTGGCGGAGCCCAGCGGCGAGGCGCAGGTCCGCGTCGCCCTGCGGGCGATCGAAAGCGCCGTGGAGGCGCAGGAGCGGGACCCGAACGACGACCGCGCCCGGCACGTCGGCTTCCACCTGCTGGGGAAGGGGCGTCCCAAGCTCGAGACCGACGTCGCGTACCAGCCGACGCTGCGCCGTCGCGTCGCCGCGTTCATGTACGCGCACGCCACGGCGATCTACCTGGGCTCCATCGGGCTCCTGACGCTCGTCGGCGCGCTGGCGGCCGCCTGGGCGGTCCGCGGCACGGGAGCCGCGGTGATGGCCGCGCTGCTGGCGATCTTCCCGGCCAGCGACCTGGCGGTCTCCATCGTCCAGTGGATCGTCACCAAGTTGATCCGGCCGCGCGCTCTGGCGCGGCTCGACCTCGCGGCGGGCGTTCCGCCCGAAGGCCGCACCATGGTGATCATCCCGACGCTGCTCACCAGCCCCGACGACGTGCAGGGCCTCCTCGAGCACCTCGAGGTGCAGGCGATCGGCAACATGGACCCGCACATCCACTTCGCGATCCTCAGCGACTTCGTCGACGCCCCCACGGCCGAGACGCCGCAGGACGGACCCATCCTCCAGGCCGCCCATCGAGGGATCCAGTCGCTCAACGCCCGGCTCGGGAACGGAAAGAACGACCGCTTCTTCCTCTTCCATCGCGCGCGCCTCTGGAACCCCAAGGAGAACCGCTGGATGGGCTGGGAGCGCAAGCGCGGCAAGATCGAGGAGTTCAACCGCCTGCTGCGCGGCGCCGGCGACACGAGCTACTCGACCCAGGAGGGCGACGCCTCCATCCTGCCCCACATCCGCTTCTGCATCACGCTCGACCGCGACACGCGGCTGCCCCGCGATACCGCGAAGCAGCTCATCGGCATCATCCTCCACCCGCTGAACCGGCCGAAGCTCGACCTCGGGCAGGGACGCATCACCGAAGGCTACGGGATCCTCCAGCCGCGCGTCAGCGTCACCTTCGCGAGCGCGGCCGGCTCGCTCTTCTCGCGCGTCTATGCGGGCCACACCGGCGTGGACCCCTATACCACGGCCGTCTCCGACACCTACCAGGACCTCTTCGGCGAGGGCAGCTACACGGGCAAGGGGCTCTACGATGTCGATGCGTTCCTGGCGGCGCTCGGCGACCGCATCCCTGAGAACGCGCTGCTCTCCCACGACCTGTTCGAGGGCCTCTACGCGCGGACCGCGCTCGTCAGCGACATCGAAGTCGTGGACGACTATCCTTCGAGCGTCGTGACCCACATGCGGCGGCAGCACCGCTGGGTGCGGGGCGACTGGCAGATCCTGCTCTGGCTTTTCCCCTGGGTGCCGACGCGCCGGGGCGTGGAGCGGAACCGTCTGCCCATCATCAGCCGCTGGAAGATCTTCGACAACCTGCGCCGGAGCCTCGTGTCGCCTCTGATGTTGCTCCTCCTGGCGGCCGGCTGGGCGCTCTTCCCGGGGCCGGCCTGGGTGTGGACGCTCGCGGTGCTCGCGATCCTGGCGTTCCCGATCTACCCGCAGCTCCTGAGCCTCGTCGGCGTCCCGGCGTCTCAGCAGCCGATCCGAGTCTCGCTGGTCGCGCGACGCGAGGAGCTCGGCACCGCGGTCGCGCAGTTCCTGGTGACGCTGACCTTCCTCGTCTACCAGGCCTCCCGCATGGTCCACGCCATCTGGGTGACGCTCGTCCGCGTGCTCATCACCAAGAAGAAGCTCCTTGAGTGGGAGACGGCCGCCTCCGTCGCCGCCCGCGCCCGAAAGGTGAACGGCAAGAGCGCGCTGCTCCACTACGTCATCGAGATCGGCTCCAGCCCCGTCCTCGCGGCGCTCCTGGGCTATCTGGTCTACCGCTTCCGGCCGGCGGCGCTGCCGCAGGTCGCCCCGCTGCTGGGCCTCTGGTTCATGGCGCCCGTCATCGCGTACTGGCTCAGCCGCCCGGTCCGCGACGGCCGCGTCGAACTGCACACCGAGGACGTGCGTCTGCTCCGGCGGATCGCGCGGCGCACGTGGCACTACTTCGACACCTTCGCCGGCCCGGCCGATCACTGGCTCCCGCCGGACAACTTCCAGGAGCTGGGAGACGTAGGCGTCGCCCACCGGACCTCGCCGACCAACATCGGCCTGGGCATGCTGTCGACGCTCTCGGCCTGCGACCTCGGCTTCGTGCGGCCGGCGCAGCTCGCGGAACGCATCGACCGCATGCTGACGACGCTCGAGGGCATCGAGCGCTTCAAGGGGCACTTCCTCAACTGGTACGACACCCAGAGCCTGACGCCGCTGCACCCGCGCTACGTGTCGACCGTGGACAGCGGCAACTTCGCCGGCAGTCTCCTGATCCTCGCCCAGGGCCTGCGCGAGCACGCCGCGGCGCCCGGCGGGGCGGAGCCCAGCGCGGAGGGACTGCGGGACTCGGCCGTTTTCTTCCGGGAGATCCGGGAGGACCTGGCCCGGCTCCAGGGCTCGGCCCGCGAACGAACGGCCGCGCTGGCCCGCGAGGTCGACGCGATCGTCGATGCCGACGCGGCGGCGCCGCGATCGGAGGCCCGCGAGCGGCTCCGGCGCGAGATCGACGCGCTCGCCGAAGAGGCCGCGGAGAACGGCGCGCTGCGCGACCTGCTGCACTGCGCACGCTCCATCCTGGCCGCCGTCCCGGGGGACGAGGACGCTTCCGCCGTCGCGACGCGCCTGCAGGATCAGGCGGCCCGCGCCGACCGCATGGCGAACGAAATGGACTTCGGCTTCCTCTTCGACCCCCAGCGCAAGCTGTTCACGATCGGCTACCGGCTCCCCGACACGGAAGGGCCGGGGCGCCACGACCCCACCTTCTACGACCTGCTCGCCTCGGAGGCGCGGCTGGCAAGCTACATCGCCATCTCCAAGGGAGACGTGCCCCAGATCCACTGGTTCCACCTGAACCGCCAGCTCGTCAACGTGAAGGGATGGCCGACGCTTGTCTCGTGGAGCGCGTCGATGTTCGAGTATCTGATGCCGCTCCTCTTCATGAAGACCTACCCGAAGACGCTGCTCGACCAGTCGTGCCGGAGCATCGTCCACCGCCAGATCGAGTACGCCTCGGAGCTCGGCGTGCCCTGGGGCATCTCGGAGTCGGGCTACAACTTCGTCAACCGCAAGGGCGACTACCAGTACAAGGCGTTCGGCGTCCCGGGGCTCGGCCTCAAGCGCGGCCTGGGAGACGACCTGGTCATCGCCCCCTACGCCTGCGCGCTCTCGCTCGCGGTGGACCCGCTGCGGGCGACCGCGAACCTCCGACGCCTCGCCCGCGAAGGGGCCGAGGGGCGCTACGGATACTTCGAGTCGGTCGACTACACGCCGCGGCAGGCCGAGGAGAGCGCCGTGGCCGCGAAGGATCCCCGCGCGGGCGTCGTCGTCCGGACCTACCTGGCGCACCACCAGGGCATGACCATGACGGCTCTGGCGAACGCGCTGCTGGATTCCATCATGGTCCGCCGCTTCCACGCGGACCCGCGGATCCAGGCGACCGAGCTGCTGCTGCAGGAGAAGATGACCCTCGCGGCGCCGATCAGCCGCCCGCGGCCCGCCGAGGAGTCGCACGCGCCTCCTCCGGGAATGCCCGCCGCGGCCGCGCGGCGCTTCCGCTCGCCCCATACGCCGTTCCCGCAGGCCCACGTGCTCTCGAACGGCAGCTTCATGAGCGTCGTCACCAACGCCGGCGGCGGCGCGCTGCTCGGGGCCCAGCGTTGCCTGACCCGCCGACGCGACGACCGCACCAGCGACCCGGGAAGCCTCTACATCTACCTGCGCGACGTGCGCAGCGGGCTGGTCTGGTCGGCGGCCTATCAGCCGACGGGCCACGAGCCCGAGGACTATAAGGCGGTCTTCCTGCCGGACCGCGCGGTCTTCCACCGTCGCGACGACGGCATCGAATCGCAGCTCGAGATCGCCGTGTCGCCCGAGGACGACGTGGAGGTGCGGCGGCTCTCGCTCACCAACATGACCGACCGGCCGCGCGAGATCGAGATCACGAGCTTCGCCGAATTCTCCCTCGCGACCACGGGAGAGGACCTTTCCCACCCGGTCTTCGCGAAGCTGTTCCTCGAGACCGAGTACGTCCCCTCGATCCGCTCGATCCTCTGCGGACGCCGCAGTCGCGGCGGCGGGGACCCCGAGGTCTGGGGCATCCACGTCCTGAGCGTGGAAGGGCGCCTGCAGGGCTCGGTGGAATGGGAGACCGACCGGACGCGCTTCATCGGGCGGGGACGCGCGCCGTCGCGGCCGGTCGCGCTCGACGGCCGGGCGCTCTCCGGCACGACGGGCGCCGTGCTCGACCCCGTCGGGAGCCTGCGGCTCCGGGTGCGCCTCGCGCCCGGCGGCTTCGCGCGGCTGGCCTACTCGACCGGCATGGCGCCGACCCGCGCGGCCGCGCTGGCGCTCGCGGAGCGCTACCACGATCCGAGCGCCGCGGCCCGCACGCTCTCGCTGGCCTACACGCACGCCCACATCGAGTTCCAGCACCTCGGCGTGACGCCCGAGGAGGCCCAGGTGTTCCTGCGCCTCGCCTCCCCCGTGTTCTTCACCGACGCGTCGCTGCGCGCGACCGCCGAGACGCTGGAAAAGAACGAGCTCGGACAGCCCGCGCTCTGGCGCCACGGCATCTCGGGAGACCTGCCCATCGTCCTGGTGCGCATCCTCCGCGAGACCGACGTCCCCCTCGTGCGGCAAGTCCTCAAGGCGCAGGAATTCTGGCGCCTCAAGGGCCTCCACGCGGACGTCGTGGTCCTGAACGAGCACCCCTCCGGGTACCGCGACGAGATCCAGAAGGACCTCACCGCGACGATGGACAACATCCGCTGGCAGAGCCAGCGGGCCGTCCCGGGCGGAATGTTCCTGCTCCGCACCGACGCCCTGACCGAGACGGACCGCATCCATCTGGCGGCCTGCGCCCGCGTCGTCCTTCGCGGCGATCGCGGCGAGCTCACGAGCCAGCTGAGCCGCGCCTCGTACCCGCCGCCCTGGCCCGCCGACCTCGTCCCGAAGAGGACGCGGCCCATCGAGGCCGGCGCGGCGCCGGAGCTCCCGCCGCTGCGCTTCTGGAACGGCCGCGGCGGCTTCACCGAGGACGGATCGCAGTACTGCATCGCGCTCGAGGGCGAGGACGAGACGCCGCTGCCGTGGTGCAACATCCTCACGAACCCCGAGTTCGGATCGGTGGTCAGCTCCTCGGGGTCCTCGTTCACCTGGGCGGAGAACAGCCGCGAGAACCGGCTGACGCCGTTCGCCAACGATCCGCTGTCCGACCCCACCTCGGAGGCCATCTTCATCCGCGACGAAGACGGAGGCGAGGTCTGGGGCGCGACGCCCGGCCCGCTGCCGCGGCGCCCGGATTCCGGGCGCTGGATCATTACCCACCGGCCCGGGAGCACCCGCTTCTCCCATGCGGCCCACGGGATCCGGCAGGACCTGGACCTCTTCGTCCACTGGGAAGACCCGGTGAAGTTCTCGGTGCTCACGCTGCGCAACACGAGCGCCGAGCCGCGGCGCCTGAGCGTCTTCGGCTACGTCGAGTGGGCGCTCGGCGGCGCGCGGGCGACGGACCACCTCCACACGGTGACGGAAGTCGACCCCCGCAAGAGCGCCGTCATGGCCCGGAACGCCTACAACACGGAGTTCCCCGGGCGGAGGGCCTTCTTCGCGTCCTCGGAGCCGGTCGCCTCCTTCTCCGGCGACCGCGTCGAGTTCATCGGGCGCAACCGGACGCTGAGCTCGCCGGCGGCGCTCTCGCGGACGCGCCTCAGCGACCGGCAGGGCGGCGGACTCGACCCCTGCGCCGCGCTGCAGGTCCGGATCGACCTTGCGCCCGGCGAGGAGCGCCAGGTCGTGTTCGTGCTGGGCCAGGGGCAGGACGCCGTCCACGCGAACTCGCTCCTCGAGCGCCATCGCAGCCGCCCGGCCGCGCAGAGCGCGATGGCGGAACTGCGCCGGCGCTGGGACCACCTGCTCTCGGGCATCGAGGTGCACACCCCTGACGATTCCTTCGATCTCATCGTCAACCAGTGGCTGCTCTACCAGGTGACGGCTTCGCGCATGTGGGCCCGGACGGGCTACTACCAGCCGGGCGGCGCCTTCGGGTTCCGCGATCAGCTCCAGGACTGCCTGGCGCTGATCTGGTCGCGTCCCGAGCTCTGCCGCTCCCACCTGCTCCTGGCGGCGTCGCGGCAGTTCCTTGAAGGCGACGTGCAGCACTGGTGGCATCCGCCGGCGGGCCGCGGGACCCGGACGCGCTGCTCCGACGACCTGCTCTGGCTCCCCTACGTGGTGGCGGAATACGTGGAGGCCAGCGGCGACGAGGCCGTGCTCGACGTCAAGGTCCCGTTCCTGGACGCGCCGCCGCTGGAGCCCGGGCAGATGGACGCCTACGCGGCCCCGCGGGTCGCCGACCAAGCCGCGACGTTGTACGAGCACTGCATCCGCGCGGTCACGCGCGGGCTGACCCTGGGAGCCCACGGGCTCCCGCTCATCGGCAGCGGCGACTGGAACGACGGCTTCAACCGCGTCGGTCCCGCGGGCAAGGGCGAGAGCGTCTGGCTGGGCTGGTTCGCCTTCTCGGTGCTCGAGAAGATGTCCGCGATCGCAGCGTCCCGGAAGGACGAGGCCTCCGCGACGCGCTTCCGCACCGAGGCGGACCGCCTTCGCGAGAAGCTGGACCTCGCCTGGGACGGGGACTGGTACCGGCGGGCGTACTACGACGACGGCAGTCCTCTCGGCTCGGCGCAGAACGACGAGTGCCGCATCGATTCCGTCGCGCAGTCCTGGGCGGTCCTCTCGGGTGCGGCGCCCCCGCGCCGCGCGGAGCAGGCCATGGACGCCGTGCGCGCGCAGCTGGTCCGGCGGGACGCGCGACTCATCCTGCTCTTCTCGCCGCCCTTCCACAGCTCCGAGCAGGATCCCGGCTACATCAAGGGCTACGTCCCCGGGATCCGCGAGAACGGCGGACAGTACACCCACGCGGCCCTCTGGACCATCATGGCCATCGGGGCGCTGGGGCAGGGCGACGAGGCCGCTGAGTACTTCCACATGATCAACCCGATCAACCGGACCCGGACCCGCGGGGACTCCGATCAGTACAAGGTGGAGCCCTACGCGGTGGCGGCGGACATCTACGCCCACCCGATGCACTACGGCCGGGGCGGCTGGACCTGGTACACGGGCTCGGCCGGCTGGATGTACCGGGCGGGCTTGGAGTCGATCCTGGGGCTGCGGCGCCGGGGCGCCACGCTGGCGATCAATCCGTGCATCCCCGCGTCCTGGCCCGAGTACCGCGTGCTCTGGCGCTTCGGACGGACGCGCTACGAGATCACGGTCGAGAACCCGGAGCGGCGCTCGCGCGGCGTGCTGCGCACCGAGCTCGATGGACGGCCGGTCGACACCGCGGGCGTTCCGCTGGTGGACGACGGCCAGGTGCACCGCGTGAGGGTGGTGCTGGGGCGGGCGCCCGCGGAGCCCGCGCTTCCGATGGTCGCCCAGAAGGCCGAACGCTGAACAACCGCCTCGGGCCCCGGCTTTGACCGGGGCCCGGGGCCGCTCCCCGGGGATCTACTTCACGGACGGCAGGTTGAACTCCTCGTTGCCCAACTCGGCGTCGACCGACCACACCTTGTAGATCTCGGTAAAGACGCTCTCCGAGGGCTTCTTGATCGTGATGGTCCGCTTCACCAGCTTGTAGCCTTCCGGGGTGTACCAGAGACGGACCTCGGCGGAGCTCTCCGATCCGTCGGGCGTGATCTTGTACGTCATCGTCTTCCACTCGCCGTCGTCCGGTCCCACGCGGAAGTCGGTGAGCGGGGGCCGCTTGCCCAGGTCGAGCGCCTCCTCCTGCTCCGACGGATCGAGCATGCAGATCTTGTGGGCGATGAGGACCGCCTGCATGGCTCCGAGGCGGTGCAGGGCCATCTTGAGGCCCGCCTCGAAATGCTTGGGCGTCTCGCTCTCGATCATCCGCTTCGGGCCCAGCTTCGACTTCACCGTCTTGCCGTCCGAGACGATGCGGAGCTCGCTCGTCTGCGTCCTCTCGGTCACGCTCGCCGCGAGGTTGACCCGGTTGCCTTCCTTCAGGAGGACATTCCCGCGGGCGTCCACCTTGCCTTCCATGTCGGTCTTGGTGGCGCCGTCCCATACGAAGTGGACGCGCACGGATTTTGCCGCAGTGAGGGTCTCTTCGATCTTCTTGAAGGTCTCCTCCGCGGACTCGGCCTGCAGCAGGAGGCATAGTGCGAGGAACGAACTCATAGAATAACGTCCTTAAACGCGCCAGTCGGACCGTCACATGGCATGATCCCCGGCGTTCAAGCGACGTTATCCCGGAACCCCTCCAGGGGGCGGATTCGCGCCCCGCGCGTTAGTGGAAGAGCGACTGCACCTCGGGGTCTGGGGGAACCTCCTGAGGGCCCGCCTGGCCGCCCGAGGGTGCTTCTCCCGACGCGCCGTCCTGCCCCCGGCCGCCCAGGAACTGGACGCTCTCCGCGGTGACCCGCAAGCGCGACATCTTCCGGCCGTCCGGCGCCTCCCAGCGGCTCTGCGTGAGGCGTCCTTCCACGAGGGTCGCGCGGCCCTTCTTCAGGTACTCGCCGCAGACTTCCGCGGTCCGGCCCCAGGCGACCACGTCGACGAACGCCGTCTCTTCCACGCGCTCCTGGGTCTGCCGCCGGGTATAGGCCCGATTCAATGCGATCGTGAACTCGCAGACCGCGGACCCGCTGGCGATGAAGCGCAGGTCCGGATCGGCCGTGATGTTGCCCGCCACAATGACCTTGTTCACCATCACCATCGCACGCACTCCTAACAAGGGAACCGTCGCCAGCCTCGCAACGCCGTGTGCCGCTATAGGACACACGGAAGTGGTGTCGCCCCAGAATGTCGTCTTTCCCCCCGGGCCCGGCCACCCTTACGACATGTATTCCGGCAAGGGGATGACGCTGCTGGACGTTTACAGAGTGTTCCTCCGGTCTTTCCCGAAAGACGCCGTGTTTCCCAGAAGTGGAGTACGACCATGAAACCGATGACCCGCATACCGGAGCCGATGGAACAGCCCGCTCCGTCGACCGCCGACGAGCAGAAACGGATCCTCGCCGACGCGGCCGTCCTGGCCGAACAGGTGGCCCGCATCGTCCGGGACAACGGGCTGTCGATGCGCTTTGGAAACAACCCCCGCGAGTACGTTTTTGTCGAAGGCTGGCTGACCATCAGCCGCGCCAACAACGAGCAGCCCCATGCGACCGTGAAGGAGGTCGTGCGCGACCCCGAGACGGGCGACGAGCTGATCCATGCCCGGGCCTGGCTGACCGACGGGCACGGCACCATCGTGAGCCGGGCCGACGGATACTGCGGGACGGGCGAATCCCGCTGGAGAGACAAGCCCTTCTACGCGCGCGCCTCCATGGCCCAGACCCGCGCGCTGGCGAAGGCCATGCGCCTGCGCCATGCCTGGGTCATGGTGATGGCCGGGTACTCTCCGACGCCGGCCGAGGAAATGAGCGAGGACCTGGTCGACTCGAGATCGTCCTCGAGCGCCCCGGCGCCCACGCGGCCCCAGGAGCTCGACGACGAGCCCGGCGTCGCCCACATCGTCGTCAAGGCCATCTCGGAAAAGACGGGCAAGAAGGGCGACGGGACTCCCTATGTCCGCTACGGCATCCGGGGGTCGGACGGCGCCTGGTACAACACGTTCTCGCCCAAGTTCGGGGAACTGGCCCGGGCGGCCCGCGACTCCGGCGCGAGGACGACGGTTCACTACGCCATCACCGGCTTCGGCAACGATATTCTGGAGTTCGAGGTGGAAGGCATCGCCCAGGACACGCCGCACCGTGAATGACGTGATGCGGATCCTGACCGATGATCAGGACGGCGCTGCGAAAGCTCCGCACCCGGGTCTCCGCCACGGCGTCCCCGGTGTCGGCGTGTCCACTCTGGCGAGCCAGTGGTACTGCGAGCTGAAGATCGACCTCAAGTATCGGCATCCCGAGCTGTCGATCGTCTCGCCCGCCATGGAGCGGGGCACGGAGGGCCACGGCGCCTTCAGCGCCGACGCGGTGCCGATGAGCCGCGAGGAGCTCGAGGCCCGTCTCCGCGACGGGGAGGACGTCTACCTCCAGGAGAGCCGCTTCCGGGCGCCGATCCACGACGCGCCCGTGGTCGGCATCCCCGATCTCGTCCACCTCCGGGGCCGCGAGGCCCGCCTGGTCCTCGAGTTCAAGTTCTCGCGGCGCGACGATCTCTTCATCGATCGCTTCATCCAGGCGCAGACCTACGGGCTCCTCCTCGAGGGGAGCGGCTACGGGATGAACGAGGCCGTCTGCGTCGTCGGCGTTCTCAAGTCGCCGGCGTCGCGCGGGGCCGACGAGTCGAAGATGGAGTCCCTGAGGAAGGACGGCGTGCTCGGGACGATCCTCGAGCGGAGCGCGGCGCTGCGCGAGCGGCTCCTCGGCTCGCCCCGCCATCTCTTCTCGCTGCGCACGACCGAAGAACGCAGCGGCACGCTGCACGCCTTCCGCTACGATCCGGCGACCGCCCGGCGCCACCTCCGCTGGGCGCTCGACTACTGGCTGGAGCGACGGGAGGCGGTCCCGACGAAGCACGCGTCGAAGTGCCGCAGCTGCGCGTTCAACGCCGCCGGGCTCTGCGGGAAGGCCCGCTGCGGCCCGGACCCGCGGATCTCCGTGCAGCCCGTGATCCTCGACGGGCGACCCATGCTCGAGGTGCGCTGGCAGGAGTCCCTATGAAACTGAAAACCGTCGGCCTCAAGGCCCAGGACCAGGAGCTCGCGCTGGAGCCGCGAATGTTGCTCTCCGGACCCAACGGCTCCGGAAAGTCGACCTTCGCCGAGGCGATCCGCTTCCTCGCGCTCGGCTACGTGCCCGCGCTCGGCAAGCGGCCCCAGGACACGGCGGCCCTCCTGCGCGAGCCGCTCATGGCGACGATCCTCACGCTCCCGGACGGCCGGGTCGTCGGGCGCTCCCTCGAGGAGACGGAGCAGGGCTTCCACGCGCGCGCCGAATGCTCCTGGCTTGAGGGCGGCGGCGTGCAGCGGCACGCGGCGGAGATTCTCTCGCTCTTCGGCCGCGACGAGCAGGACGTCGCCGAGGCGCTCGATATCCGCCAGCTCCTGCAGGCGACGCCGCAGCAGCGCGAAGCGCGCCTCGCCGGCCTCCTCTCGGCCGGCCGCGCCGGGCCCGCCGAGAAATCCGTGCGGCTCCGCCGGAACCTCGCCGAACGCCGGGCCGCGCGGCCCGCCGACGTCCGCGAAGCGCCGGGCTGGGGCGAGCTGCAGCGGGCGCTGCCGCTCTTCGCGCGCGAATCGCTCGCCGACGCCTCCCGGCGCCTCGAGGAGCTTCTGCGGGAGGCGGACCCCGCCGCCCTCCTGGCCTGGGCGGCCGAGGAGCGGCGCCGCGCCGCGGCACGGCTCCTCCAGAAGACGAAGGCCCGCGAAGAGATGGATGCCCGTCTCGCGCCGCACCCCGTGCCCGACGAAGCGCAGATCCGGAAGCTGGAGTCGGAGCGCGAGCGCCTGGAGCGGGACCTGGGCGCGCTCGAGGAAAAGGCGCTGCAGATGCGCCTCCGCGAGGAGGAGCTCGACCGTCTCCGCCGGGAGCTCGATGCCGCGCGGGCCGCGGTCGACGAGGCTCGCGCCGAGCGGGCCCGCTGGGAAGTCCGCGCGCGGGACCTGGCGGGCGTCCCCGACGAACTGGCGGCGATCGAGCGGGAGCTCGACCAGCTCGTCCCGCCCCCGGAGTCCGAGCCCGCGGACCAGAGCCTCGACCCCGGAAGTTCGGAGGCGTCCTGGAACGAAGTCGCCGCCATCGCGGAGTCGCTCCGCGAGCTGGCCCGCCAGGGCGCCGGCTCCGCGATGCTCGAGATGCTCGCGCT